>Ga0256828_1000977_pt1 | contig 18502 bp, 22 predicted proteins | sample CV88metaG_FD_185993 | JGI IMG/M metagenome (GOLD analysis project Ga0256828, IMG submission 185993) | Hydrothermal vent microbial communities from East Pacific Rise, Pacific Ocean - CV88 | ecosystem: Environmental > Aquatic > Marine > Hydrothermal vents | place: Pacific Ocean: East Pacific Rise...
GGTTCGAATCCTGACGGGTGTACCACCTTTTTATGCGGATGTGGTGGAATTGGTAGACACGCCAGACTTAGGATCTGGTGCCTAACGGTGTGGAGGTTCGAGTCCTCTCATCCGCACCATCTACAACAAATATACAATCTAATATTTTAATCACAAATTGATATTGTTAAGAATAATCTACTATGATAAGTTTTGTTTCTCTAGTGCTTTTTGGTACTCTTGGGGATAATTTAGATTTGAAAACCTTTCTTCATCTGTAAAACTTACTATAGATACCTCTAACTCTTTTAACATTTTAGTTAAGCTGTGTTTATTTTCTTCTATATGTTGCTTTGCTATTTTTAAAATATTTGGGTGATATATCCCACATAGTGGTTGTAGTTGTGAAGCTGTGGAGGCTATAGTCGCGATAGAGTTAAAATTTTTATGTTTACCTACAATAGTTTGTATTATATCGTTATCTATAAATGGAGCATCTACACTTAGTATGAAGGTAGGAGTTTTTGTATATTGTAAAACAGATGCTATACCAACAAGTGGTGAAGAGATGTTTGTTGTATCTTTTATGAGGTTGGTTTCAAAATCAAATTTATCATCTTTAGCAGATATGTAAACCCTCTTAAAAATTTTGTTAAGTCTTTCAAATTGATATTGAGCTAGAGAGTTGTATCCTCCAAAAGGAAGTAGAGCTTTATCTTTTCCCATGCGAGAGCTTTTGCCCCCTGCAAAGATAACCATAGGTATATCAGTTATCATATATGTCCCTTTCTGCTTTGATGTAGCTGTAAAAATACAAAAGATACAAGAGTTATGAATGACTCTATGAAAAACATAGACTCTCCATATATTTTACCAGCGATTATGGCTCCTATAGAGCCTCCAAGCCCAAATGCTATGCCTAAGAAAAACTGTTGAGCTAGTTTCTTTTGGGTATATAAACTAAACACATAACTGATAGATGCTGTATGATACAGAGCAAAACTTATAGCGTGTAAACTTTGTGAGAAAAATGTTATGATAACAGAGTCAGGATATAGATATAGTAACATCCATCTAAGAGCTGTAGCTAGTATAGCAAACTTGATAATGTTTAAAAGGTTTCTTCGCAGTAGAGGACCTTGAAAGTACAACATTACTATTTCACAAATGACTCCAAAACTCCACATCCAGCTAGTGAGCTCTAGTGATATACCATGAGCTGTTTCATAGATAGTAAAGAAGTTATAAAATCCTGCAAATGCTACTTGCATCAAAAAGACAGATACCCAAAATGCCCAATACTTTACCAAAGAAAACTCTCCATCATCGCTAGATGAAGAGTGTTTTGTATTATCATACTTAACCACTATAGAGCCAAAAATCATAGTCAAAAGAGCCATAGAGAGTAAGTAGTATAGCGTATGATGAGGATTAGTCAAGATTTTACCTAGATATAAGGCTATAGCCATAAATCCTATAGAACCCCAAAGCCTTATCTTGCCATATCTGCTTTTGCTAAGCTTAGAGAGGGCTATAGTCTCTACATAAGGCAGAGATATACCCATAGATGCACCAAAAAGCAGGTTGGATACAAAAAATAATCCAAAAGAATCTATCGTATATACAAATATAACACTAGATATAAAACTCAAAATCAAAGAGATATAATAAATCTTTATATCTAGTTTGATAAAATGTTTAAATATAAAAGGAAGTAAAAATCGCATAAACGGAGCGGCTGCATAGATGATACCTATTTGTGCTGGTGTATAGCTCAAATCAGCCAATGCTTTTGGCAAAAATATCACATATACACCCACAAGTGCAAAATAAAACAGATAATATGCCCCTAATGACAGAGCAAATAAAGAAGGTAAGTTACTATTTCTCATCAGGTTTTTTGACAACTATAGAGGTATTGCTTAAAAAATCATGTAAATTCTTATAATCTTTGCGTAAAAACATCATAAACCAACTGAAAGTAGCCATAGTCAAGATAGCTGATAGATTTCTAAACAAAATTATTCCAAAAGATGGTCTTTTCCCAGTAGCATTATCTATAACTTCCAAGTTATATGCTCTATATCCTGGAGTTTGTCCACTTTTATACATAAAGATAGTTTGAGCTATAACAAGAGGTATAAGTATATAAAGCCATCCCATAGCTTTATGTTCTGCAAATCCTTCTCTCCCACCCATAACAAGATAAAACACTATATACATTATAGGCATTAAAAGCATAAAACTATCTGTCAAAAATGCTTTGAGTTTCAATCCCCAAGAAGCATAGAAGTATTTATGGTTTTTTGTACTTTTTTTACTGCTTTCTTTTGTGATTTTTCCTTGTTTTATATCTCTAAATCTCTGTTTTGCCATTATTTTAATCCTTCAGTCATTGTAAATATAGGTAGAAGCATAGCCAATACAGTTACTCCTACTACAGCACCAATAAACAACATCATAATTGGTTCTAAAAGACTCAATAATATTTTTAGTTTATCGTTATTTTCTTCAGCATATAATTTTGATATATTATGTAGTATATTTGATACTTCACTAGACTCTTCTCCTAAAGCCAAAGATTGCATAAAATTTCTTTTGAGAGTTACACCTTTTGTTATATGTAAAGCATTTGATAGTTTATTTCCTTCTACTACTTTAGATGCTGCTTTTTGAAATAAAAGATTTAATTTATAGTTTCCAAAAGAGGATACAGCTAGTTTGACTGCTTGGGCATATGCTACACCAGATTCTAACATAAGAGATAAAATATATGAAAATCTTCCTAATTCATGGTTTTGTATCAGTGAACCAATAAGAGGTATTTTTAGTTTTATACCATCTATAAATGTATGAAAACTTTTTACTTTTGCATATAAAATTTTATAAGATACTATAAAAAATAGTACAAGAGAGATTATATAGATATAGTTAGATGTTAGAAAATCACTTAGATTTAAAACAAACTGTGTTATAGGGGGTAAAGCTTGATCTGTATCTTCAAATATTTCAGTAACTTTAGGTACAACAAATGCTATAAGAAATGATGTCATAGCTATTGCTACTGTAAATATAATAGTAGGATAAATCATAGCTCCTTTTACCTGTTTTTTGATTCTGTGTTGAGTCATAAAAAAATCAGCCATGTTTTTAAGAACTTCTTGGATTTTACCACCTTGAGCTGCTACATTTAAGCTTTGCATATAAAATTCCGGTAATGTATATATGGTTTGTGCTTGTAAGGCTTGATATAGAGATTTTCCTTCATCTACCATTGTTCTTATGGCATTTAGGAAAGATAGATATTTTTTTTCTTTTTCATGTTGATTTTCCATGAGTTTTATAGCTGTTAATATGGTCATACCAGAGCTTAGATAGGAAGACAACTCTTTTGAAAAACTTGCTAGTACTTCTGTAGGCATTTCTCTTTGAGTGATACCTTGCAGAGAAAACTCTTTGACCTCTTTGATCGATTCATAATATATTTGTTGAGATTTTAACTTTATTATAGCTTCGTCTATACTGTTGGCATTTATAGTGCCTTTTGTTTTTTTTCCTAGTTTGTTGAAGCCTTTATATTTAAAAAGCATTATTTGATCCTTTTACAACCTATATAGAATTATATCTTTTTTATACTAAACCTTATAAAGAGTTTATAGAAAAGTGAAAATATCTGGATGAAAAATTGTCTTTTAGCTTTATTTCGGTTATTTCTATAGGTGGTATATTTGGCATAATAGTATTGTCTGTTGTTTTAATATCTGGTATATATATGTTTCTTTTTATGTTTTTTAGTATTTCTTTTGAGTCTATTTTTTTTATATGTACTTTATCATTGATAACATCATAAGCAGTTTTTTGAGATTTATTATATTTGATAACAGATGGAGATACAAATAGCGTATCACTTAAAGTATGATTATTTATGCTTGTTATATATATAATCTCTTCACTTGTATTTTTGTGTATTTGCAATACTATGATAAAAGCTGTTGAGAGTATAAGAACACTGATAAGTACTTCTAGTAAAGTAAATGCTTTTTTCATACTCAATAAAAATCTCCTGTATTTTGTAAATGATAAGAGTATTTAAGCCATAACTCTTGAGCCTCTTCTAAAGTTTTAACTTGTTTACTTTCTCTAAGCAAAGATGGTAGGAAAAAGAAATCTTTATCATTTTCTATAACAATTGGTGTTGAGCTTCCATTTGGATAGAAGTCTATCATAAGACAAATTTTTTTATCTTTAAACCTATCATATTCTATGGGTTCTAGTCTATCATTATCTGTTAAAGTATAGGATGTAAGGTTTGGACTGAGTTTGATATGAAAAGATGTCTCTTGGGGTTCTTGAAATATATCGTATTGTATAAAACATGATTGGCATTTATCTATACATATAAGTTTTGCTTGTTGTTTGTTTAGTCTATCGGCTATGGTAGACTTAAGGTCCAAGATAGATACAGCCTTTTTATGAGGTTTAAAATCGATTGTTCCAAACCCCAAAAAGTAGACTAAACTTAATATAAATATAACTATAAGTAGTTCAAATAGAGTAAAAGCCTTTTTTATTTGCATTATTTATTGCATTGAGAAAATAATATATCTTTACTGTTACCCTCTCCACCTTCTTTTCTATCTGCACCAAAGCTGATGATTTCAACTTCGTCTCCTTTGTTGATGTATACAAAAGGTGTTTTCCAAGCATCTTTTGGAAGTTTCTTTAAGTAAGGTTTTGGTCTATAGTTAGGATATTTGTCTGCATCAGGATTTTGTACTAGTGCTTCAAAACCTTCTTCTGTATCAGGATATACACCATTGTCTAGTTTAAATATATCAAGTCTTTTTTGTAAATCATTCATTTTTAAACATACAGCATCTCTTTTTGCCTTGTCTGCCGAGTCCATAAGACCAGGTGCAACTACACCAGCTAAAACACCCAATATAACTATCACTATGAGAAGTTCTATAAGAGTAAAACCTTTTTTTGAATTGTTATTATGCATCAACTTTAATCCTTTAGTTTATTGTGTTATAATTAAAATACTATATATCTAACTCAAATAGAATTAGATTTTATGGGTATCATTTTACTTAAATAGAGCTTTTAAATGGATAAACACTTATATAAAAAAAATACTTTAAGAAATGGATTTGCATTATTGTTAACGTTATCTATTTTGAGTATAGTTATAGTTTTAACAAGTGTTTTGGTCAGTTATCTTTCAAAGGTGCACAATGACAGTGCAGATACAAAAGCTTTGATTCAGGCAAATATATATTATGATGATATTCAAAAAGTATTGAAAAAATACTCTTCTCATAAAACAGAACTGTATGAAACGCTATATGAAACACCATTGCCTATAGTGGTGCCCAAAAGTGATTTTTCATTATTGATAAAGTGTGAACCTATAGCAAATGGTATAAATATAAACTGGATTAAATTCGCTACAAAGCCAAAGTTTAAAAAACAATACCGCTTATATCGTGAAGTGATTGATAATATATCAATGCTTTACAATATAGTTGATATAAATTTATTAGAAGAGCTTATATTGTTTAAAATCAACAATCACAATAAAAGGTTAAAAAGTAAACCTTTTATTCTTTCATACAGTGAATTAAGAGATGTTTTATTTTCTTATATATCAAAAACCAAAGATAAAAGTGTTTTAAAGGTTCCGTGGGATAAATATTTTGTTTTTAATCAAACAGCAAAAAATCCGGATGACAATATTATAGATGCAAATTATATGACTCCTGAATTAATTGCTTTGGTTTTTAACTTAGATATTGCATTTGTCAATGAGAATTGGTCAAAAGGTGATAATTTATATACTTTTCTTAGTGAGAATGGTGTAGAATATGATAAAAAGCTGTTTTATAGTAAATTTTACCTATATAGTAGATGTTTTATAAGGTATTTATATATGAACAACAATTATAGTTTCAGTTTTGATGATATTCAAGGAGAGGTGAAAAATTTTGAATTTTTTGGAAAAGAGTGAAAAAATGATTTTGGTGCATAGATCCATGTCCAAATTATCTATAGTGGATAAAAAAGTGGATATTGTTTTAACACCACAAGATTATATTTTGAAAAAAGAGGCATTGCCTATTAAGTATGAGTATCAGGCAAAAAAAATAGCGATGTCTATATTTGATGATATTTTAGATGATGGGGTATATAGTTTTTTTGTTTATAAATATCAAGAAGAGTGGATTTTTATAGCTTACAATATAGATAATATTATAAATCTATTAAAAGAAAAAGGGTTGTCAGATAAAGTTAGATATATATATTTTATACAACAGTTTATTGACAGTATAGATACACCAATTAGATTAGATGATTTACAGGCTATAGTGTCATTGGATAAAACTATGACTATAGTGCCTATAACAACATTAAATAATGCCCAAATAGTAGATTTTGATTTACAAAATATCAAGATACCAAAAAAACATATCACATTAAAACAGGAAAAACAAAATATAGACAATAAAATATTATGGATTTTTAGTCTGATTTTTATCGTATTTTCTATGATATATTTATATCAGGGTTATAGGTATCAAAATGTATCTGATATGGATGAAAAACTAAATACATTAATCTCAAAATATCCTAATTTGCAAAGTAGTTATGCCAGAGATAATCTACTTAAAAAATACAAATTGATTGATTTGCAAGAGAGAAAAAAGAGAAATATTATAAAAAATATCTCTTTATTGTTAAAACAAAAAGCACAAATAGATGAACTTCGAATAAAAAATGACATATATATGGTAAGATTAAATATAAAGAATGTTAGAAATATAACAAATTTTAAGAAAAAGATTTTAGATAAGCAAATGAAAATAAAAGAAGATACAAAAGATTATATAACAATAGAAGGTAAGTTATGACAAATAAAACTGTAATTTTTGTTTTGTTAATAGCTATTACACTAGGAAGCTATTTTTATAAAAGTGTTCAACAAGATAAATTTTATCATAAGATTAAAGAACAAAATAAACAGATAATACAATTAGATGAGGTAGTGTCTTTACAAAAAATATGGTCACCAAAAAATACAAAAAAAGATTTAAAAAAACTCAAACAAATTATAAAGCCGGAAAAAGTAAAATGGGTACAGTCATCTCATAAGTTGGAAGTTAAATATAGTAATTTGGATGCCAAAGAGTTAAATAAGATATTAAACAAGATATTAAATACTGCTATACAGATTAAAGATTTAAAGATATATCAAAAAGATGATAAATATAATATGGAGATACTAAGCAAATGGTAAAAAAAATAGTTGTTATTATTGTATCTATTGTTTTGTCAGTAGCTATCTTTATGCCAAAAGACAAATTATATTTTCTAGCTGAAGAGAAACTTTCCTCTTATGGGATAGAGATTAATGAAAAGTTGATTGAAGATAAATTATTTGAGTTATCTTTATCTGGATTAAGTGTATTTTATAATGGTATAAAAGTAGCTACTGTAGATGAAATTCATATATATACATTTGTAGTTTACAATAGATGTGATATTGTAGGTTTGCATATAGATAAAGCTATTGATAAAAATTTGTCAGAGGATGATATAAAGGCTTCTCTTGTATATAGTATCTTAAATTATAAAACAGCAAATATTACAATAAAAGGTGAGGATATAAAAGCTGATGGATTTATCTCTATGGAGAAATTTTTTATTAAGTTTGATGAAGTTAACAATGGATTAAAAAATATGCTTATAAAAGATAAAACAAATGGATGGTATTATGAAGAAAAGTTCACAAAATAATTTATCTGTATTGCTCATAGTATTTAGTGTTTTTTTGATTGTTAAGTTATTGTGGACAGTTATAGAAATCAACTTTTTACCTATATATGGGGTAGATCATTTAGATATGAAAGAGATTAAATCTTTATACTATAAAGTAAAATTGGCCAATACTCATAAGCCTAAGAAAGTTAAAAAAACAAAGGTAGAAAAAAATACAGTAAATGTAAAAGATATAAAATTATTGGCTATATATAAAACATCACAAGATATAATTATAACTGTAAAATATAAAACAAAAACAAAAGTTTTAACAAAAGGTGATAAGATTAATGGTCTTACCTTGGATGATGCTACACTAAATAGTGCATTTTTTGTAAAAAATAATCAAAGATATAAAGTAGATTTGGTTAAAACTATAAAATCAAATACATCTATAGTTCCTATCAATCATAATCCTGATAATTTGAAAGAGACTAAAGCTGATATTTCTGATGAAGGTGATTATAAAGTTATAGATAAAAAAGTATTTGATCATTTTGTTAATAATATGGATGATATTTATAAAAATATAGGTATCAATGAAGAAACAAAAGGTGATAAAAAAGTCTTTAAAATTTCTTATATAAAAAGAGGCAGTGTATTTGCAAAACTAGGTCTAAAACGAGGAGATATTTTGAAGTCAGTTAATGGAGAAAATGTTGATAGTTATGTGGCAGCTTTTAGGATTTATCAAAATATGAAAGATGTTGATAATATCACCATAGTTATAGAAAGAAATCATAAAGAGATGGAGTTAGAATATGAAATTAATTAAAATATTTATAGTTTATTGTATGTTGTTTATGAGTTTTACATATGCAAAAGAAGATATGATTGATTTAACGATTAGGGATGTAAGCCTAAAAGATTTTATAGAAATGGTTTCAAAAGCAACACATAAAAATATATTAATAGATGTTGATTTAAAAGGTAAAATCAATTTTATAGCACAAGAACCTATCAAAAGAAGCTCCTTGATACCTTTGGTAAATTCTATTTTGGAAAGTAAAGGGTATACAATTATTGATCAAGGTGATTTTTATAAAATTGTTAAAAGTTCAAATGCTGCTTCTCAAGGATTAGATGTTAGCAGTAAAATCAATGGAGAAACTATGAAAACAGTAATGTTTCCATTGAAAAATACAAGTGCTGCTGTAGTAAGAGCCAAAATAAAACCTTTATTGGGTAAAAGTGATAAAGTAATTTCTTTTAAAGAGAATAATGTTTTAGCTATAACATCAACACCAAGAACTTTAAAATCAGTAGCCAAAATTATACAGGCAGTAGAAGAAAAGGGTGAAAAAAAATCTGTAGTTGTTCACCTGAAAAATTCAAGTGTAAAAGATATATATTCCAATATTCAAAATATGGCAAAAAAGCTTTTTCCTCAAGCTATAGAGAGTCAAAAAGTAGATATATTTAAAGATGAAGCAACAAACTCAATTATTTTAGTTGGTAAACCTGACAACAATGCTAAGATGATTAAATATATCAATCAGTTGGATATAAAAGGTGAAAGCATAGAGCAAAAATTATATGTAATAAGGTTAAAAAATTCTAATGTTGAAGAGATGGAAAAGATATTGAGTAAGTTAATATCCCAAATGAATAACATTTCATCAAGTAATGCAAATAAAAAATCAAAAAAACCACAAAAGGCAATGGTTGTTTCAGATGTAGAGAGAAATGCACTTATTATTTTAGCAACATCAGAACAGATGAAAAATATTCGTGCAACAGTTAGGCAGATAGATATACCAAAAGTACAAGTATATGTAAAATCAAAAATAGTAGAAGTTGATACAAGTCTTGCAAAACAGATAGGTTTAAAATATGGTCTAAATGGAGGACTTATTAGCTCAGCTGGTTTATATACTTTAACATCCAATATGGGAACAAGTGCTTTACAAATCTCACCACAATTATTAAGCTTTTTAAATACAAACAATACAACAACATATCATGATGCAAATGGTAATTTGATAGAAGAAAAAAATCCATCTTTTAAATTTGATTCTACAACAAAAGTTTTTGCATTGGGAGCCCAATTGGATTTACTTCAAAAAAATGGAGCAGCTCATATATTGAGTGAACCATCAGTTTTGTGTACAAACAACAAAGAAGCCACTATATATGTTGGACAGACTATGTCTATATTGACTCAAGCACAACAAAGTACGCAAGGGCAGGGAAATATTGTAAATAACTACTCAAGAGAAGATATAGGTATTACATTAAAAGTTAAACCAAGATTATCAAGTAACAATAAAGTGTCTTTGGAAGTTGAAACTCAAATTGAGGATGTAGATCCTTCTTCGGAACAAATGGCTGATAGACCTACTACAACAAAAAGGAAAGTTGTTACAAATGCTATTGTTAATAATGGAGAAACTATTATACTTGGTGGTTTGATGAAAAAAGTAAATGGAAAAGGTGTTTATAAAGTACCTTTATTGGGAGATATTCCTATTTTGGGAGATCTGTTTTTTACAAATACTTCAAATGTAGAAAGAGAACAAAATGTTGTGATATATCTTACTCCGTATATTGTAAGGAAAAGTGGTGATTTACAAAAGCTTAAAGAGCTATTGTCTGAGCTAGATGAAGTCCAAGCAAGATATAATCAACTAGTTGAGCAAAAGCTAAATTCTATTGAAGGTGATAAAGTAATTACTAAACATACCACATATAAAGGTAAAGATAATCTAAGAGTGCTAGATATAGATGATGAGGAGTTTTGATGCAGATACCTCATTTACAAGATGTCAATCTAGATGCATTATGGGAAGAAGAAAATAATCCAAAGTTATGTATTAAAAATGACTTACTGTTTAGTATGGTTAATGGTGTAAAAACCGCTATAGTTCAACAAGATACACTGCCATCAGCATTAAACCATTTGGCAAAATTAAATTTGGATTATCCTATTGTATTATTGGATGCAGATAGCTTTGAGAGGTTAAAAAATAAATTTTTAGAGATTCAAACAAGCTCAGATTTTGAAGAGATGTCAACAGCTACTGAAGAGTTGATAGAGGTAGAATCTGATTTGTTGGAATTTATACGAAATTCTCAGGATTTACTTTCTAGTGAAGAATCAGCACCTATTATAAAACTTGTAAACTCTCTGTTTTTTCAAGCTCTTAAAAAAGGAGCTAGTGATATACATATAGAAAATGGTGAGAGAAAAGGAGAAGTACGTCTTAGGATAGATGGTGCATTAAAAAAGCATTTGGATTTAGATAAGAGTGTCGTTGCTTTGGTTATAAATCGTATTAAAGTTATATCCAATTTAGATATTTCAGAAAAAAGAGTACCACAAGATGGACGAACACAGATTAGTATTTCTGGTAAAACATTAGATGTTAGGGTTTCTATATTGCCAACATATCATGGTGAGAGGGTAGTAATGAGGATTTTGGCTCAAAGTGAGCATATCCCTACATTAGAGTCTTTAGGTTTTCCTTTAGATATTACAAAAGATTTATATAAACTGCTAACACATGCACATGGTATGATTTTGGTTACTGGTCCTACAGGTTCAGGTAAATCAACAACACTGCATGCGTGTTTGCAGCATATAGCAACACCTGATAAAAATATTATAACAGTTGAAGATCCTGTAGAATATAATGCTGACAATATTGCTCAAATTCAAGTCAATACAAAAGTTGGTCTTACTTTTGCTGCAGGGCTAAGGTCTATTTTGAGACAAGATCCTGATATTATAATGGTTGGAGAGATAAGAGATAGTGAAACAGCTGATATAGCTTTGCGTTCAGCATTAACAGGGCACCTGCTTTTATCTACATTGCACACAAATGATGCAACATCATCTATAAGCAGGTTAATGGATATGGGGATAGAAAACTTTCTAATATCTTCTACCCTTTTAGGTGTTTTGGCTCAAAGATTAACAAGAAAGCTTTGTTCTTGTTGTAAATCACAAGTGATATTATCTAAAGAGGTATTGGAAGAAGTTGATTTGCCTGTGGATAATGTATATTATAAAGCTGTAGGATGCAAAGAGTGTGATTTTACAGGCTATAAGGGAAGACAGGCAATTGGTGAATTGTTTATGATTGATGATGATGTAAAGTCTATGATGAAAGATAATTTTAATGATTATCAAATCCGAGAATCTATGAAAGCAAAAGGTATGAAAACTATATCTGATAGATTAAAAGAGATGTTGATTTTGGGAGAAACAAGCTATGAAGAGGCTTTAAGGGTAGGACTGATGGATGGTTAAAAAAAGGTTTGCATTTACTCTTATAGAAGTTTTAATATCTATCGTATTGATGGGTATAATTCTTCCTCCTTTATATCAACTGCTGACTTTGATAAAAAGCTCAAATACACAAATATTTTCATCTGTTAAAAAACAAACAAAAAAAACATTGATTTTTGATACTATGTACTTAGATATTTTAAGCTCTGATGGCAATATATCTGTAATTCATAATGATATGAGTAGATTATGTATAGAAAATACAAATAATTCTTTATATGGTCTAAATGAAGCAAAAGTGTGTTGGATTGTTATCAAAGATAACAATACTTTAGTTAGGGTGGAAGGCAATAAATATCATTTACCTTTAGGACTAGAAGATAGAGTTGAAGTAGATAATACTATATCCAATATAGAAACTTTCGATGTCTCTAGAGATCAGGATACAGTTTTAGTTTTTATTAAGCAAGCACATAAAGAGCCTGTTTCTTTTATGTTATATGGTATTCATAAGCCTATAAAAAAGAAAGTTAAAAGAAAAAGAACAAAACATAAAAATAAAAAGAAACATACTCAAAAAGGAGGTAAAAATGAAAGAGGTTTATGAAAAAGCAGGGCTTTTTTATCTTGGGAAAGATGTAAGTAAGCAAACTCAAAAGAGTACAGATATATTAACGTTACTTAAAAATAAAAACTTCACGACACATGCAGCTATCATAGGTATGACAGGATCAGGTAAAACAGGACTTGGTATTGGTCTTATAGAAGAAGCAGCTATTGATAATATACCAGCTATCATTATAGACCCCAAAGGAGATATGGGAAACTTACTTTTAACAGATCCTGATTTTAATTCTAAAAGTTTTGAGCCTTGGGTTGAAAATGAAGCTTTGAGTAAAAATGAAGATATTCATAACTATGCATCAAAAATAGCCAAAGTATGGAAGGATGGTATTTCTAGTTGGGGGCAAGATAGTGCAAGAGTAGCTAATTTTGCAAAAGTCAAAAAAAGTATATATACGCCTGGTAGTTTAGCAGGATTACCGATCAATATAGTATCATCTTTAAAAGTCCCAACTGTAGAGATATTGGATGATATTGATATGTATGCATCATATTTAAAAAGTACAGTAAAAAGCTTGTTGTCTCTTGTTGGTGTATCTTCAGCTGGTGTGGATTCTAAAGAGTATATTTTATTAGCTCAAATTATTAGTTATGCATGGAGAAAACATGAAGATGTCTCTATAGCATCGATTATATCATTTATTATAGAACCACCTTTTCAATCTATAGGTGTATTGCCACTAGATAGTTTTTATCCCAAAAATGAGAGGTTTATATTAGCTACTAAATTTAACTCTCTTTTGGCAAGTCCAGATTTTTCTATGTGGCTTGAAGGTGAAAGTCTTGATATTCAAAAACTTCTTTATGATGAAAATGGCAATGCTAAAATCTCTATCTTTTCTATATCACATCTAAATGATGAACAAAGAATGTTTTTTGTAACATTATTGTTAAATCAGTACTTATCGTGGATGAGAAGACAAAGTGGTACTACAACACTGAGAGCATTGCTTTATATGGACGAGATATATGGATTTTTCCCTCCTACTAAAAATCCACCAAGCAAAGAGCCTATGATGTTACTTTTAAAACAAGCTAGAGCTTTTGGTCTAGGAGTAGTTTTAAGTACACAAAACCCTGTAGATTTAGATTATAAAGGTTTATCCAATATAGGTACTTGGTTTATAGGAAGACTTCAAACTTCACAAGATATCCAAAGAGTAATCGATGGATTAGGCAATAAAATAGGATCTAGTTATACAAAACAAGAGATCAAATCCCTTTTAGCCAATCTACAAAAAAGAACTTTTTTCTTAAAAAGTGCTCATCTTGAAGATATACGACTTTTTAGTACTAGATGGGTGCTTAGTTATCTTAAGGGACCATTGAGTAAACAAGAAATCTCAAGCTTAATGAAAGAACAAAAACAGATACAACAAGCTAAACAATTTAAAGTAAAGCAAAATATATCATCCCATCAAGTTTATCAACCTATAGATGAATCCATTATTCAATACTTTGAACCAAAAATATCAGACAATACAAACTATATACCAACATTGTGTATAAAAGCCAATGTTCATTTTTATAATCAAAGAAAAAGTATAGATACCAAGTTGAGTTACTCTTATATGTTAGAGCTTGATGATACAATGCATAATTTAGATTGGAAAGAGTCTATGGAATTTGATAATGAGTTTGATACTTATTTGACTAAAGCACCAAAAGAGAGTTCATTCGCACCACTTCCCGATATTATAACAACAGATAAGTATCTTAAAAAATCTCAAAGAGAATTTAAAGATTATCTGTATCAAACAAGTCGAATTGTATTATACAAATGCAAAGAAGCAAAGATAGAATCCAAACCATTTGAAGATAAAACAGATTTTCTTATAAGGGTACAAGATATATTGTCAGAACAAAAAGAGATACAGATAGAAAAACTACAAGAAAGGTATGCAAAAAAACTAGATACTTTAGAAGATAGATTACAAAGAGCAAATCAAAGAGTGCAAAAAGAGGAGCAAGATTCTACAAGTTCTATGTTAGAAGCAGGGATTTCTATCTTAGGAGCATTATTTGGTAAAACAACAACTACAAAAGTAGGTAGAGCTATCTCAAAAGGTAGTAAGGTACTAAAAGAAAAAGGTGATATTAGTAGAGCAAAACAAAGAGTTTTGGATATAGAATTAGATATAGAAGAGTTAGAAAATGAATTAGAAGATAAGATAGATATATTAGATCAAAAATATCATATAGATAATGTATCTATTCAGGAATTTACTATTAAACCTAAAAAAAGTGATATAGATATAATCGATTGTGCTATAGTGTGGAAAATAGATTTTTAATAGTATATAGACAGTATGGGATTTTTATCCTTTACTGCCAGGTTTTATTGCTTTGCTTTTGCCTTCTTGACATATAGGACACTCTTTTGGATCATACATCTCAAAAGTAAAATCATCTAATGCAAAAAAAGGTATATTGTGTGGTAGTTTACATTCAGGTTTTGCTGCTAAGTTGCTACCTACCCTTTGACAAAAACCTCTGTTTGCCAATGATGCAAATGCTACAACTTTACCACCCAATGCTTCTATTGCTTTAGCAGCTTTTAAGGCTGAACCACCAGTAGTGATAATGTCTTCACAAATAATGATTTTTTCACCATCTTTGATTTCGAAGCCTCTTCTAAGCTCCATACCACCATCTTTTTTTTCTACAAAAATACTTCTGACATCCAATGAACGTGCTAGCTCATATCCGGCGAGAACACCACCAAGAGCTGGAGCACATACTGTATCTGCCTCTATCCCTGCTTCTTTTATCATTTTTGCTAGGGCATCTGTTAATATAGAAGCTTTCTTAGGATACTCTAAAACTTTAGCACTTTGTAAATATCTAGCTGAGTGATTACCACTAGCTAGTAAAAAATGTCCATCAAGTAGAGCATTCGCATCTTTATATATTTGTTCTAGATTAAGATTCATGATTAAACCTTAAGTATATCAGCTTCTTTAGCTTTGAACATTTCATCTACACTTGCAATATGCTCATCCGTAATTTTTTGAATTTGATCTTGAGCTTTTTTTGATTCATCTTCGCTAATTTCTTTATCTTTTTCAAGTTTTTTGATTTTATTGTTTGAATCTTTTCTAACATTTCTGATGGCTACTTTTGCATTTTCTGCCATACCTTTAGCCTGTTTTACTATTTCTTGTCTTTGTTCGCTTGTCATTGGAGGGAAAAATAGTTTGATAAAATCACCATCATTATTTGGATTAACTCCTATATTTGCTTCTTGAATAGCTTTTTCTATATCATTTAGCAAGCTTTTTTCCCAAGGAGTTATAGCAATAGTTGTAGCATCAGTAGCTATAACACTACCTACTTGATTTAGTGGTGTTGGTGTACCATAGTAGTCTACTTTGATATTATCTACGATAGTTGTTGTTACTTTACCTGTTCTAAGGGTGGCAAAATCTCGTTTAAGGGCTTCTAGGCTCTTATCCATATGCTCTTTTGTTACATCATATATTTCATTTAACATATATTTCTCCTCTTATGTTTTGCTATTTTTGAGTTTTAGATTCACTATTGTGAGAAGTAGGTATGATTTTATTGTTCTTCGGTGTGATTTCATCTACAACAGAACTATGATTATCTTGTGTATACAAATAACCTAATGCTAGTGTATTAGATATAAATACAAATGCTAGTATAAAAGTAGCTTTTGTTAAAAAACCTGTAGGTCCTTTAGCTCCAAAAAGTGATTCATTGCTACCTGTATATGCACCTAGCCCTATACTAGAACTTTTTTGCAATAAAACGATTATAGTAATTGTAATTGCTAAGACGATCTGTACAATCAAAAGTGTTGATGTCATAATTTTACCTCTTTGTTTATGGGATACCAAAATATATTTTAGGTATAATTTTGGCCGATTATACCTAAAATAGTTTGAAATATTGATAAAATGGAGATAAGGTGATACTTACAGATAGCTTTTATGTAGAAAAGGAGTTTTCAAGAAATGCAAGTAGTTATGATAAGTATAGTATCATCCAAGAAAAAGTAGCTGAAAAATTGCTTTCTTATATACCTTCTGGGGCTTATTCCAATATTTTGGATTTAGGTGCAGGAAGTGGTATGATTTATAAAAAACTATATCTTATAGATACTATAAAATTTGATAATTTTTTTGCTGTAGATATATCTTCTAAAATGTTATCTTTGCATCCTGTATCACAAAATATTTTAAAAAAACAGATAGATTTTAAATCTATAGACTATAATTTTATTGCAAAGCATTCTATTGATTTAGTTATATCTTCATCAGCTCTTCAATGGAGCAGTAATTTAAAATCTATATTTCAAAATTTATCAAAGTCAAAAGCAGATATTGCTTTTGCTATATTTACTTCTAATACATTTAAAACTATCCAGCAGATTATTAAAAAACCATCACCTATATATTCGATACAAGAAATTATAGAAGCTTCAGCTCTATATAGTAAAAACTTAACAATAGAAAAAAAAGAATTTAAGTTATATTTTAATTCCAAATTGGATATGTTTAGATATATTAAGAAAAGTGGGGTTAGTGGAGGTACTAAGTTATTGTCATATATAGAGTTAAAGCAACTTATAAAAGATTATCCATATAATTATTTGGAATTTGAAGTATTATTTATAAGTTCTTTTTGTCATCCCCATTAATATAGGGGATGAAAGAGGTTTTTAGTCATCACTGCCAAATATTCCTAATAGTTGTAAAAGTGATACAAACATATTGAAAAAGTCTATATATAATGATACTGCTGCATCTACAGGAGAGTCGTATAGACCGTTTGCTATATTTTGTGTATCATATATAGTAAAGAAACTAAAGAGTATCAAAATAATAGCAGTTATAATGATGCTCATTATAGAACTTTCTATAAAAAAGTAATTTACAAGTGAAGCTATAAACACGACTATCATAGTGATAAATAGTGGTTTACCCCAACTAGAAAAGTCACTTTTAGAGTTGATTGCAAATATACTTAATGCACCAAACAGTACAGATGTCATTAAAAATGCATTACCTATAATTGCACCTTTCCCTATACCAATAAGCATCGCTAAAAGTGGTACTATAGAAACACCTGTTAAAAATGTAAATATAAACAACATAGCCAGATTAAGTCCAGGTTTTCCTCTTGTTGCAGATAAACCAAAAAATAGCACTAACATTTCAGCACCGAATATAAACCATTTATACTGTAGTATCTCTATAGCATATGGCATAGTAGCATATGCACCAGCAGCAGCAGCTATCATACTTGCAGCTAAAAGTTGATATGTTTTTTTGATAAAACCAACAGTAGCACCTTCTTGTATATAGCTAGCTTGAGTAGTTGCTGTATAATCTCTATCATATAAAGCCATAATAATCCTTTTGATAAAAATTTTTTAGAAGTATATATGTAAGAGGTTAATATAATATTAACGAAATAATTAAATATTAGTTCGTTGTTTTTTTATTTGACTGTACTCTTTTTGAGCTTGCTTAGCTTCTTGTTTATTTGATTGTATATGGTTATGCACATCTTTATGCTTTTGTAAAAGAGATGGCTCGTTTGTACATCCATTTATAATAAGTATTATGATGATAGTTAATGCTTTAATGTATATATAAAAATTTTTCATAAAACTATTATATTTTAAATCTATTAATAACCAATTAATCAAAAATAAACCTTTTAAACCAAAAAACAAAAAAAACAAGAAAAATCATAAAACCCCTTGACAACTGCCAATAACTCTGCTATAATACGCGTCCACAAACACAGAGGGCTTAGTGAGTTGCTAAGAGAGAGTGAGTGTGTGAAAGAAAAAAAATGGTCTTTAACAACTAAATATAA
>Ga0256828_1000979_pt1 | contig 18485 bp, 21 predicted proteins | sample CV88metaG_FD_185993 | JGI IMG/M metagenome (GOLD analysis project Ga0256828, IMG submission 185993) | Hydrothermal vent microbial communities from East Pacific Rise, Pacific Ocean - CV88 | ecosystem: Environmental > Aquatic > Marine > Hydrothermal vents | place: Pacific Ocean: East Pacific Rise...
ATTTCAACGGGATTTTTATAATTTTAACGGGATTTTGTTAATATTGTGGTAGTTTTACGGGATTTTTGTTATTTTTTAGAGAAGATGCCAATAAAATATTAGCATCTAAAAGCAAAAACGAGCGTTTTTACTTTTTAAATTTTTACTTCTTAATAGTAGAGACAATAACACCTCTGAAGTCACCCTCTTTGAAGTTTACTGCCATATCATCTGGGTAGTTCTTTTTAAGAGTTTCTAACATAGACGATGACATTTTTTTAGTGTCACCATGACAAACCAAACAAGGTTTTTTTACTGGAAGTGCTTTGTAAACACGGAAACTGTCACCCATATCTACTACTAAAGGTTTGTCAAAAGTCTTGTCTGCTTTTAACTTCTCCATTACCTCTACATCGGTAGCATCTGGTTTATTGTTTGGGTTTCTGTATTTTAAAGCTGTTCTTCTTATACTAGAATCTTCTGGTAGAGTAGCGTTATATTTTTTACCCATCTCTTGTGCTGTGGTAGTACACATTTTTAAAGCTTCCATACCTGTTTTGTCACTCTTCATAGCACCTTTTAAAGCTGGTTTTACAGTACCTACTAAACCTTTTATCTGCTTCATACCTTTTGCTTGTATCTCTGCATTGTCCATATACTTTACAGCTGTAGCCTTCTCACTTTTTGGGCTATCTGCTGTTGTGGTCTCATTAGTTGTTTCATTACAAGCACTAAACATTAACAGTACACCTAAAGCGAATATAGAAAAATATTGTTTTTTCATTTAATTATCCTTTTATTATTTTTTCGAATTATAACCAAAGAGTATTCAGTTTATACCAACAGCAATTTCTTCTGAGCCAAACTGATTAATTTATCATATTTTTTTAAAAGCTCATCTACCAATATATGTAAACCATCTATATTATACTGAACCTTATAGTACCCACTACTGGTCTCTTTGGAGTTTGTATCAAGTGTTAACAAATACTTTTCAATCGAAAAATATAAATCTTTTTTTAACTCATCTAACTCTTCATCTTTAAAAATATACTCTCCATTTTTACACCCTTCATAAAAGGCATATAAACCATCTAAGCCTCTTTTATGAAAAACCACTGTCATATCGTTATTTCTTAAAAAGAAAATACTTCCTGCTACCGGAGGTAATAATTTTTTAAACTTTTGAAAAATTTCTTTATCATATTCTATTGGATTAAATAATTGATCTTCTTTTGTACAAGCTGGAGCCAAACATTCTGTGCTATTTTCTTCTTTTTCTCTTTGGAAAAGAAAGGTATAGACAAGAAATACCATTAGTAAAAGTGTTATAAACACTACGCCAAAAAGCTGATAGTGATTTAATATTTCATTCATTTTTTATCTTTATAAATTATTTTTGTTTCTTTTTATAGTGTTCAACAACTAAAAGTCCAACACCCACAACCAGTAATATAAAAATGATAGAACCAATGATAACTTCATTACCAATTGGTTCACTTAAGTTAAACATTAAGCCACTACCTCAGCACAACGTTCACATGCTACTTCTTCATTTTGGGAAGTAAATCTCCAACATCTTGGACACTTAGCAGCTTCTGCTTTATGAACAGTGAAGCTCATACCGTCCAGTTCAAATGAACCTACTTGCTCACCTGAACAGCTCTCTTTAATACCTGATACCATAAACCAATCTTCTAAGTTTTTCGCATCTTTAATCGCAAATTTAGAAGCATCACCAGCTATTTCAAGCTCTAGTGTAGACTTAATGAGTTTCTCTTTTTTCAACTTATCAATAGACTCCGAAAACTTACCTCTAGCCTCTACCAAAAGTTTGTCGTCAAAGGCTGTTCCCACATCTGGAAGCTCTTCGTATACCAAGTCAAATACATTTTCCATATCACCTTTTACAATAGCAGGTGCATAGTCTAAAACCTCATCTATGGTATAAGTAAGCACAGGAGCTACAAGAGCCATCATCGCTTTAGATATAAGTACCATTGCTGACTGTGTAGACATTCTAGTTGCCGAGTTTTTACCATCACAGTAGAGTCTGTCTTTGGTGATGTCCATATAGATACCACTTAGCTCATTGGTTACAAAGTTGTTCAATGTAGCAAAACCTCTTAAGAAATCATACTCTTGGAACGAAGCATTTACAGAAGCAAATACATCACTTGCTTTTGCTAAAATCCATCTGTCTATCTCGTTGTATTCACTTGGCTCAACTATTTTTTCAAGACCATCTACGTTTGCCATTAAAAATCTAAACGTATTTCTTAGTTTTCTATACTGCTCAGCTGTCTGCTGTAAGATTCCATCTGAAATTTTAAGGTCATGTTGGTAGTCAGAAAGTGCAACCCAAAGACGTAAAATCTCTGAACCATACTGCTTAATCACTTTGTCAGGAGCAATAACATTACCCTTTGACTTAGACATCTTTTCACCTTTAGCATCAACCGTGAAACCATGCGTTATAAGTGTCTTATACGGTGACTTTTGGTGAATAGCTGAACTTAAAAGCAGTGAAGTCTGGAACCAACCTCTATGTTGGTCAGAACCCTCGATGTAAAGTGATGCTGGGTATTCACCTGCATCGTAGTTTCCACTCTCTAACACAGCATTCCATGTAGAACCAGAGTCAAACCATACATCTAAGATGTGACCTACTTTTTCAAGCTCATCTGCTTTGTACGCACACTCTGGGTGAAGTAGTTCAGCTATCTCCATGTCGTACCAAACGTCTGTACCCTTCTCTTCAAAGATATCTGCGATGAAGTTTAGAACTTTTTCATCAAAAATAACTTTTTTGGTTGCTTTAACTCTAAAGAATGCTATTGGTACACCCCATGAACGTTGACGAGAAATACACCAGTCAGGTCGTCCCTCTACCATTGGTTTTAGTCTGTTCTCTGAAGTTTTCGGATAAAACGTAACCTCTTCAAGTGAGCTAAGTGCTGACTCTCTAAGTGTCTTATCTGAACCCTCTGGCTTGTCATCTACAGAGATAAACCACTGGTTTGTTGCTCTATAAATAAGAGGCTTTTTCGTTCTCCAACAGTGTGGGTATGAGTGGGTAAACTTCCCTACTTTAAGTAAAGAGTCACCAAGAAGCTCTAAAATCTTCTCATTTGCTTTAAAAATGTGCATTCCAACAAACTCTTCGGCATTTGGAAGAAGGTTAAGCCCTACTACAGACTCATCGTAACAACCACGCTCATCTACAGGCATAACCACTTCAAGTCCATTTTTAAGCCCTACTTTGTAGTCATCTTCACCATGCCCTGGAGCTGTATGAACACACCCTGTACCACCATCCATAAGAACGTGGTCACCTAGAACGATTTTAGAGGTTCGACCATTTAAAGGGTTAATCGCTAAAAGACCATCAAGTTCTGTAGCAGCGATTTTACGTGAAGCATGACCAGCTACCACACCCTCTTCTATCATGGCATCATAACGAGCTTCTGCTACTATGTGTCCATGCTCACCTAAAACATACATCTCTTCTGGGTTCAAAGAGATACCTGTGTTCGCAGGAAGTGTCCATGGTGTAGTTGTCCAGATAACAACTCCAGCATTTCCCTCGATACCAAGTTTCTCTTTTGCCATGTCTGAAAGCTCAAAGTTAACATACATGGTGTAGTCTTCTTTGTCTTCATACTCTACCTCAGCATCTGCCAAAGCTGTTCTCGCAGCCCATGACCAGAAGATAGGTTTATGACGCTCTACAAGCAGACCTTTTTTTGCCACTTCACAAAGTGTACGGTAGATGTTTGCTTCAAATTTAAAATCCATAGTAATGTAAGGGTTTTCCCAGTCAGCCATAATTCCTAACTGTTTAAAACCTTTTTTCTGACCATCCACAGCCTTCTGAGCTGTTATACGACAAATTTCACGAAACTTAGCCGTAGAGAGTGTCTCTTTTTTTGCTGTTCCCATTTTGTCTTCAACTTTTTGCTCAATAGGAAGTCCATGACAGTCCCAACCTGGCGTCATACGTACAGCTTTACCTTGAAAGTAATTGTACTTTAAAATAATATCTTTAAGCGTCTTATTCAGTGCATGACCAATATGAATATCACCATTGGCATAAGGAGGTCCATCATGAAGGGTGAACATCTCTGCTCCCTCACGTTTTGTTTTCATCTGCTCATACATATTTGCATCGTACCAAGCTTGGTACCTTTTTGGTTCGTTATTTGGAAGATTTCCACGCATAGGAAACTTTGTTTTTGGGAGAAGAAGTGTATCTTTAAATTCCATAGATATATACCTTATATAATAATTGCTGGAATTATAGCTAAAAGTTGTTTTGTGTATAATAATAGCATGAAAAATAATACGACAAAACAAAACACTATAGAGATAATCAACACCTTAAAAGAGAGAAATGAAAGCCTCACTTTTGCAGAAAGTTGTACAGGTGGACGAATAGCAGCTGCATTTACAGCCATATCTGGAGCCTCAGCTGTACTCAACGGTTCATGTATCACCTACTCCAATGAGATAAAGTCTCAATGGTTAGGTGTAAAAGAAGCAACACTTATAGAACATGGAGCAGTAAGTTCACAATGTGTAGAGGAGATGCTCAAAGGTATTTGTAAAATGGCAAGTGCAAATAACAGTATTGCAGTAAGTGGAATAGCAGGTCCAACAGGTGGAACAGATGAAAAACCTGTGGGGACAGTTTACCTAGGTATTAATATAAACGGTCAAATATCTGTAGAACATCACCTTTTTACGGGGGATAGAGAGGATATTCAAGAACTAGCCACCAAGACTGCAATAGCCCTTTTGAAAAAAAAATTATAATTTGTTAGAAAACTCTTGACATATGATTTATCATAGGCTATAATTCCGTCCACTTAATCACAATGGTTAAGAGAAGACGACCTTTTAGCTCAGTTGGTAGAGCAACTCCCTTTTAAGGAGTGGGCCCATGGTTCGAATCCATGAAGGGTCACCATTTTTTACAATTATAGTGTTTTTAGATATGCGGTGGTAGTTCAGTTGGTTAGAATACCTGCCTGTCACGCAGGGGGTCGCGAGTTCGAGTCTCGTCCACCGCGCCACTAAAAATGACCTTTTAGCTCAGTTGGTAGAGCAACTCCCTTTTAAGGAGTGGGCCCATGGTTCGAATCCATGAAGGGTCACCACTATAACAATGTTTGGTCGCTTAGCTCAGTTGGTAGAGCGCTACCCTTACAAGGTAGATGTCATAAGTTCGAGTCTTATAGCGACCACCATGAAATTTATTTCACTTTTAACAATTATTGTTCGGTCAAGATGACCCTTTCATCTAGTGGCCAAGGATATTGCGTTTTCATCGCAAAAACAAAGGTTCAAATCCTTTAGGGGTCGCCATTTTATCCTAATATCTCAAAACAATATACATGGTCGCTTAGCTCAGTTGGTAGAGCGCTACCCTTACAAGGTAGATGTCATAAGTTCGAGTCTTATAGCGACCACCATAACAATTATGTTATATCTTTTCAGCCATTAATTTGGTTTTGGTGCGGTGGTAGTTCAGTTGGTTAGAATACCTGCCTGTCACGCAGGGGGTCGCGAGTTCGAGTCTCGTCCACCGCGCCACTTTCAATCTTAAAATATTCAATTTTTTCATTTATTATTTTTCAACTTTTCTTTAATTATTATCTTAATAAAAATATAGAATACTTTTTTTACATCTTTTTTCAAATAACTACGATAAAATTAATTTTAGTGGATTAAAAAAGGAAATATAGATGCAAAATAATATTCAAGATATTGTAACTGAGATAGAAAAGCTCAAAGAGAAGCTTAAAAAAGAGATAGCTGAACAAGAAGAGCATATAGCTTATGAGATACATCATGGACGGGTACACTTTTCTGATGAGACGTTAAAAAATCAAAAAGAGAAAATAACACATCTTTTTAAATTTTTAAAAGATGCACCAATACTACATATACTCTCAGCCCCTATTGTCTATATGATGATTGTTCCTGCTGTTATTTTAGATGTTTTTCTTTTTATCTATGTTGCTGTTATATTTCCCATCTACAAATTTCCTAAAATTAAAAGATCTGAATATATTGTTTTTGACAGACACTATCTTGGATACTTAAACTTCATAGAAAAGCTAAACTGTCTCTACTGCTCTTACTTTAATGGGCTTATGAACTATACAGCTGCTGTAGCTGCACGAAGTGAACTCTATTTTTGTCCTATAAAACATGCAAAAAAAATAGCCTATACACATGAGCATTATTATGATTTTATTCCTTATTCTGATGTTAGTGACTATCAAAACAAACTAAAAGAGTGTCAAGAAAAAGCACAAAAAAAGGAGTAATGAACAATGGATATCACTTCGGTATTGATTATTTTAACCGTTATAAGTGTATTTATTTTTGACTTTACCAATGGTTTTCATGACTCGGCAGATATGGTTGCAACTGCCATTGCCTCTAGAGCCATGTCCTCGGGTATAGCCATCGCCATTGTTAGTCTGTTTACATTTTTAGGACCTTTGGTGGTTGGCTTAGCTGTTGCAGATACTATTGGTACTTTTGTAGATATTGGTGATGCGCAACTTATTGATGCACAAGCATTGGTTATTGCTGCACTTCTCTCTGCTGTTACCTACAATCTTATTACATGGTTTTTTGGACTCCCCTCCTCTTCCTCAAATTCACTCGCAGGAGGATTGGTTGGAGCTGGACTCTATGTGGTAGGAAGCCAAAAAATAAATTGGGGTTGGACAGCTTTACACCATGGTGAATTAACAGGAGTCATGAAAGTCATAGCAGGACTCTTTGCATCTCCTTTTTTAGGTTTTGTTGCTGGTTTTATTATTATGAAACTTATCTTTTTTATTTTTAAGAGATTTACCATAAAAGTTCGTCCACTTTTTATTGTCTCTCAATACTTCTCTGTAGCGTGGCTAGGCTTTTCTCATGGTGCCAACGATGCACAAAAAGGAATGGCGATTATTGGTATGATGCTTTTGGCTTCACATCAAACTCAAACCTTTACCGTTCCACTTTGGGTTATTTTGATGTGTACCTCAGCCATTACACTCGGTACCATGTTTGGAGGTTGGAGCATTATCAAAACATTAGGCTTTGAACTTTATCATGTAAAATTGGTACACTCCGTTGCCAACCAACTTGGAGCAGCACTTATTAACACCTTAGCCACCACCATCGGAGCACCTACTTCAACCACACAAGTGGTTACAGCAACCCTACTGGGAAATGGGGCAGCAGAAAAACCTTCACATGTAGGCTGGAGAAGAGCTGGACACATAATACTTGGTTGGATAGTCAATGTTCCTATCTCTATGTTATTTGGTGCAGTTTATGCCTTTTTAATTATTAAACTATTAGGAGTATTATCATGATAGTATCATGGATTAAGCAGTATATTTTACCAAAAGAGGTCGACTTTTTATCCTCTTTAAGTCAACAAGCCATTATTATTAAAAAAATCATAGATGATTTGGAACACTGTTTTTCAGAAGGTAAAGAGAAACATTGTCAAGCCATTTTAGAAGACCAACACCAAGCCAGTCAAATACGTGACAGCAACATGAAAGAGCTACTCAACACGTTTATAACGCCTATAGACAAAGAGTCTATCTATAGGGTCATTACACAGCTTGATTGGATTGCTATTAGTATTAGACACTTTGTTATAGAAGCCAAAGCCTATGATATAAAAGAGCTTGATCAAGAGTATCATATTATATTGGCACAACTAAAACTACAATCAGAACTTTTAGCAGCAGGTTTTCAAACCCTAAGAAAAGATGATAAGCAAACCGTTAAAAGTGCCAAAGAGGTCAGAGAGTGCTATGACGACTTAATGGATACATATATACATAAAATGGCAAAACTCTCCTCTTCTCAAAACCATAAAGAGATATTTATCCATCAATCTCTACTCGCCCAAATAAAGGACATTAGTAAAAGAATGAGAATGACAGCCAACTCCCTAGAAGATATTATTATGAAAATGTATTAAGCACTTAGATTCTTAATCCATTAACAATATCAATATAATCTTTATCTTCAGGTTTGAGGTAACCATGTCGTACTAAAAAATCTATAATAACTAAATTGCAGTTGACTTTAAACTCATTTGTCGTGCGTACTATGTTGGCAACCTCCTCAATAGGCATCAAGTAAAATTCTTCTACCTCTCCATCGGTACAATGAGGAGTAAAACTCTCATCAAGTTTTATGTCATAACAGTATAAAATATCTTCTTTTCCACCCAAAGTATAATCATATTTATAAGTAACAAAACCTACTGGCTTTGCTCTTTTGGCTAACTCTGCACGCATACCTGCCTCTTCATAGCACTCTTTTTCTAAGTTATCACTCGGCTTTACATCATATGCCAATCCACCTGCTACCATATGGTCTAGCTTTCCTGCCTCATACCCTCTGTCATAAGCTCTTCTTGCTATCCACATTTTCATTCCTGACTCTGTCATAACGTAAGCATTAAGATGTTGTCCAAAGGACATAAGTCCTAAAAGTGAAGAGATGCTACGGTCAACATAAGCTAAAGGTTTAGAGGTAAATGATTCAATAACAGGATAGAGTTCATTCATATACATATTTGAGATTTTATCTTTAAAAACTTCTTGGGCAAACTTTTTTAATGCTTCTGTACGCTCATCAAATGTTTTTAGACGCTTTATGAGTGTAAAAGTATTGTTTTCCAAAATAAATATATTGCTCTTTAAAAAATAATCTTTGTATCTTTTCGCTATCTGCCCTACTCTTTTTCCATCAAGTAAAAAAGGTATTTTATCATCCTCTCTATACTCATTACACTCTTTAATTCTATCAAGATATGACATTTTTAGCCTTTTTGCAAAATTATAACACTTTTTTTGCTACACTACTACATGATAAAAATAGAAGAGTATTTTAACAGACAAATCCAGCTTTGGGGTGAAAAGAAACAAACGCTACTTCAAGAGAAAAAAATAGCCATTATAGGTTCTGGTGGGCTTGGCTGTAGCCTTGCTCTTGCTCTTGGAACATCTGGAATTGGTCAAGTAGACATGGTCGATTTTGATACTGTAGGGCTACACAATATTCATAGACAAATAGCCTTTACGCTAAAAGATGATGGTCGACATAAAGCAGAAGTGGTAGTAGAATTACTTAAAGAAAAAAATCCATTTATTAAAACAACTGCTTATTTAATGAATTTTGAAGAGTTTAAATCACTTAATAACCAATATGATTTGATTATAGATGCAACAGATAATCTTATGGTTAGGCAAGAGATTGACAATTATGCAAAATCAGTCAATACCCCATGGGTCTATGGCTCAGTAGAAGAGTTTAATGGACAGGTTTGTTTTTTTGATAAAGCTTCTTTTCAAGTCTTTAACCAATCAGACCATAAAGTAGGTGGCAATATCGCTCCCATGGTTATGCACATAGCATCCCTTCAAGCAAACCTAGCCATTAGGTATTTAGCAAATCTTCCAATAGTTAAAGATAAGCTTTATTATCTCTACTTCAATAAAGAAGGTGAACTAATTACACAAAAATTTAATATGCCTAGCAATTAACTATTATCATTAAAACTAATTGTGATAAAATATCAAAAGAATTAAAAAAGGAAAATATAATTATGAAACTAAAATTATTAACATTAACACTTTTTCTAGGACTTCTTGTAGGTTGTACGCAAGAAACACAAAATAAACTTAGCCGTTCTATTCAAAATTGGACAGGTACCAATGGTACACTAGATGTTTATGCTGGAAATAAATTGGTAAAGAAATTTATTGATATAGATAAAATCTCAACAGCATCTGGTACAGATGATGGAGTAACCAGACCTTACCGATATGGTTATGGTATAAATGACAAAAACTTCAACGGAAAAAAAGATGCTGGTGAGAAGCGTGTCTATTTTGAATTTTCAGACTACTCTACAAGCTACATTTTTTACGAAGACAAAAACTAATAAAACTCAAAGTTAAAGGAAAAAGATGAAATTTATTTCAACAAAAGAAGCACCAGCTGCAATAGGACCATACTCACAAGCCGTAGTGGCAAATGGGATGATATATACATCAGGACAAATCCCTATGAACGAAAAAGGAGTTATTGAAGCTACAGATGTAGTTAATCAAGCTCACCAAGTGATGAAAAACCTTTTTTATGTACTTGAAGCTGCTGGAGCACACTTTAACGATGTTATAAAAACAACTATTTTCTTAACAGACATGGATGATTTTGAAAAAGTAAATGAAGTTTACTCTCATTATTTTGGTCATCATAAACCTGCTAGAAGTACCGTTGCTGTTCAGACTTTACCTAAAAATGTATTTATAGAAATAGAGTGTATCGCACTTGCCAATACGGACTATCCTATTTAATGAACTCAAGATTTGCTCAAACATTCTCTAAACTTGTTTTGGGCATTTCTGCTTTTACTTTTATATATATTTTCATTAAAGACATCGGTATTATAAACCGTAGACATATATCCACAGATGATGGTGTTTATATTAACAGTACCAGTGACTCTCCCTATATAGACAAATTGGCTCATGAATTAACAAGACACTGTAACAATGATTACTGTAGAGTTCAAACAATTTTAAACTATATTACCAATATCCCTTACAAAATTAACAATTTTCAAGCCCACTCTCCACAAAAAACCATTCAAATGAACTTTGGCGACTGTGATGACAAAAGTAATCTACTTATTTCCCTTTTACATGAATTAAACATAGAGAGTTATTTTGTACTTGTTCCTAAACATATTTTTGTTATTGTAGCCCTTAATGAAATACATCTAAAACATTTAAAAAAAGGTCTCTATATTAATGGTAAAAAATTTTATATTTTAGAGAGTACAGCTAAAAACTCATCTATAGGTTTTCCATTACAATATAAACTTAGTGAAATAAAAGCAATTATTGAACCATTTGAAAATAAAAAAATAGATATTAGTAAGCTAGAATGGAAGTTGTAAACAAATATTTAGTTATAATCAATCCAAATATATAAGGATTGTACCATGCAAGAACAAACTCTAGCCATCCATGCAGGATATGAAAAAGACTCTATGGGAACCATGGCTGTTCCTCTTTACCAGACCACAGCTTTTGAATTTAGAGACACAGAACATGCAGCAAATCTTTTTGCTCTTAAAGAGTTAGGAAATATCTATACTCGCCTTATGAACCCAACTACTGATGTTTTTGAAAAACGTTTTTCTGCACTTGAACATGGTGGAGGAGCTGTAGGAACAGCTTCAGGTATGGCTGCTATTTTCTATGCCATTGCAAACGTTGCAGAAGCTGGGGACAACATTATCGTAGCCAAACAGGTTTATGGTGGGACAACAACATTAACAGGTCATACCATTAAACGTTTTGGTATAGAAACCCGTTACTTTAATGTCAATGAACCTTCTGAAATAGAAGCTTTGGTAGATGATAAAACAAAGATTATTTTATTTGAAAGTATTACCAATCCAAGTATTGATGTAGCAGATTTTGAAGCCATTGTTGCCATTGCAGAGAAACACAATATTATTACCTGTGTAGACAACACAGTAGCCACCCCAATCTACTGTAAACCTCTTACTTTAGGTTGTGATGTTGTTGTACATAGTGCCAGTAAATATACCACTGGTCAAGGTCTTGCTATTGGTGGAATCGTTATAGAAAGAGAAAATTTGGTGGAGAAAATTAAAGGTAACAGCCGTTATGCACACTTTAACGAACCAGATGAGAGTTACCATGGTTTGGTATACTCTGACCTTCCTCTTCCTCTCTTTACATTAAGAGTTCGCCTTGCACTACTACGTGATTTAGGTGCAACACCGAGTCCATTTAACTCATGGTTATACATTCAAGGTTTAGAGACTTTACCTCTTAGAATGAGACAGCACTCAAGCTCTGCTTTAAGAGTAGCAAAGTATTTAGAGTCTCACCCAAAAGTAAACAAAGTCAACTACCCAGGATTGGAGTCAAATGCGAACTATGCCTTAGCTCAAAAGTACTTCCCAAAAGGTCAGTCGGGACTACTCTCATTCGAGGTCAATACAAAAGAAGAGGCACAAGCCATAGCTGATGCTACAGAAATTTTTAAAGTTGTTGTTAACATTGGAGACAGTAAGTCAATCATTACTCACCCTGCAAGTACCACACATCAACAACTTTCAGCACAAGAGCTTATAGATGCTGGAATTCCTGCTGGACTTATAAGATTATCGGTTGGATTGGAAGATACAGAAGATTTGATTGCTGATTTAGAGAAGGCTTTGGGCTAGTCATTTTTAATTAAAGCGAAGGGCAGACACGGAGGACGCCCTTACATATGATTTATTGTATATAATTTTTATATCTTAGTCTGGTTGGATCCCAAACACCATCTATAAAAATAGTTGGTGTCCCTGTTACCATTAATCTTTTCTTCATGGCTTTATCAAACTCCATCGCATTTTTTACCGATGAACTACCAATATCACTTTTTGAAAAAGTTTTACCTGTTTTTACTTTAATCGCTTTTAGAACTTTAGAAACATCTTTCTCTGTAGGATCAATCAAAAGATGATAAAGTTTTTTTACATTGGCAACATCTCCTTGCTGATGTAATAAATGCATAACTTTCGTTGTTGCATCTGATGCAGGATGAATTTTAAGTAAAGGCAAATGATAATAGTAAAGCCCAAAAGTCTCAGGGTGTGATTCTACCATGCTTATCATCTCTGGAACTATCTCTTGACAATAAGGACAAAATGGGTCAGAAAAGACAAGAACTTTATGTGCTGCATTTTCACTTCCAACTAAAAGGTGTTCATCATCATATGCTTCGGCAGGTACTGTTGGCTTTAAAAGCTTTGCATAACTTTGGTCATATTGATCTTTTAATGAAAATGTTATTTTATTTCCTTTTGTAAATATGACCTGAGGAACAGTACGTTGTTGGTAGGAAGTGCCTAATTTTATATTCATATCTAATAATAAAAAATAAACTTCCCAACCATCTGTACCAGCTATTTCATAATGAGAAATGGTCTCTATTTTATTCACTTTTGAGTCCGTTTTTTTCTCCATATACTTTTTTATATAATGACGAACTCCATTGTCATCTACTGCAGAAACTTGTAAAGTTAACAGAACTATTGCCAATAATATTTTCAATTTCATAATTATTACTCCTTTTGTAAAAATCATTCTAACACATCACTGTTAAAAAAAAGTGAATTTTATAAAATTCTATTACTTTAATTGATAGAAAAAATAAAAATAGCTGTTCTTTTAAATATTACTACTATCTATAATTAAATAAATATCTTTAAAATCTACCATCGATATAAAGTACAAATTGGGTAAAATTCTCTTAATGAAATTAGAAACAAAAGTTGCACACTTTACCAACCCCCTTTATTTGGAAAGTGGAAGAATCTTAGAACCATATAAAATTGCTTATGAGACCTATGGAGAGTTAAATGCTGATGCCTCCAATGTAGTCTTGATTTGTCACGCACTCTCCGGATCACAACATGCAGCAGGACTGCATGAAGGTGAGAGAAAAGCTGGATGGTGGGATGAACTTATAGGTGATGGAAAAGCCATAGACACACGCAAGTACTATGTCATTTCAACCAATGTTATTGGTTCTTGTTTTGGAAGTACTGGTCCTATGCATAATGACTATCCTAGTGATTCTCCATTTCGACTAAAATTTCCTGTTTTAACCATTAAAGACATGATAAAAGCACAAAAATCACTGCTTAGTCAATTGGGAATTCACCATCTAAAAGCCATTATAGGTGGATCAATGGGAGGAATGCAAGCATTACAGTTTGCTGTGGATTATCCAAATTTTTCAGATAAAATAATTGCTCTAGCAACCACCTATGCTACCCAACCATGGACGATTGCCTTCAATAAGGTTGCCATAGAAGCCATAAGAAGAGACCCCCGTTTTGAAAATGGTCAATATGAAAAAGATGCTTTTAAAGAGAATGGCTTAGATGGTTTGGCTATTGGTAGAATTGCAGGACATATATCCTATCTGTCACCTGACTCCATGAATGATAAATTTGGACGTAACTATGTCAATAACGATGGACTCTTTGAACTCTTTGGTCGCTATGAAGTTGAGCGTTATATGGAATACAACACCAATAACTTTTCAAAAGTATTTGATCCATTGAGCTACTTGTACATTGTAAAAGCGATTAATACTTTTAATCTAAGCAGAGGTTATGACTCATTATATGAAGCAATATTACGTATCAAAGCAGAAACAACGCTAATATCATTTCAAGGTGACTACCTCTTCTTTCCAAGAGAAATGGAGCATATTTATAAAATGATGCAAAGAAATAAACAAAATGCTCATTATCATGAGATAGAGAGTAACTATGGTCACGATGCTTTCTTAGTAGAAATAGAAAAATTTGATACAATAGTAAAAGAAGCCCTAGAAAAATAAAAATAAAAAAGGTATAAAGATGAAAGCAGAGACATTTGAACATAAACTAGAAGAGTCTAAAAAAATATTAAACCAACTAATGGATCCTGCAATTACTCTTGAAGAGAGTCTAAAACTTTACGAAGATGGACTAAAAAAGATTAAATCTGCACAAAAAATGATAGAAGAGGCAAAGGTAAAAATAGAAACAATAGAAAAAAATAGTTCAGGAGCATAAAAAATGCCAAACAATAATGAACTAACCATTGCAGCACTTCAGCTGCCTACCCTTGGTATGCAAGCAACAAAATTGGACTTTTATCTACGCAATGCTCATAGTAGAGGGGTCAGACTTGTACTTTTAGGAGAATATGTACTTAATCATTTTTTTAAAGAGATTGAAGAGATTCCTATAAAAATGGTAAAAGAGCAAAGTGATAAACATATTGAATTGCTTCAAAAGTTTGCTTTACAATACAATATGGTCTTTGTCGCTCCTATTTTAATCATAGAAAAAGACAAATATATCAAAACTATTATCAAAATAACTGAAAAATCTACCTCTTATTATGAACAACAGATACTTATTCCCTATAAACATTGGAATGAAAAAAAGTTCTTTGACAACAAAATAAAACCTCTAAGCTCCCCGATGACCTTTAATATAGATGGCTTCAAAATCATGGCTATGGGAGGGTTTGAACTTCACTTTGATCCATTTTGGTCTTATGTTACAGAGAAGAAAATAGACCTAGTTTTGTTACCAACTGCATCAACATTTGGTTCTCATAACCGTTGGCGTGAAATTATAAAAACCAAAGCTTTCCTTCATAGTTGCTATATCTTACGTGCTAACCGACTTGGTGAATATACAGATAAAGATATTCAATGGAAGTTCTATGGTGACTCCATGTTGGTCGATCCTGCTGGTGAAATTTATATGATGCTAGAAGACAAAGAATCTATGCTTATTGAAACCATTCAAAAATCGGTTATTAAAGAGCAAAAGAAGAGCTGGAGATTTGAACAAGAACTTAAAATTAGAAATAAATTACAATAACGTGTATATATTATATAATATAAGTGTTACAAAACTACATACCCTATGATTATTTTAGTTATCTTTTAATTTCTCTTAATAGTTAACATGTTACAATCTATTAAATAACAAAAAGAAGGAAATAGGTAAACTCATGAATAATGATTTAATGAAGATAGTTGAAGAGACTAAAAAACTAAAAACTCTTGTATTGGAAGATGAGCCAGAAACAAATGAATTAATGTGTACAACACTTAGAAACTTTTTCTCAGAAGTTCACTCAGCTGTAGATGCAGATTCTGCAATGGAACTTTTCGAAAAGCATAGTCCGGATATTATCTTTATTGATATTATCTTACCAGGAAAAAGTGGACTTGATGTTGCGAAAGAGATTAGAGAAATCAATCCTAAGCAAATCATTGTAATTGTATCTGCTAGTAATGATATGGGGAATATTTCTGAAGCTGTTAAAATCGGGGTTAACAACTTTATTAGAAAACCAATCGATACAGATAAAATGATTGATGTTCTTAAAGACATCGTTGCTGATCTTAAAAAGCAAAAGAAAAATAGAACAAAGATTTTCTCTATTACTTTACCTCTTGACCTTTATGAACAAGTTGACCAAGATGCAAAAGGTGAAAGTATTTCTAAAAATGCCATGATTATTAGAGCATTAAAACACTTCTATAACCTGTAAGTTTCTTTAGTATAAAAAAGAGGGACATTGTTTTGTCCCTCAAGTTCATCTCTTCCTTTTAAAGGTCGGCTAAAGCCCACCCTGCAACTTCTAAATTTATTTCAATCGTATTCTAACCGACGCTTCATGTGCTGTTAAACCTTCTGTGTTTGCAATCAACGCACAAGCTTCACCTATCTCATGTAATCCTTCTCTACTCATAGAGATAATAGACGACTTTTTCAAGAAATTATCAACACTCAATGGAGAGTAAAACTTCGCTGTTCCACCCGTAGGTAAAGTATGGTTAGGTCCTGCTATATAGTCACCTATAGGTTCAGGAGTATACTCACCTAAGAAAATAGCACCTGCATGTTTGATTTTTGCCAACAAATCCATAGGGTTCTGAGTAAGCACCTCTAAGTGTTCAGGAGCTATTTCATTCATAAGTTTTATCGCTTCATCCATGGTCTCAGTAACAATAATCGCTCCACGCTCTTCAATAGACTTTCTAGCTATCTCTTCACGCGACAAGGTTCCTAAAAACACTTCTACTCTTGCAGCCACTTTAGGAGCCAATGAAGCATCAGTAGTAATCAATATAGAAGATGCCATCTCATCATGTTCTGCTTGTGAAAGTAAATCTATGGCTATAAAATCTTCTCTAGCAGAGCTATCTGCTAAGATTCCTATCTCACTAGGTCCGGCTATCATGTCAATGTTGACTTCACCATAAACCAGTTTTTTAGCCGTTGCTACAAAAATATTTCCAGGTCCCGTAATCACATCTACTTTAGGAATGGTCTCTGTACCATAAGCCATAGCCCCAATAGCAGAAGCCCCACCTACTTTAAAGACTTTGGTTACTTTACAAAGGTGACACGCAGCCAAAAGAAGTTCATTTAACTCATCATCTGGTGCTGGAGTACAAACCACTATCTCTTCAACTCCTGCTACAATAGCTGGAATAGCATTCATAAGAAGTGAAGAGGGATATGCAGCTTTTCCACCAGGAATATAAAGCCCAGCAGAGTCTACAGCCGTTACCTTTTGACCCAACATGGTTCCAGATTTTTCAAAATCAAACCACGACTTAGGCATGAGTTTTTGGTGATAGTTTTCTATTCTATCATATGCTAAGTGAAGTGCATCTCTTAAAGTAGCATCTATGTTGTTGTATGCCTCTTCCATAGAAGCTGTACTTACAGCCAAAGCTTCATCAGAGCTTGGCTCCCATCTGTCAAACTTCGCTATATGCCCTTTTAATGCAGTGTTCCCCTCATTTTTAATCTCATCGAGTAGACCTTTAACAATGTTGGTTACACCATCTATGTCCATTGCTCCACGTTTTAATAACTCATCAAACTCAGTCTGAAAATTTGCATCTTTTGTACTAAATATTTTCACTATATTTCCTTTGGTATCGTGCCAACATGCTCTCATTTCCTATCAAGCCACCTTGATGTATGTAGAGTATGGGCTTTTTAAAAATTTCTGGATTTTCTAACAAGGTTAACCATCCATGAGGGTCATAGAGTAAGTCAAACTCTATGCCCATTTCTTCACGTAATTTTAGCCAAATATTATAAGACTCTCTGTAAAGCTTTCCAAAGTGTCTTTTTTTAGAGGGAACTACTATTTTAGGATGAAATTTTTCATTATTTTCTAACATAAAAAACTGTTTTTTCAAATAAGCTTCATCGCCCACGCAAGGAACGGTATAGACCTCATCTTCACTATGTTTCTGCAAATAAAGTGCTGTAGTACCTGTACCAGCTGGTAAAAATATATTGAGTGCTTCTATTCCCTGCTTCTCTTTCCATAGATTAATCTCTTCTGCTAAAAGCTTTAACCCATACTCAGCCTCTTCTTGTCGTCCACCCTCTTCTATGAGAACGGTATCCTCTGCTATCTTTGTCGGTAGCTCTTCTCCTACATGTAACTGCATACCATTTTCAAGAGCATACTTAAAGTTTCCATGAGGATTCTCTTCCAAATATGAAGACAAATGGTCAACATAGTAGTCAAACTTCCAAGCTTTTAACTTGGCTAAAACAGAAAGTGAATACATGGCATTTGATTGAGAAGAACCATAAGAGATGGTCCTCTTTACATGAGGAAAATCCTCTTTTAAATAGTAGTAAAACTTACGTGCCTTATTACCTGAAAATCCCGAACTAAGTAAATCATCACGTTTTATATATAGTGTTTGATTATTAAATAATTTTTCTTCAATAGGAGAGTTAATAATTTGACTGGGAGTAATATTCATATGACATTATACATTTTCTCTGCTGAACATTAATGACATATTGACACATATCAATA
>Ga0256828_1000980_pt1 | contig 18479 bp, 21 predicted proteins | sample CV88metaG_FD_185993 | JGI IMG/M metagenome (GOLD analysis project Ga0256828, IMG submission 185993) | Hydrothermal vent microbial communities from East Pacific Rise, Pacific Ocean - CV88 | ecosystem: Environmental > Aquatic > Marine > Hydrothermal vents | place: Pacific Ocean: East Pacific Rise...
ATGTAACATCAGTGTTGTGCCACCTTAACAATAAGCTCATCAATCATCGACATTAAAAAATCGGCACTTATTTTCGCACTACTCTGAACAAACTCATCAAAATTAAATCCGGCATCCATATCTGCCGCATCACTTATAGAACGAAGGATAAAAAAAGGCACACCCAACGCATCACAAACAGTCGCAACACTCGCACCTTCCATCTCCAGTGCATCTGCTTTGAAAGTATCCAAAATAAAACATTTTTTATCTTCACAGGCGATAAACTGATCACCGGTTGCTATAATCCCCTCTGCAACATTGACACCAAGTTTTTGTGCAACCATTTTTGCCAAAGCTCTAAGATCAGGATCACTCTCTATATAGACATCACCCTCAGGAACATATCCGTGGGGATGCCCAAATATCGTGATATCAAGATCGTGTTGAGAAAGCTTGGAAGCGATGATAAGATCACCGATATGAAGATTTGGATTTACTGCACCCGCAACACCTGTAAAAAGGAGTATATCACATCCAAACATCTGTAACATTGTTGTCGCTGTAAGAGTGGAAAAAACTTTTCCTATCTTTGAGTATGCCACCACAACATCTACATCTTTATACTTCCCTTTATAGTAGGTGTTTTTTGCATATTTTACCGCTTCATAGCTATCAAGCTTTTCTAATATCGGTTCCACCTCTTCAGGCATGGCACCCATTATCGCTATTTTCATATTTTTACCTTAAAAGTTTTTATCATTTCATTATATTTTGGCAATTTTGCATCTATTTTTGCATTTTTATCTATGATGCAACTTCCACCCCAAAAACCAAGCCCATCTTCAAATCCGACACGATTAACAAAAACAACTGTTGCTTTTACATGTAAAGCGGTTGATTTAAGTAAACTCAACCACTGATCCTCTATCTCAAGCCCTTCATCATTAAAACCTCTTGCAGGACTTGCCGCTATAACGATGATAAGATCAGGATCTTCTTGAACCAGATGGTGGATCATATCAGCATTCCAGAGATCTTCACATACAAGCATTGAGATCTTTTTCTCTTTTACAAAAAAGCTTTCAAACTGATCTCCTGCACTAAAATAACGCGCTTCTTCAAACATTCCGTAATTTGGAAGATGCACCTTATAGTGTTTTGAAAGCAATGCTTTATTATGAAAATAAAGTGCAGCATTTCGAAATACTTTTTTATCTTTGAGTGCGGCTCCGACAACTATATCTGTATTTTGACTTGCAAGGGCAAGAGAATTTAATTCTTTTAGGCTCCATGCATCTTCACTGAGTTTATCCTGCAAAAGATATCCGTTAAGAGAAAGCTCCGGAAAAACAACAAGATCACTTTGCTCCTGCTCTTGAACGATACTAAGAATTTTTTGCAGATTTGATCTGTTTAACTTTGGAGCAATCTGTGCTAATGTTATATTGATTTCATTTTTCATTTTCAACTTTTAATTTTTAATTTTTAATTTTTTAACAAATTTCTTCTTTTACCTTATCAAGCTGCTCAGGTGTTGCGATATTGAGTGTTTTTAATGATTTTGCTATTCTTCTGTTTAATCCTTTTAAAACAACACCATTTCCAAATTCTACTGCTGTATCTACCTCATCAGCGATAGCTAAGATCGATTGTTTATACCGAACCGGTGAAGTCAATTGCTGTTTTAGAAGTTCTATTGCTTCAGCTTTTGTACTGTATGGTTTTGTTGTTACATTTGAGATGATCGGTGCTTCAAAACTCTCTTTGATATAACTCTCCATCAACGGAGCGAGTTTTTCTACTGCACTCTCAAGTAATGCACAGTGACTTGCTACACTCATATTTAAAAGTAATGCTCTTTTTGCACCAGCATCTTTAAAAACCTGCTCTAAAGAAGCTAGATCAGGTTTAAGTCCGGCTACAACAAGCTGTCCATCTTGGTTATAGTTTGCAGGCCATACTTTTTTCCCATCTTTTTGAGCATCTTCACAGATCTTCTCTACTGTTGCATCATCCAAACCAACGATAGCCATCATCCCCGCTTCTATCGCTTCACATGCTTCTTGCATATAGAGCCCTCTTTTATGCACTAACTCTATCGCATCTTCAAAATCGATTGCTCCAGTTGCACAAAGTGCTGAGAATTCACCCAAAGAGTGTCCTAAAAAATATTTTGGAGAAAGGTCAGGACACTCAGCTCTAAAATTCTTATATGCGATCATTTGTATAAGTAAGATTGCAGGTTGCGTATAAGCTGTTTCATTGAGTTTCTCATTTTCACCAAAGATCAGATCTTCAAAATCAACACCAATTCTATCACCTGCTTTGGCAAACATTTCACGAGATAGTTTACTTTGTTCAAAAAACTCTTTTCCCATTCCTACTGCCTGAGAGCCTTGCCCTGCAAAAATATATGCTAAATTCATACTAAATACTCCTTGTTTTCTGAAATTTTTTTTCGTAGTGTATTTCTGTTAAGTCCCAATTTATCTGCAAGTTGCAGTTGGGATTTAAACCGTTTTAAACCTGCCTTTATCAAAGGGGCTTCATATAAATGCAAAAAATTTTTATAATCATTGTTTGTTCCCAACTTAGCATATAAAAAATCATACATAAGTTGCATGATCTCTTTTTCTTCTATCTCATCAAAAATAGATGCTATAAGAATCTGTTTTTTTAATGAGTATGCATTTTCAGAAAGATCCGGTTCAAAATCTTTGAGTTCAAAAGAAGCCTTATGCCCTATCAATGTTTCAAACTCAGTTAAAAACTTATCTACTAACGGAAACACATCTTCTTTTCTTTGAGAAAGTGGAGGTATTGTAAACCTGATTGTAAAAAACTCCTCTAATAATTCATGCGTATAGTTTACACTTGCAGTTGCGATAAGACGCACACCATTTTTAGTTGCCGTATCTATAATAACTTTTATATTTGCCACATTTTCAAAATCAGTAACAATAAGTTCTTCTTCACTATGAAGCAAAGATAAAAGTTCTTCATGATTTTTTGCACTTACCTGTGAAGCATTTGGTAAGATATAAGAACATAATGTTTTTTTACCTACCCCTTTTTCCCCTTGTATAAGAGCATTGAGCTTTAAAGACCTCAAAAGAGTTGCTGTTTTTAAAGCCTCTTTTGAGGCTTCGCAAACAGCTATAAAACTAGTGACATCCACATCCACCACCGCAGTGATCATCATCACTTGGTTGGTTTTCTACTGGTATACCAGTTGCAGCTTCATCAGCAGTTGCTTCTCTTATATTATTTACCGCAACACTAAACATAAGGTCTTTTCCAGCTAATGGATGATTAAAATCAACTATGACACTCTCATCTCTGATCTCTTTAACGATCACTTGAACAGTACTTCCATCAGCACCTTGTCCATAAAGAGTCATCCCTTCTTGAAGCTCGATTCCTGCAAATTGTTCTTTTGGAACTTCTTGCATTGCTTCAGGATTATATTCACCATAAGCATCTTGAGCTTTTACTAAAACATCAGCTCTCTCACCAATGTTCATATCTTTAATTCCATCTTCAAGACCAGGAATAATTTGACCTTTTCCAAACATAAATACTAGAGGTTCTCCACCTACATTGCTATCTACCACATCTGCACCATCTTTTACTTCATACTCAATAGAAACGATTTGACCTTCATTGATTGCCATAAATTACCTTTATATAAATTTAGATGATTTTAACATAAAAAAGCAAAATCTATATCACAATAGTAAATTTTGCTCCAAAATATCTTTCACTCCCTATAGAAAACTCTTTATTTTCTGCAAAGATAGTCCCATCAAAATGTTGTGTAATAATCTTATTACTCATAAAGAGACCTATACCTGTTCCTTGTGATTTGTGTTTTGTTGTAAAATAAGGATCAAATATCTTTTCTTTAATATCTTCAGAAATTCCTTTGGCACTATCAAAAATCTCTATAGTATTATTATTTTCTTGTTTTCTTGTTTGTACCAGTACAACTCTTTTTTGAATATCATTTTGGATAAAAGCATCTTTTGCATTATTTAAAATATTTAAAAGTACCTGAGAAAATTCACTCTCTTTACCTTTTATTATCATCTCTTCTTCACTGTACTGCGTAAAAAGCTCTATATTATTTTCTTTATAAGAAGCTTCTATAAGACTGATTGCTTTTTTGACACTTTCATGAAGTGAAAATTCACTTTCATCATTTTGTTGTTTATAAAAATCCCTAAAATCATCAATAGTATTTGATAAATGTTTCGTAGCATCATTTATTTTATCAAAAGTTTCATATAACTCTTCATCACTTAACATATTATTTTTATATCGCAGTTTTGCACCTGTTGAGAGCGTACTGATAGAACTCAGTGGTTGTCGCCATTGATGAGCAATATTACCTATCATCTCACCCATAGAGGCAAGTTTAGACTGTTGTAAGATAATAGCATCTTTTTCTTTTTCTTCTGTTATGTCTTGAATATTTGCAACAACTATCTTAGAATCTTCTTTTACATTAATACCAAAAGAAACTCTTATAGGAAAAATTCGCTTCTCTTTTGTTTGCCCTTCAAGTTCAAAAGTCACATCTTTATGTAAGAGCTTACTACTTTGCATAAATCTTTTTAATCCCGCAATATGAGATTGAAGATATTTTTTTGGAATAATTCTATCATCCAAAAGTGTTGTATGCAACATTTCCTCTTTTTTATAACCAAATATTCTTTCAGCACTTTTATTAAAAGTCTGAATCTTAAAACTTTCATCTACAGCTATAATAGCATTTGTATTGGCATCTGTAACTGTATCTGAAAACTCCTTTTCATGTTTAAGTGCATTTGTATATTTTTGTATACTTTTATTTGCTGGACGAAAAATAAACAGTGCTTCAAGTAACAATGTCAGTAATGTCAACATCATTATATAAAGCTCATTTTGTTTTAGATGCTGTGTTCTTTCTTCTGCTTCTCTTTGATATAAAGAAACTGCATGATCCAAATCTTTTAACAAAGACTGTGAGTTCTTCAATATATAATTGATTCCTTTCCCACCCTTGATTTTTATAAATAGTTTTGCATTTTCTATATAATCCCTTACTTTTTTATCGAGCATAACAGGCTTTGAAAAATAGAGCTTTTTCATCTCATCCGACATTTTTAAAGATACCAATTTTTTATGTGAAGACTCCATAAGTGCTAACGATTTTTGAAGTTCTTTTAAATTATATGTCATCACATATAAAGCTATTTTTTGCGACAACATCCTTTGTCGTCCACTGATATTGATTATCTCACTGTCATTTTTTTGTGCATTCAAAATGGTAGTAAGATTAAAATAAGCCAAAACCGTAAAAACAGCTATCAAAGAAAGAGCAAAAGAGTATCTTTTTGTTAATGAATTTAAGGAAAAAAACTTTTTTATCATTTTATCTCTTTTAGTGGTTCACTAAAATAATATCCTTGAAAATAGTCTATCCCTATCTCTTTGACAATTTCAAAAATCTCTTTAGAATGAACAAATTCTGCAACTGTTTTTATACCTAACTTACGAGCAATATCACTAATAGAGGCTGTAATAATATATGCATTTTTATCTTTATCAATATTTTTTATCAAAGAACCGTCAATCTTGATATAATCAGGTTTAAGATTAACAAGATAGGAAAAATTAGAATACCCACTGCCAAAATCATCAATAGCTATTTGACATCCAAAAGATTTAACTTTATTGATAAAACCAATGACAATATTATAATCTTGAATATTCTCATTTTCCAAAAGTTCAAAAGTTATATATTTACCCAAATCATCTTTTTGTAACTCTGAAACTATAAAATCAATAAACAGATCACTTGAAATATCTTCAATAGAAACATTTATCGTTACATTTATCTTATCAGTTCTTACTTTTTGAAGTGCTTTAGAAATCATTGTCATTTCAAGATCAGGATAAAGCTTTGCTTTTTTTGCAATATCTAAAAAATAAAAAGGTGGATAAGTTTCTCTTTGAGTCACAATACGCACTAATGATTCATATTTGACCACTTCTTGTTCATTATTGACAATAGGTTGATAAAAAGGAACTATCTGTGCATTATCTAGTGCATTGTTGATAATTTGTGTCCACTTTATATCATTTTTATACTCTTTTTTTGTATCAAATTCTTCTTTATATAGTAAATAAGGAACTTTCTCTTTTTTTGCACGCTTTAATGCCATATCTGCACACTGCAAAGGACTTTTTTCTTCAGCAGACATGCCTATGGTAACATCAAGTTTTACATATATATCAAATTCTTCGACATATATAGCTTGTGATCGGATAATTTTTCTGATCTTTTTTGTTTTTTCTATACACTCTTGAATGTCTTGATAATTTTCTTTTAACAAAACAAATTCATCTGAATTAATTCTATAAGCCTGACATCCTGCATCTTGTGCATATGTTTGTAATATTTTTGCGATCTTAACTAAAACTAAATCAGCAACATGTTCTCCATAAATTTCATTTACACTTCTAAATTTATCAAGATCTACCAAAATTAAAAAAGGTTGCTGAAAGTTTTTAATATCACGCATTAAAACACTTCTATTTGGAAGTTGTGTTAAATTATCAGTAGAATACTGCATATGAAGTTTTTCATATTGTTGTTTTAATTCTTGTGTTTTTAATGCAACTTCTACTTCCAAAGATTCTTTTAACCGTTTATTTTCAATAATTACAGCAGCTTTACTTATAGCATTGAGAAGTTTTTCTATATCGATAGGTTTTAAAATATAACCAGAAATTATCTGTTCAATAGTTTTAAAAATATATGAATTGTCACTAAAAGCTGTAGTATAAATAACAGGGAGATCTTGATCCATAACTCTTAGATTATCTACAAGCTCAATACCGCTCATCTTTGGCATCATAATATCTGTTATTACTATATCAATAAGATCTTGCTTTTGCTTATAGATTTCTAAAGCTTCTACTCCATTGCCTGCAACAACAATCTCTTTTAAAAAAGGAGAAATATTTTCACAAACTTCTTTTTGTAATCTCGCTTCATCTTCTACATACAACACTCTAATTGTTTGTAATAATTCAATATTCATAACTACCTTCTTTCATAAAGTCAGTTAAGATAATTATAGCACAAAGTAGTTGTCTATTTCTAATGTTTTATAATATTTATAAGTTAATCCTATATTAACTTACAAATATTTTTTTGCAATCTTTGCTTCTTTGGAAGATGGATATTTGGAGATTACAGCTTGAAAAAAATTGTGTGCATTTTTTTTATCACCTGTTTTATGCATTGAGATTGCAGTATGCAGCATTAGTGTAGGCATATAAGAAGCTTTTGAATATCGCTTAGCACTCTCTTTATAGTATGCTATGGCTGTAGCATAATCTTTTCTGTAATAATGAATCTCACCAAGTTTAAACGCAGAAGTAGCAGGTTTATAATTGTGTGTTAAAAGGTATTTGTATTTCTCTATTGCTTTTGTATAATATTTCTTTTTATACAGATTTTGTGCATCTTTATATATTTGTGCTTTTGATGTTTTCTTTAAAGAATGCCCACTCTCTCCTCTCATCCTTTTAAGCTCTGAACTTACAAGAGAACGGAACTCTTTAAAACCGGCAACTAAAACATCAAATTCAGCTCTTGTGACATACTTTTTATCCAAATCATCTCTTATGGATTCTAATTGAGTTTGAAGTTCTTTAAGTTTCTCACTGTTTTGAGTTACCGATGTTTCAAGTCTTTTTGTGTACTCACTGTTTGTATCTGTAATATCATTGAGTTGCACTCTGTTTTCATGAGTTTTTTTTACCAAACCCTCGATGATAGTTTGCAGTCCATCTAAGCGTTCACTTAATGAATTTACTTTGTTACCTTGAGTATTTGCAAGTGTTTGTACTTTTTTGAGTTTTTTTTCTGTTTCTAAAAGGGCTTTTTCTTCAGGAGTTAATCCATAAGGAGTTGGGCTACTTATATCTCCTGCACCATATGCCGATGGTTCAGAAGCGTGCAATGCCAAAGACATTACACTTAAAGCAAGAAGTTTGCTTATTATTTTCATGAGAATAACCGTTACGGAAGAACTTTAAAATCTACTCTACGATTTTTTGCCCAACACTCTTTTGTATGATCTGTACACACAGGATTACTTTCACCATAACTTACCATAGTAATGCGGTTTGCATCTATACCTTCAGCCACCAAAGCTTCTTTTACAGCTTTCGCTCTTTTTAGTCCAAGTGCAAAGTTGTACTCGTCACTTCCCCATTCATCACAGTTACCTTCTAGCTTCACTTTAAGTTCTGCCGGAGCTGCTTTTGCTACTTCCGCATCTGTAGAGATGACAGTTTGTTGATCAGGTCTGATAGAGTATTGATCAAAATTAAAATAAACAGTTTGAAGTTTTGACTGAACAGCCATCATACTGTTTTCAGCACCCATACCTTCACCTGACGCACCACCTTCACCTTCAATTGTAGTTGCTTCTTCACCACCAGCTAATTCACCAGATGACATACCTGCACCATTTGCTCCTGCATTTCCGCCATTCATAGTTTGATCATCTGTTACTACTGGTTCTGTAGAGCTACATCCACTAAGTAATAATACTGCCACTGCCATACTTGAGAGAAGTGTCTTCTTCATTTTTTCCCTTTGTCTTGTTAAAAATTTAATATTGGCTAAATTATACCAAAATTTTATTAACTTTTTTATCTACCAGTCTAATGACTGAATCTCTCCGCCATGTATAGGGAACAGATAGCTTTTATTGTATGCTAATCTTATAATCCCTATTGAACTTTGTCTTTTATATTTTTTTACAAATAAAATTGTTTCTCCGTCATTTGAAAATCGTGGATATTCATTAATACCAGTTGCCGTAAGTCTTCGAACCTTATTACTATTAAGAGAAATCAAATGAAGATTAAATGTATTACTTGAAAAAAGATTTGAACTTTCTCTTGCTTTATAAACTATATAATTTCCATGTGCACTACAAGATGCATTTGTTCTTCCATAATATACAAGTTGTTCAACACTTTTTGAACCAATACTCTTTAAAAATACATTAGGATACCCAAGTCGATCAGAGATAAAAACAATTTTACCACCGGCAACAAACTGACCTCCAACATCAATTCCTCTATAAGTTGTCAATCGATGAAGCTTTCTTGTTTGTCTATTGTAAAGAAAAATATCAGTCTGAGCGTTTGGAGCCATTGTAATAAGTAATTTATTTCCATCTTCACTGACATCAGAACACACAACCATTCCATCACTACTTACTATATTTTTAATTTTGGCTTTTTTCAGATCAAGATATCTTAAAATAGGCTTTTTTCTACTTAAAGATGTAAAGTAGATTCCACTTTGTTCTTTATTTGCCCACTTTGGAAAAATATTAAATCCCCCTTTAATAACAGGATGCTGATAAGTCATAGTATAGTCAGCAATAATAATTTGACTTCGTTTTTTTCCAGTAATCTTTGCAAAAACTATCTTTTTCTTAATCCAATCTATATCTTTTTCACCCATATATCTGTTTATATCAAATGCTATTGCATGAGAAATAAAAATATATGCTTTAGGACTAGCTTTATAACTTTTTATAAAATCAACTTGATGGTTGTGAAAAAGCTTGATTGAGACCATTAATTTTCCAAAATCACTTTGAGAAACTTTATAGCGAAGTACATATTCTTTATCTTTGTTCTGTACAGCTACATCTGAGGCATCATAGCTATTTTGATATTTATGCTTATCAACATTAAAAAGTGACAATACATTCAGATCCGCATACAATGCTTTAAAAAATCTTTTTTGCATTGTCTGATCATATATTCCAGAAGCATCTTCTATAGCAATATCCGCAAGAGAATCAACCTTTTTCTTCACTTCAATAGTCAAATCTGCTCCGAAAACAGATATACTTAAAATCAACATTATAAAAATAGTTCTTAAACGCACTATTACTCCTTTTGTTCAGGTTTTAAAACAATAATAACCCTTGTTTTTTCATTGTTTGGATTTACCGGAAAAATAACATTTTTCAATCGTGAAAAAATCCTATCTGCTTCTTTATTCAAAGCAGAACTAGCAGAATAATTTAAAACTCTAAAATCAATCACTTTACCAAATGGACTTAATACTATAACTGCTTTAATGACATTTCCCTGAGAATTTGCCGGTGGATAAAAGTGATCGTAAACAATAGCATGGATTTTAGCTAAATATTTATTTACTTCCTCTCCGGTTGAACCTGCTTTTGCCGCTTTTGTATGCGTTTTTTTATGTACTTGTTTCGTACCCACAAGCTTCTTATCCATATTATTCACTATCGAACTTAATTTTTTATCGATTTCTTGAATTCTTTTAATATCTTTATTTTTCTTTTTTTTAGTTTTATTATTGACTTTTTTTGTCCATACATTACTAAAAAGAGAATCGACATCAACATTTTGACTTATAGCATCAACCTGCTTTCTTTTTGGCTTGGTTTTTTGTTTAACTTCAGGCTTCGGTTGTTCGACAATTTTTTTCTCGGGTTCTTTTATCTGCTTTTTTTGTGTTTTTATCACTTTAGGTTTTGGGATATCCTCTAAAGAGATAGAAACAAATTTTTCTTTGTGCATACCGTATGTTTTAGTAATATGAGGAGAAAAAAGTACATAAAAGAAACTTGCAATAAAAAGAAAGAAAACAATAAAAGCAAGTAAACCGCTTATATAAAAGTATTTATCGTCAGCTTGTTGTTGCAAGTGACACCTCTGTAAATCCTGCTTGTTTTACAGCTGAAAGCACAGACATCACAGCACCATAATCCAGTCGTTTATCAGCACTGATAAGTACGCTTGCTTTTAAATTAAGATTTCTGGAATATCTGTAAAAATTATCTATAAAATTATCTAACTGAAAGATCTCTTTATTAACTTTTACAGTTTTATCTTTTGTCATAGTTATATGAACAGGAGGGATTTTTTCTATCTGTTTTGAAGCAGAACCTTGAGGCAACATTACAGTCTCTTCAAAAATAACATTTGGGGCAATCACCATCATAATGGCTAAAAGCACCAACATTATATCAACCATTGGCGTAATATTTAACTCTGGCGTTTCATCCCAATCATACATAATTATGCCTCAGTATTTGATAAAAGTGCTTCACCCTGCATTTTTATATAGTTAATAGTTTCATACGATTTTCGCTTAAGCAGCTGATGAAAAGTATAAGCAAATACTGCAACTAAAATTCCTGCTGCTGTAGCTATAAGTGCATCTGCTATTCCACTGGCAATAATACTCATTCCACCTGTAGTTTTTCCTATATGCGTAAAAGTATCTAGTATAGAAACAACAGTACCAAACAATCCTATAAAAGGAGATGTAGATGCAACAATAGAAAGAAATGTCATCCCTTTAGTTGCCTCTTTGGTTGCTGAGAGATATGCCATTTCAAATAAATCTTTATTCATTGTCGTAGCACTTTTTAAAAAATAACTCAAATAAGCATTTTCACTTAACTGACTAGCACCTAATAATAAAGACTCTAAAGACTTTTCTTCAGTACTTAACCATGATTTGATACGAAAATATCGATAAAAAAAGATCCAATTAACCATTATCATATACAAAGAGAGAAATGCAAGCACACCCAATGTTACAGGGTGTGATTTCATATAAAAATCAAGAAGATTATTTATCATAACAAGCTTTTTGCAGCACTTTCAATTTTAGCCGAAGCAGAAGCGATAGCGATACCAGAATCAGCAATATCATCAAGAAGCGTTTTAGCTTCTTCAAGTGCTTTAGATATTTCACTTTCACTTTCACCACGAATCGCTACTGCACCTTCAACAAGTACAATAACTTTTTCTTCATCTACCTGAACAACACCCCAGTTGATCAAGATAGATTCAACTTTTTTAGGCTCAACCTCTATCTCAACTACACCACTTGTAAGTAGCGTCGTAAGACTTGCGTGGTGTGCTAGAACTCCAAACTCCCCCTCTTCACCAGGAAGAGTAACTGAAACGATCTCACCATCAAAGATTTGACCGTTTGGAGTAAGGATCTCTAATCTGAACTTCTCCATATTAGTCCTTTACTATTTAGACTTGTTAGCTTTTTCTATAGCCTCGTCGATAGAACCAACCATATAGAAAGCATTTTCTGGTAAGTCATCATACTCACCTTCTAAAATACCTTTGAAACCTTTAATAGTATCTTCAAGACTTACATATTTACCAGGTGCTCCTGTAAATACTTCTGCAACGAAGAATGGTTGTGAAAGGAATTTTTCAATCTTTCTTGCTCTCTCAACAACTGCTTTATCCTCTTCAGAAAGCTCATCCATACCAAGAATAGCGATGATATCTTGAAGATCTTTATATTTTTGTAGTGTTTGTTGTACACCACGAGCTACTCTATAATGCTCTTCACCAATAATTTGCGGATCAAGTAATCTTGAAGTTGAATCAAGTGGATCAACCGCAGGATAAATACCTTTTTCTGCAATCTTTCTGTTAAGAACTGTTGTCGCATCAAGGTGAGCAAAAACTGAAGCCGGAGCTGGGTCAGTCAAGTCATCCGCTGGTACATAAACAGCTTGAACAGATGTAATAGAACCATCTTTTGTAGATGTAATACGATCTTGAAGCGCACCCATCTCTCTTGCTAGTGTCGGTTGATAACCAACAGCTGAAGGGATACGACCAAGAAGTGCAGACATCTCTGAACCTGATTGTGCAAAACGGAAAATGTTATCGATAAACATCAATACATCAAGCTTTTGCTCATCACGGAAATACTCAGCCATTGTAAGACCAGTAAGCGCAATTCTGTTTCTCGCACCTGGAGGTTCGTTCATTTGTCCATAGCACAGTGCAACTTTATCCAGTACATTCGATTCAAGCATTTCGTGATAAAGATCATTCCCTTCACGAGTTCTCTCACCAACACCGGCAAATACAGAAAGACCGTCATGCCCATGTGCAACATTGTGGATAAGCTCCATGATAATAACTGTTTTACCAACACCAGCCCCACCAAATAGACCAACTTTACCACCTTTTGCATAAGGAGCAAGTAAATCAACAACTTTGATACCAGTTTCAAACATCTCAGTTTTTGTTGATTGATCAACTAGCTTTGGCGGTTCTCTATGGATTGACCACATTGGAGAATCTTCAATTTGATCTTTGCCGTCAATTGTTTCACCAATAACATTAAAGATACGACCAAGTACTTTTTCACCAACTGGAACTTTGATCGGTGCCCCAGTAGCTTCTGCATCTTGACCTCTTACAAGACCTTCACTCATATCCATAGCAATAGTTCTAACACGACCATCACCAAGGTGAGCAGCGACTTCAAGAACTAATCTTCGTTCCTTTCCGTCTTCTTCTTTTACTTTAACTTCGAGTGCTTCGTTAAGCACTGGAAGATATCCGTCGAAATCAACATCGACAACTGGACCCATTACTTGACTAATTTTTCCTATCATATTCTTCTCCATCATTTCATAGACTCCACACCACTTATAATTTCAATAAGCTCTGTTGTAATTGCAGCTTGTCGTGCCTTATTGTACTGTACATTAAGAGATTTAACCATCTCTTGAGCATTGTTTGTTGCTGTATCCATAGCTTGCATACGCGCACTGTGTTCAGCAGCTACACTGTCAATAAGTGTGTAATACATATTATACTTAGCATATGTATCGACAAGTGAATTTAACATGTGTTCTTCATCTTGTGCTTCAACTTCTAAAGCTGATTTTTTAGTTATCTCTTTACAATCAAAACCTTTTGTATCGATTGGAAGGATCTTGTTTACATGTAATTCCTGTGTGATCATATTTTTATACCCGTTGTATATAATATAGATCCCGTCAGTTTTTCCTTCTCTAAAATCATTAATAGAAGATTTAATGAATTCATCTGATTCATTTTTATGTGGTTTAGAACTAAGTCCTACTACCTCATCATACATCTCTATCTCATTATATTTAAAGAATTCTATACCTTTTTTACCGACACCGCGAAGACGAACTTTTACTTTCTTCTCTTGATACTCTGCAATGAGTTTTTTGACAGCTTTAATTGTTTGGATATTAAATCCTCCACAAAGCCCTTTGTCAGCAGTAACAAAAATGATATCCATAACTTTTGGATCTTTAATATCAGAAAAAAATCTGTTATTATCTAATCCGCCAATTTTATTACATTCTATTCTTCCAGCGATTTCGGCAAGTACCTGATTCATCTTCTGTGCATAAAGACGAGAGCGTTTTGCTAAATCTTCCGCACGACGGAGTTTAGCAGTTGAAACAAGTTTCATAGCACGAGTAGTTTTTTGCGTACTAGAAACACTCTTTATCTTTCTTTGAATATCTTTCAAGTTTGCCATAAACTTATCCTTATTCCGCTACGAAAGAAGCTTTGAATTCATCCAATGCTTTTGTCATAAGAGCTTTTGTCTCATCATCAATTTTTGATGTACTTCTAATATTTTCAAAAATTTGAGGATAAGAAGCTTCTATAAATGGATAAAGTTCAGCTTCAAATTTTGTAACAGCTGAAACAGGTAGATCATCAAGGTAACCTGCATTTCCTGCAAAGATAACCATTGCTTGTTGTTCAGCTGAAAGTGGTGAATATGGTGGTTGTTTAAGAACTTCTACCATTCTTTGACCACGCTCAAGTTGTTTTCTTGAAGCTTCATCAAGATCAGATGCGAATTGAGCAAATGCTTGAAGTTCACGATATTGAGCAAGGTCAAGTCTAAGTGTACCTGCAACTTGCTTAGTAGCTTTGATCTGAGCAGCACCACCAACACGAGAAACAGAAAGACCAACATTGATCGCAGGTCTAATCCCTGAGTTGAAAAGATCAGTTTCAAGGAAAATCTGACCATCTGTAATAGAGATAACATTTGTTGGGATATAAGCAGCAACATCTCCCGCTTGAGTTTCAATAATAGGAAGTGCAGTAAGTGAACCGGCACCTAATTCATCATTAACTTTTGCAGCTCTCTCTAGTAGTCTTGAGTGAAGATAGAAAACATCCCCTGGATATGCTTCACGACCTGGAGGTCTTCTTAAGATAAGTGACATTTCACGATAAGCAACTGCATGTTTTGAAAGGTCATCATAAACGATCAAACCGTGTCTAGCATTATCACGGAAATACTCACCCATAGTTACACCAGTATAAGGTGCAAGGAATTGAAGTGCAGCAGCTTCAGCAGCAGTCGCAGAAACAATGATAGTATATTCCATAGCACCATGCTCTTCAAGACGACGAACAATTTGAGCTACTGTTGATTCTTTTTGACCGATAGCTACATATACACAAGCAACACCGTTACCTTTTTGGTTGATAATAGTATCAAGTGCAACTGTAGTCTTACCAGTTTGTCTATCTCCAATAATAAGCTCTCTTTGCCCTCTACCAATTGGTACTAGCGCGTCAATCGCTTTGATCCCTGTAGCCATTGGTTCATGAACAGATTTTCTTTCCATAATCCCTGGAGCTTTTTCTTCAACAAATTTTGTTTCAGCAGCTTCTATAGGACCTTTACCGTCTATTGGCTCACCAAGAGCATTTACAACACGACCAAGAAGAGCATCACCAACAGGTACTTTAAGAAGTTTACCAAGTCTTTTAACACTCATACCTTCTTTAAGTTCTGTTCCCGAACCAAGTACAACAACACCAACACTTGCTTCTTCAAGGTTAAGTGCAAGACCTTTTGTTCCCTCTTCAAACTCTACCATTTCCCCTGCCATTACATTGCTTAGTCCGTAAACTTGTGCAACACCATCAGCATAAGAAACTATTTTACCAGTTTCATCAACATCAACACTTAGTTCAAAGTTATTGATACGCTCTTTTATAATTGAGCTGATCTCATCAGCTTTAATCTTTGCTACCACTATTTTTCTCCTCTCGTGAAGTTAAATTGCTTTTAATATATGTTCAACAATTTGTTTGTTAATTCTTGATTTTGAGAAACTTATCTCAATACCTAAATCTTCTACATCTACTCTAATCCCGTCAAAATTACTTTTTATATATGAAAGCGTAATCTTAGAATCAAACTTTTTCCCTAAACCATCACCAAGTTCTTTTAAAACTTTTGTATCAATTTTGCTATCACTATAAACAAGACCAGTATATTTTCTTTGTTTATTTGCAATAAGCTTTTTCAAAACTATTGCAATTTCAGGAATAAGTTCTATTCTCTTATTTTCAACAACCAGTTTGATTAAGTTTTCCAGCTCTTTTGATTTTGTACCTTTTAACGCAGAAATCAAAATATCTGTTCTTTGTTCTTGTGTTACATCTGGAGCATTTAGAATCATAATATTATTATCTTTGCTTAATGCTTCAGACAATGCATCTAATGCTTCTGCTGCAGATTCGAGTGATTTTGCATTTAAAGTTTTGTACAAACCTTGTACATATTTTTTTGCTATCAATTCATTCATCTAAGCAACCTTCTTCAAGATAACATTTACCATTGCATCTTTAGAGAATTCTTTTGAACTTTCTTTAACTAGTTCAGAAACAACCTCTTCAACAACAGTATTTATCATCTTTCTCTGTGCAAGTTCAAGTTTTGCCTCATGAGATTTGTCCAGATTTTCAAGATCCATCTCACATTGCTTCATAATAGAATCATTAAGAAGTACACTCTCTTTTTTCGCAGTTGCTAAAATTTCAGCAGCTTGTTTTTCAGCTTCTTCTATTTTTGCCAATGCATCTTTTTTCTTCTTAACTGATTCATTAAGCTTATCCTGTACACTTTGCAATTCTTTAGCAATACCTTGACTTCTACCTGTAAAATATTCTTTTGCAGGTTTAGCCAACAAGTACCACAAGATACCCGCAAAGAGTAGGAAGTTCACTGTTCTTTGGACTATATCTGTCTCAGCCCCTGAAGCCCCATTTGAAGCAAATACAAGGCTAGAAAGAGCGAGAACTGTTATAACTATTTTACCCATATCTATCTTCCTTATATTTGATTAAATTTAAGCTTAAGAGCTTTTTTATATGCAGGAACTTCTTTTACAAGTTCTCCTCTGAATTCCTCTTTGGTTTCTTCCAAAGATTTCTCAAACTCTGCATATTCATTTGCCAAAGTAGCCTTTTTAGCTTCGATACGACTCTCAGCCAACTCCTTTGCATCCGCAATCACTTTCTCTCTTAATGCCGCTGCTTCCAGCTTGGCGTTTGTCAGAATCGTGTTTGCTTTATCCATAAGTTCATTGATTTCGCTATCATTTGAGCCTACTTTAGATAGATCTCTTTTGATATCGTCCTCTCTTTTTTGCATAAAGGCAAGCAACGGTCTGTAAAGCCAGCTGTTTAGAACGACTATTAGAAACAGAAAGATAACCAATGTAGCTAAAAGCAGTCCTTTATCTATATCTAACATAGCACCTCCTAAAAGTTGCGAGATTATACTATATTAAAATTGAAAGGATAGTTAAAGTTTACCCTTTTTAGTTTTTTTTTCTAAAAAGAGTATAAACTGTGTAAAAAATTCACTAATTTAAGAGGAAAGTTTTTTTAAAAGATTAAAAAATTGTTCTTGATTTTGAAACTCAAGAGTAATTTTGTTTGATGAAGATTTTGCATCTATATCTAATTTTTGCAATTCTTGTTTTAATGGAGCAAAATCAATTTGTGGAGATACTTTTTTTGGTTCTTTTGAAACTGTTTTTATACCAGAGATATTTTTCATCCCTTTTATAAGGTTTTCAACTTCTCTTACACTTAGCTTTTGCCCTATAATAGAGTTTACTATCAAAGTTTGATCTTTTTCTTCAAGTCCAACAAGCATTTTGGCATGACCTGCTGAGATCTTTTTTTCTATAAGTGCTTTTTGGGTGCTTTGACTCAATTGCAACAACCGTAAAGTATTAGTTATATGTGTTCTGCTTTTATGGATAACACCTGAGAGTTCTTCATGAGTCATATCATGTAATTCGATAAGCTTTTGATAACTGTGAGCAAGTTCTACAGGGTTGAGATCTTCTCTTTGGATATTTTCTATCAAAGCATACTGTTGCATCTGCTCTTTTGTAACATCGACAATGATAGCTTTTATCGTTTTTTTCTTCGCAAGTTTACTTGCACGAAATCTTCTCTCTCCAGCTATAATAGTATAACCATCTATCCCATTATCTTGTACTACTATTGGTTGGATAAGACCATCTTCTTTGATAGACTCTGCAAGTTCTTTTAATGATTCGTTTGAAAAATGTTTTCTTGGTTGATACGGGTTTGGTTCTATCTCTGAAAGTGATATCTCTATAACACCATCCTGAGTAGATGATTCATTTTCATACGCTTCACTGACTTCACCCAAAAGGGCATCCAACCCTCTACCTAATGCTTCTTTTTTCATTATTTGATTATTGCCTCTGCAAGATTTTGATATGCTATTGAGCCGGTTGACTTTACATCATAAAGAATTGCCGGTT
>Ga0256828_1000981_pt1 | contig 18460 bp, 23 predicted proteins | sample CV88metaG_FD_185993 | JGI IMG/M metagenome (GOLD analysis project Ga0256828, IMG submission 185993) | Hydrothermal vent microbial communities from East Pacific Rise, Pacific Ocean - CV88 | ecosystem: Environmental > Aquatic > Marine > Hydrothermal vents | place: Pacific Ocean: East Pacific Rise...
ATACTATAGGTGGTAAGTCAAACTCAGGTGAGGGTGGAGAAGATGAAGCTAGATTTGGTACTATCAAAAACTCAAAGATTAAGCAGATAGCATCAGGTAGATTTGGTGTAACACCAGAGTATCTAGTCTCAGCCCAAGAGTTACAAATCAAAGTGGCTCAAGGTGCAAAACCAGGTGAGGGTGGACAGCTTCCAGGACATAAAGTATCTCCACTTATCGCTAGACTCAGACACACAACACCAGGTGTAACACTCATCTCACCTCCACCACACCACGATATCTACTCTATCGAGGATTTAGCACAGTTGATATTTGACCTTAAACAGATAAATCCAACAGCAAGGATAGCAGTGAAGCTTGTATCAACAGCTGGTGTTGGTACTATCGCAGCTGGTGTAGCTAAAGCGTATGCAGATAAGATTATCATCTCAGGAGCAGATGGAGGAACAGGTGCAGCACCAATTGGATCTATCAAATTCGCAGGTAACCCTTGGGAGCTTGGACTTATCGAAGCACACAATGCTCTAAAAGCAAACAACCTTAGAGGACAAGTAGAGCTTGAAACTGATGGTGGGCTAAAAACTGGTCTTGATGTTATCAAAGCAGCTATCTTTGGAGCTGAGTCTTATGCATTTGGTACAGGCGCATTGACAGTTATCGGATGTAAAATCCTTCGTATATGTCACCTAAACAGATGTTCTGTAGGTATCGCAACACAAGAAGATAAGCTAAGAGATCACTATGAAGGAACAGTACAAAGAGTTATCAACTACTTTACACTTCTAGCTGAAGATGTTAGAGAGATACTAGCACAGCTTGGATACACATCTCTTGAAGAGATTGTTGGTAAAAATGACTTGCTTCAAGTTATAGATGATGAGTTTGCCAAAAAATTCTCATTTGAAAACTTACTATACAAACTAGATGGTGTAAACACAAGACAAGTAGAGTTTAACGAGCCATACGATAAAAATGAGTATGAAAAAGAGATACTCAAAGAGCTTATGCCTGCTATCAAAAATCCAAAAGATCCGATAGTGCTAGAGAAACCTATCTCTAACCTAAACAGAAGTTTTGGTACTTTGATCTCTGGAGAGATTGCTAAGTATTATGGAGATAAAGGACTGCCGGATAAGACTATAGACCTTAGACTTACAGGAACAACAGGACAATCTCTAGGAGCATTTCTCATCCATGGAGTTAGTATCCATGTCAATGGTGCAGGTAATGACTACATAGGTAAAGGTATGAGTGGTGGTCGTATCATCATCACATCTCAAAATCGTGGTTCTGACTTTTCACTAGGTGGTAACACATGTTTGTATGGTGCAACAGGTGGTAAACTATATATCAATGGTCAAGTTGGAGAGAGATTTGGGGTTAGAAACTCAGGAGCTATCGCTATCGTTGAAGGAACAGGAGATCACCCTTGTGAGTATATGACAGGTGGAGCAGTTGTTATACTTGGTCAAACAGGAGTCAACTTCGGTGCTGGTATGACAGGTGGTGTCGCGTTTGTATATGACAAAGAGCATACATTTGTAGAAAACATCAACAGAGAGCTGGTTGAACCAGTTAGAATTGATACAGATGATACAGATATAGAGAGATACTATCTTAAAAAACTACTCAAAGATTACTATGTAGAAACACAAAGTCAAATAGCCAAAGAGATACTAGATAACTTTAGAGTAGAGATAAGAAACTTCTGGATGGTAAGACCAAAAGATATGAAAGGTCCTTTGAAGATAGAGGAGGGTGAATAATATGTTAAGATTTTTTGATTTAGAAAGAATAGAAGCCAAAAAAAGAGATGTAGTTGAGAGAACTAAAGATTTTGATGAGATATATGAGATATTTCAACCAAACAAAAGCAAAGAACAAGCAGAGAGATGTATCCAGTGTGGTGATCCATACTGTCACAATGGATGTCCTTTGCACAACTTCATCCCTCAGTGGTTAAAAGCAACTGCTAGTAAAGATTTGGAGTTTGCATTTAACCTATCAAACCAATCTTCACCTTTCCCTGAAGTTATGGGGCGTATCTGCCCACACGATAGACTTTGTGAAGGTTCTTGTACTCTAAATGACGGATATGGAGCTATCACTATCGGTTCTGTTGAAGCATATATCAGTGAAGAGGGTTTCAAAAAAGGTTTCAAACCAAAGTTTGCTACTAAAAAGTTAGGTAAAAAAGTAGCTATTATAGGTGCAGGACCTGCTGGACTTTCAGCTGCTACATTCTTGCTTAGAGAGGGTGTTGATGTAGAACTGTTTGATAAACAAAACAAAGCAGGTGGACTTCTAACTTACGGAATCCCTGGATTTAAACTCAACAAAAATGTTATAGCTAGAAGAGTAAAAATCCTCCAAGAGGCTGGAGCTGTATTTCACCAAAATGTAGAGATAGGCAAAGATAAGAGTTTTGAAGAGCTTTGTGAAGAGTTTGATGCTGTATTTATCGGTGTGGGAGCTACCAAAGGTAGAAAAGCAGGACTAGTAGGTGAAGATGCACCAAACTGCTACTTGGCTATGGAGTTTTTAGTAGATATCCAAAAGAAACTTTTTGAAGAAAAAAGAGAACTCAACATAGATGTTAAAGATAAAAAAGTAGTAGTTATCGGTGGTGGAGATACTGCTATGGACTGTGTGAGAACTTCACTTAGAGAGAAAGCCAAAAATGTCAAATGTCTATATAGAAGAGATGCTCACAATATGCCAGGAAGTAAAAAAGAGTACATCAATGCCAAAGAAGAAGGTGTTGAGTTTGAGTTTTATACTTCACCAAAAGAACTTATCTTAGATGACAGTGGTAAGATTATAGCTATCGAAATGGTTAAAACCAAGCTTACAAAATCAGATGATGGTAACAGACAAAGAGTAGAAGAGGTAGCAGGAAGTGAGTTTAGAGTAGAAGCTGATGTTGTTATCTTTGCTCTTGGATTTAACAATGTAGAGTATCCATTCTTACTAAACAATGGTATAGAGACAGACAAATGGGGTGGTATCTTAGTAGATGAGAGTTACCAAACTACAAAAAATGGTGTATTTGCAGGTGGAGATTGCCATAGAGGTGCAGATTTGGTTGTAACTGCTGTAAGAGATGGTAGAGATGCTGCCAAAGCTATAGTAGAGATGCTTACAAAATAATGCAAGATTTTATCCAAGCTACTATCAAAGCCAATGAAGAGATATACCAACATATCAAATATGGTATATCTGATGAACTTTTTGTTGAGACAACTATAGGTGCAGGTGGAGATGTCAGTAGTAAGCTTGATTTGTTAGCTGAAGATATATTTGTCAAACATTTAGGTACTTTTGGGGTTATAGAGTCAGAAGAGAGTGGTATTATCGGTAGTGGTAATGCTCATATCATTATAGACCCGATAGATGGTTCATCCAATGCACTAAGTGGATTTCCATACTTTGGTACATCTGTAGCTTTGATAGATAGTAGTGGTTTACTAAGATATGCTATAGTTTGCAACCTTGCAAATGGTGATATCTTTATCAAAGAAGCAAACAAAGATGTAGTGCAGGGTAAGCTTTTTTCAAAAGATTTTATAAAATCCAAAGAGATATCTAGTGCAAAGATAGGACTTTTTGAAAAAGCTTATGCCAATGCACCACTTACAGCACTTTTAGATAAAGAAAATCTCAAATTTAGAGCTCCAGGTGCGATAGCTTTATCTTTAGCTTATGCTAGAAGTGTAGAGTTTGTACTTTTTATGGGAGCGTTTCGTATCTACGACTTTGCTGCAGGTTTGGCACTTTGTGAAGGGCTTGAAGTGATAGTTGAGCAAGATTATGTTATAGTATCAAAAGATAAAAAGATAGCCAATAAAATTGAAGAGCTTATAAAACTAACAAAAACAGGAGTAGAGGATGTTTAGTAGTATTTTTGGCAAAAAAAGCACAAAGGAAGAGACTCCAAACCAATGGATAAAATGTCCAAAGTGTGCTGCTTTGATGTTTTATAAAGAAGTAGAAGCCAAGCACAATGTATGTCCAAAGTGTGGTCATCACTTCCGTATAAGTGCAGACAAAAGAGTAGAGATTATCGCTGATGAAGGAAGCTTTGTAGAGCATGATGCTTCCCTCATACCGATAGACCCACTAAAATTTTCAGATAAGAAATCATACAAAAAGAGACTAGAAGAGGCTAAAGCCAAAACAGGTAAGACATCCTCAGTAGTAAGTGGTAGTTGTACTGTAGGTGGAAACCCTGTTGAACTTGTAGTGTTTGATTTTGCTTTCATGGGTGGAAGTTTAGGTTCAGTTGAAGGTGAGAAGATAGTAAGAGCTGTTAATCGTGCTATAGAAAACAACTCAGCAGTTATCATAGTATCGGCTAGTGGTGGAGCTAGAATGCAAGAGAGTACATACTCTTTGCTTCAGATGAGTAAAACTTCAGCAGCTTTAAAAAGACTAAGCGATAAAGGATTGCCTTATATCTCACTTCTAACTGACCCTACATTTGGTGGGGTATCTGCTTCATTTGCATTTTTGGGAGATATCATCATGGCAGAACCTGGAGCTTTGATAGGTTTTGCAGGAGCTAGAGTTATCAAACAAACTGTTGGTGTGGACTTGCCTGAAGGTTTCCAACGCTCAGAGTTTTTGCTAGAGCATGGACTTATAGATATGATAGTGGCTCGTGGTGATATGCATCAAACTTTAGGTGATATGCTAACATTGTTTAAAAAAACAAATAAAGTAGCATAAATTAGGTAATACTAAAGTATTGTATATATATTATAATAATATGATTTTATTTATTAGGAGTTCTATGTGCCACTAAAAAGTGCATTTGTCATAAAACCTATCATATACACAATACTAGGTATCTGTTTCTATCTTATATACATATATCAACAAAATCTTTTAACTACGATACTTTTATCTATAGTGTCTATACTAGTGTTTTTGATATTGTTTATACATCATAAAGAGATCAATAAATATCTTATATTAAATTCTCTATATGATAAAGAGACTAAATTATACAATAGACAATATTTTTTAGCAGAACTTGCAACAACTTATGAAAGAGCTATAAGATATGATTCTAGCATATCTATACTTATTATTAGTGTTACTAATCTTTTTGAACTCAAGAAAAAAGAACAAGAAATTGTGTTAAAAGAGTTAGGAACATATATGCTTACAAAAACTCGACAAAGTGATATAGTATGTAGGTATGATGACAATAAAATCATGGTTCTACTACCTATGACAGATTATTTACATGCATCTATTGCCAAAGATAGATTTCAAAATGGTTTATCCTCATTTAATTTTAATGCTTCAATACAACCTAATTTTAAATTAAGTATAACACAAAATCAAAAAGATGAAGATAGTGAAGAATTCTTGATAAGAAGTTTAGAAGGATGGTAAAATCCTTCTTAATCTACTTGGAGTACACTATAAACAGGGATATCAAAATCATCTCTTGCATTTAAAAATGTAAGTTCCAAGATAAAACATGATTCTATACACTTAGCACCTACTTGATTGATGAGTTCAACTGCTGCTTTTGCTGTACCACCAGTTGCTATCAAATCATCTATAAGCAATACATTTGATACTTTTCCATCACAACTACAACCATTTTCTCCAAAAGCATCTATATGAACCTCAACTTCATCATACCCATACTCTAGTGAATACTTTTGAGATACAGTAGTATATGGCAACTTTCCTTTTTTACGGATTGGTACAAATCCTACATTTAATCTATCTGCCAAGATAGAACCAAATATAAAACCTCTAGCATCTATACCTGCTATATAGTCTATACCACTATCTTGATATCTTGCTTCCAAATGATCTATGAGAGTTTTAAAAGCTTTTGAATTATTTAGAAGAGTTGTAATGTCTTTGAAAATAATCCCTGGTTTTGGAAAGTCAGGGATATCTCTAATACTACCTAATATAATATCTTTTTGTTCTTTTGTAAGTTCCATTGTCTATCCTTTTAACCCAAGTCTGCACCAAAGCTACAAGCACCTGACTCTATCTTAGCTACTCTAGTAGCATGTCTTCCACCTTCAAACTCTGTTGATGCAAATACTTCTATCATATCTTCTATTACACCTTTACCTACAACTCTCTCTCCAAAACACAATATATTGGCATCATTATGTTGACGAGTTAGTTTAGCTGTATAGTGGTCATGACACAACGCAGCACGAATACCTGGGATTTTATTGGCTGAGATACTTATACCTATACCTGTACCACATATAAGTATCCCAAAACTTCCTTTATCTTCCAATACTGCATTTGCACATTTTTTGGCATAGTCAGGATAATCAACTCTATCAGCACTGTCAGGTCCAAGATCAACTATCTCATGCCCCAAGTTTGTAACTATCTCTTTAACATATGCTTTTATAGCATATCCTGCATGGTCTGTTGCTATATAAAACTTTTTTGACATTTAACTTATCCTTTATTGTATTGGTTGTTTTAGTTGTAACTCATCTACAAACTGACCTACTCTTTTCCATCTGACTTTATACCTTTGAGCATTCCACTTATTGGCACACTCTTTAGCTTCTATATCTATATTAGCACATACTCTTTTAAGTCCTGCATGATCTTTGCCATTACCATGTATATTGCCATTTAGTACCTGTTCATAACTTCTATGCTCCAAACTCATATATATAAGCCAAGGTTTACCGACTATAAGACGATATGGTACAGGACCCCAAAAGCGACTATCGTTTGAGTTGTCACGATTATCACCTATCATATAAAAATTATCCTGTGGTACTTTTGCATATAAAGCATTTACAAAACTACCACCTATCTCATATGTGTTACCTCCAAGACCTTTTATATATATAGGTTTTACATCAACTTTTTCTCCTACAGATATATACTGTAAAAGTATCTCAAAAATATTGGCTCCTTCTGGTGCATACTGAATACCTGGATATCTATCCATATACGGATTTTCCACCCAAAGTTTACCATTGATCTGTTTTATTTTATCCATAGGATATCTATCTTCTATAAACTTATCACCTTCATGCATATGTATATATAGTTTTTTATTTTGATAGATTATCTCGTCTCCACCCACGGCTACACATCTTTTGACATAATGTATCTTTTCATTTTTAGGATATCTAAAGATAACTATATCTTCTCTTTGTGGTCTAGGACCAGATATAAGGTGTCCATCACCATCAAAATCTGGCAGTATAGGAACTTCAAGCCAAGGCAGATGAGGAGTAGGGATACCGTAAGAATACTTTTTGGCAAATAAAAAATCTCCAATTAGCAAAGTTCTTTTCATAGAACCACTAGGTATCACAAATGATTGAGCCACAAAAAATATCAAGAAAAGTACGATGATAATCGTACCTGTCCAACTGCTTGAAAACCTATATAATTTTTTTGCAAAATCTTTCACTTAATCCCTTTGTTTTGCTGATTTGAGAGTATTGGCTAAAAGCATAGCGATAGTCATAGGACCTACACCACCTGGAACTGGAGTGATGTATGAGCATTTTTTGCTTACAGCAGTGAAGTCCACATCACCTACAAGTGAGCCATCTTCTATACGGTTGATACCTATATCTATCACTATAGCACCATCTTTTACCATATCTTCTTTGATAAGAGCAGGTACTCCAACACCTACTATAACGATATCTGCTTTGCTTGTATGAGATTTTAAATCTTTTGTATAGATGTGAGTTACAGTTACCGTTGCATTGGCATTGAGAAGTAAAGCAGCCATAGGTTTACCTACTATATTACTAGCTCCAACTACACATACATCTTTACCTTCCAAGTCTATATCATACTCTTCAAACATTTTCATAACACCAAGAGGAGTACAGGGTACAAAACCATCAAGGTTTGTAGCTAAACGACCTACATTATAAGGGTGAAACCCATCTACATCTTTTTTGGGATCTATAACTTCTAAGATTTTGTTTGTATCTATATGCTTTGGTAAAGGAAGCTGAACCAAGATACCATCTATACGAGGGTTGTTGTTCATCATCTCTATAGTAGCTATAATTTCATCTTGGGATATGGTATCAGGCATATTGTGAGTGATAGAGTAAAAACCTACTTTTTCACAAGCTTTTGCTTTCATCTTGACATAAGCATGACTAGCAGGATCGTCACCTACTAAGATAACAGCAAGTCCTGGGACTATGTTCTCTTCTTGTTTTAGCTTTTCAACCTCTGAGGCTACTTCTGCATGGATTTTGTTTGCTAAGGCTTTTCCGTCGATTAGTTGCATAATACTCTCTTTAAGTTTTTAGGGTATTATATCAAAATTAGTTTTATATAGGAGAGTTAAGTTGTTAAGAAAAGCTTTGTTTTTGATGATTTTACCATTTACAGTGTTTGCAGAAGATTTTATATCACATTTTGAATATGGTGAAATGCTTTATAATAATCCTAGAGGTGTTAGTTGTGCTTTATGCCATGGAGATAAAGGAAAAGGGAAAGTTATAGCAACCTATAAAGAAAACAATAATTCTATAGCATCTATAAGAGGATCTGATATAACACAGGTTTCATTAACTGATATGATAAAGTCTCTTAATACAACACATAAAATAATGCCAAGGTACTATTTGACAAATAAAGAGATAAAAGCGATATATGATTTTTTACAAAAGATAAATTAACATTTTATACCACATACGGTATAAAATGTTATAGTAAACCTTAGATAGCTGTTACATTTTCAGCTTGTGGTCCTTTGAAACCTTCACCTACTTCAAATGTTACTTCTTGTCCATCAGCTAGTGATACTCTACCACCATTTGGATTGTTTACTTGACGAAAGTGTACAAATAGATCTTTGTCTCCATTTTCTTGTTGGATAAATCCATAACCTTTTTCATCATTGAACCATTTTACAGTTCCTTTTAATAGTTGTGACATGTTGTTGCCTTAGTTTTTAAATTTGAAATATTTAAAAAGAGAAGTCTTTCGGGGGTCTTGCAGGTATAACACTAACTTAACACTCAAAAGATGAACTCTGTTTTCATCTTTCATGCGTGTATTGTATCTGTTTTTTTGATATTTTAGCTTAGTTGTATAAGTTTGTTATCATAATCACAAATATATATTTTATGTAAGATATACAAATAATTTGATATAATCTTTGCTAAATCAATAGATAGGATGGTATATGGCAAAGGTTTTTTTGCTTGAAGATGATACGATACTTAATGACACTATCACCGAATATCTTGAGGATAATGGATATGAGGTAGTATCTGTTTATGATGGATTTGAAGCTCAAGAAAAACTTTATGAGAGCAAATATGATTTACTTTTACTTGATATAAATGTACCCAATATAAATGGTCTTGAACTATTAAGAGAGTGTAGGGCAGAAGGCGTTGTGGCTCCAGCCATATACATAACCTCTATGGATAGTGTTGATGATTTACAAAAAGGATTTGAAAGTGGTTGTGATGATTATATCCGTAAACCATTTGAACTCAAAGAGTTACTTATCCGTATAGATACACTACTAAAAAGAAGTTTTTATCATGAAGCTAGTAACTATATAGATATAGATAAGCATATCAAATATGACATAACAAAAGAAAATCTTATCATAGATAGTAAAAGCGTTTTATTAGGGAACAAAGAATCAAAACTTTTAAAACTATTTTTGAAAAATTCCCAAGAAGTACTGTCTCATGCAAGGATATACAAACATCTATGGGACTATGATGAAGAGCCAAGTGATTCGGCACTCAGAACATATATAAAAAATCTTAGAAAAATTATAGGAAAAGATAAAATTGTCAGTATCAAAAAACAAGGTTACAAATTCGATCCTAAAAAGTGAAAAAAAATCTCTTTATAGATTTTTAACACTTTATATCACAATGATCACATTTCTTATGCTAGTTTTGGGCTCTTACTATTTTAGCACTCAAAAACAAATCATGTTAGCTCAACAAAGAGCTACTTTAAGCAAATACGCATATGAACAAACCAAAAAGCTAAAAGAACTTCATCATTATTTTCCTGAAAATAATATATATCCTAGGGATAAAAGATTTAAAAGTGCTATATATGATATGGATTATAAAAAGATATTTTCTCTTTTAAGTTATAATCATATAAAGTTTGATAAAGATATATACCTTAAAAATGGATATATACACTTTATAAAGATACTTGATAATTATTATCTAGGAGCCAAATATCTCATTATAGAAATTAAAGATAATGAAAAATGGCTACAAACCATTTATAAAAAAATGGCTATCTATAGCTTAATATCATTTATACTATTTTTATCTCTTGGTATATTCCTAGCAAAATTATTTATCAAACCTATGCGTGATTCTATACTTTTACTAGATAGATTTATAAAAGATACAACACATGAGTTAAATACACCACTCTCTACTATATTAGCCAATATTGAGATGATGGATAGAGATGTAATGTCGCCTAAAAATATAAAAAAATTAGATAGGATAAACAGTGCTGCTAGAAGTGTATCTGTTCTTTATAAGGATTTGACATATATAACACTAGAACAAAATAAAACAAATAAAGATGAAGAGATAAACTTAAAAGAACTTACAAAACAAAGAGTAGAATATTTTGATGTTTTGGCAAATGCAAAAAAAATAGAGTTTAAACTTGATTTGAATGATAGTATCATACATATAGATAGAGTTAAGATTACAAGAGTTATAGATAACCTCATAAGTAATGCTATCAAATACAATAAAAGAGGAGGCTATATAAAAATCACTACTCAAAAAAATCTTTTTAGCATTGAAGACAGTGGTATAGGTATAGCAAAAGAACAGCTTCCTTATATGTTTGATAGATATATGAGATTTGAGAGTAGTGAAGGTGGCTTTGGTATAGGTCTTAGTATAGTTAAAAATATAACAAAAGAGTATAATATAGAGATACAAACTACATCTAAAGTAGGTGAGGGAACAAGGATAGATTTAAAATGGTAAAAAAGATTATAATATTTTGCATGTTAGCAGTTCAGCTATATAGTAATACTATTTTTGATAACAAATGTGTACCTTGTCACAAAGATTTACCAACAAGTTTACAACAAATGTTTATGCAATATCTCAAACTATATAGTTCCCAAACAAATGTTAAATATGTTTTAAAGTACTATCTAAAACATCCATCCAAAGAATTATCAGCTATGAGTGATCTTTTTATAGATGTATATGGTATCAAAAACCCTACCAAATTAAGTGATAAAGAGTTAAAACAAGCTATAGATACATACTGGGATAGATATAAAGTGATAGATAAACTCAAATAGTGTAACCAAGAGAAGCATTTTTTAATATTTTTCACATATTGTATAAAATATGTTCACGATTTTTACACAATTGTGTGTTATCATTCAACATCTTAAAAAATAAAGGATTTAAAATGACAAAATTCACAAAACTAGCAGTAGCAGCTCTTCTAGGACTAGCAGTAGTTTCTACTACAGCTTCAGCAGATGCAGCTAAAGGACAAAAGCTTTATAGTAAAAAACTTAAAAAAGCTTGTGGAATCAATGGTGCTAAATTTGCAGCAAAACATACTCAAGATGAGTGGGAAAAAATCAAAGGTGCTGGTAAATTTTCTGATGAAGTAGCAAATATCTGTCATGGTGCAAAACTAAAATCTAAATACGAAAGTCATATTTATGATTTTGCTTATAAATTTGCTTCAGATTCAGGGAATGTTCCATCTTGTTAAGAAAGTCTAATACTATATCAAGGTAAATTACCTTGATATATCTATACAAAGAATTATTATGAAAAACATACTTTTAATTTCATTATTATCATCTATACTTATGGCAGAAAGTGGTGCTTCTATATATAAAAAATGTGCAAAATGTCATGGTAAGCATGGTGAGAAAAAGGCTGTTGGTCGTTCTGGTATCATTGCGAAAAGACCACCATCTTTAACTATAAAACAACTTAAAGCATATAAATCAGGAACACTTGATATCTATGGTATGGGTGCTGTAATGAAAAAAAATGTATCAAAACTAACAAATTCGGATATCAAGGTTGTAGCAAATTACATATCACACTTGTAAATGCTACTTTTTTATTTAAAAATTAACTATGATTTAATATTATTAATATATAATTCAATTCTCAAAAAATTTAAGGAGACACAAATATGAAAAAAATCATAATTGCAGCAACAGTTCTTGCAACAACTTCACTTTTCGCAGCAGATACAAAGGCATGTGCAGGATGTCATGGTGCAAACTTTGAAAAATCAGCTATGGGTCAGTCAAAAATTGTAAAAGACATGAGTAAAGATGAAATTGTAACAGCACTTAAAGGTTATAGAGATACAGCTGGATTTGGTCATAGTACTATGAAAGCAGCTATGGCACCTCAAGCTAAAAAACTTAGTGATGCTGATATCGAAGCTATCGCTGCAGAAATTAAAAAATAGTTTCTACCTTACAGAAAAGAGGCAAAAGTCTCTTTTTTACTCTTCACTTATATAAAAATCACTTCCATTCCATTGTAATCTTTTGGCTTCTAATTTACCATTTTTTAGCTCAAACAGCCATGCACCTTCTCTATCTTGCATAGTAGCACTACCAGCACAAAATAGTTCAGCTTTTAAATCAGGAAGTTTTACTCTATAAGTATGATGTATATGTCCAAAAAGTATAGAGCCTTTTTTGATATCTTTGCATATATTTAAAAATTCATCAGCATTATGCAAACCATGTAAATGTTTATCAGGTACTCCATCTTCAAGTCTTGGTGCATAGTGTGTGATGACAAATATGTATCTATCTTTTATATCTTTATCTTGCAATATATCACGCAATGCCTCTAATTGTATGGTAGGGATATGACCATCTGAACGCCAAGGATAAGGGTTTGGCTTGGAACTATTTAGTGCTATCACAGCTATATCATTACCTATCATCCTAACTAGAGGCCAATGCCCTCTCTTGCAATACTGAGGCATATCACTATGTAGTACATTGCAAAAGTTTGCACTAAATCTATAATGACTATCAGCTTCAAGTACATATATATCATGATTACCAGGAACTGTTATATAGTTTCTAAGAGGATGCATAAGTGGTTCTACCAATGCTTTTGCTTCTTCTAACTCATGCTCTAAACCCAAAGCTGTATAGTCACCTGTATTGATCACTATATCAATATCATACCTTTGTCGAAACCTAATCAATGCTTCTATCTTACAAGTGGCATCATCAAAGTACCTAGCTCTACCTCTTAAAAGGTTTGCTATACCTATAGCCCTTTTATTGAGTATCTTATGTGGTTTAAGTTTTTTAAAATTAAAACCAATATGTATATCACTAAAGTGTAGTATTTTTATTTTTTGCTGCATATGCATATTTTATCATAAAAATGTTTTATGATATAAGTGATTTTGTTATACAATTAGTGTATGAAAAAGATTACATTATTATCATTATTATTTATTCCTTTATTTAGTAGCAATGTTACATATCTAAATAATATTAGAGAGAGTGTAGGGCTAAATACACTTCAAGAAAATACAAGCTTAAAAGATGCAGCACAAGCACATGCCAAATATTTGCTAAACAATCATATAAATTCTCATTATGAAAATGCGACTCATCCATACTTTGTAGGTAAAACACCATCTAGCAGGGTATTGAAGTTTGGTTATCCTACTAAAGATGTAAAAGAAAACATCTCTACTAATGCTAAAACTGACAAAGAATCTATCGATACTCTTTTGTCTGCTATATATCATCGATTTGTTTTTTTGGATTTTCATATAGATCAGGTTGGTATAGGTATAGAAAAAGACAACAAAAACAAAGATATAAAAAGTGCATATGTTTATGATATGGGTCTATCTAGTATAGTAAAACTTTGTCAAGAGGATTTTTTGACACTAGAGGGTGAACTCTATATGCAAAACCTATGCAAAGATGATATGAAATATATACCAAAAATAACATATAAAAAAGCCAAAGACTCTATAGCAAAAACAAATCCAAAAATGATACTATTTCCAAATGTAGATGCCACCAATGTACCTACTGCTTTTTTTGATGAAAAACCAAATCCAATGCCAGGATATAAAGTCAGTGGATATCCTATATCAGCATCTTTAAATCCATACTACTTTAAAAATATCAAATTAAAAAAGTTTAGACTATACAACAACAAAGGTAGAATGGTAAGAGCAAAACTTTTCAAGTATTCAAATGATCCAAATAAAAGATTAAAACCATATGAGTTTGCCATCATCCCTCTACAAAGATTGGATTATGATTCAGACTATAGTGCATATGTAGAGATTATCACAAACAAAGGAAAAGTAAAAAAAAGATGGAAATTTCATACAAAAAAGTTTGATAAACCTTTATATATCATCACAAAACAATACACAAATATAAATGTAAACAAACAAAGTATTATACTATACATAAAACCAAGAAATAGAAAAGATATCATCAAAAATCTACACTTTAAAGGTCAAATATCTATATCTTTTATAGATTTAAATACTATAGAAGTATCAGATATAAAAACAGATGCTGTTGTTTATGTAGGCAATAAAACTATCAAAATCAAAAAAATAAATTGATTTTGATAGATTGGTTATATATCACCACCATCAAAATAAAATTCATCCAAACCATCTAAAAATGCCATTAACAGTTCATCAGGACATAGTTTGAAGTTTTTGTGAGCTGGATTTCTAAAGAGAGATTTGATCTGTTGTTTTGTAAGCTCTACATCTACAAGCTTGAGTATCAAATCTATCTCAAACTCTTTAAGTTCTAGTGCAACTCTTAGTTTTTTGAGTATGAGATTGTTGTTGAGTTCTACTACTTCATCATTTGAGGGTTTGTTTGGGCTTTGACCTCTTTTGTATGTTACAAGTCCATCCAAAAACACTCCTAACTCTTCATAACTACAAGCTATAAACTCTTTGTCATATTTGCGTTTGAGTAGTCTATCTAAATGCTCTTTATCCATAGGATAACCCTCTAGCTTGTAAATCTCCAAGATATCATCTTGACTTAGAGATAGAGCTTTGGTGATTTTGTATAGTATGTCGTTTGTATTCAACCTATTCTCCTACTTTTTAGTGATAACAGATGTGATATCATTCATCACACCTGATAATTTTGAGATGATAGAAAGACAGTTTTTATCTTTGACATTGTACTGCAATGACCAGTACTCAGGATTGGTATATATCACTTCTGTTTTACCATTATAGTTATCTGACACCACTAGTTTATATGGAATTTCTAAAGCCAATGATGCATCACATTTGATTAGATCAGTTGATGCTTTGGGATTTGTAAAATATACTACTTTTTTGGGTCTATGTAACAAATCAGCATACTTACCCTCATTAAATACACTTGTAAGTACAAGTCCATGCTTTGGTAATTCTTGTTTGAGTTTGGCTATAGTTGTTTGCATATCATTGGCTGATACTTTTCTTTTTATAAAAACTGCTTTATGGTCTTCACAACCTACTAACAACAATAAAACACCCAAAGACAATACAAGCTTTTTCATATCAATCCTATACATTAAATTTCAATTTATCAATAACTTCTTTTTTTATCTCATCAAAAGTTAAATCTACCCTATGTATCTCATCAAGATAAACGGCTTCATCATCTATAGGTTCTTGTTTTGAGTTGATAAAGTCGATTATATCATAAGTTGATTTTATTTTACTTTCAACTTTTGAAAATAATTCAATCATCTCTTTTTCATTTAACACATCATACTTTAAAATAGCACTAAAATCAAATAAATCTCTTGATTTATCTCTCATTATAAGTGCTACTAACTTTAGTTTTGCTATAGATTTCAAATCAAGTATTTTTAATTTTGAATTTTCAAAACTAGTAAATGTAGAGTAAAACAATATCTCTTGTTGGATAGGTCGATTTGCTTGAAAAAATTCTAATTTGACATTATCCAATGTAAACTTTATCATATATTCATCAGGAAATAATCCTGCCATTCTAAGAGCAGTTATATTTTCATCTTGAAGTTTTTTGGCTCCCAAGATACTCATGCTTGGTATGATTCTTTTATGATTTAGCGTATAACTGGATACTATATCTATATCCTCTGAAATTCTATGGTTTAGGTAAAAACTCAGAGCAGTACCTCCTACAAAATACAACTCATCTTCAAATATATCATCATGACAAATCTTTTCTATAGTTTTTTTGACATTAGCAGTCATTTATCATACCCAACAACTGTTTATATGTTTCATTTTGAGTATAACTACCACTCAATTGTATATCCATACCACTTATAGATATATAACCTTTAGCATATATCTTTTTATATTTATCTACCAATACACTTTTAACTATGCTTTTACCAAACTCATCACACAGTATTTTTATATCATTTTTATTCATAGTAGATAGATATTTGGATATGATTGCATAAACTTTTTGTTTGCTTTTTTTATTTGTCTGCCAAAAAAGATTAGTCGAATAAACCCTAGGATTGAACACTATCTCATCATCAATATCTACAACATTCATCTTCTGTTTTGCTTCATCATACCCTAAAGACTCCAAAAGATTATATAATCTATATCGATTTTTTTTCCAATCTCTCAATGTCCTATCTGGTACATCTAACAATCTACTAATTTGTTGTTGTGTCATATCTATAACTCTTTAGCTTTTTTATATTATAGGCGAATATCGCCTATATGTCAAGTATAAAATATTTTTAATTTTTACCTTTTATGTAATCTTACTAATTTGTTCTTGTTTTTGCTCTATTTGGGAGTTTTTCAGAGGGTTCGATGAATAATCTTATATCAGATCATTCACTATGATATAAAAACTAAGAGTAATGTCATTGATATAAGTTTGGTAGCAATTGTAAATGTTTATCTCATATCCCATCCTTTATAGGTAAGGGAGGGATAATAGTTATTCTATTTTAAATTATACATTAAATCTAAAGTGCATCACATCGCCATCTTGGACGATATACTCTTTACCTTCTAGTCTCATCTTACCAGCTTCTTTTGCACCTTGTTCTCCACCATACTCTACAAAATCCTCATAGCTTATCACCTCAGCACGGATGAAGCCTTTTTCAAAGTCATTGTGTATAACTGCTGCTGCTTTTGGTGCTGTTGTATCTTTACGGATAGTCCAAGATCTTACCTCTTTGACTCCTGCTGTAAAATAGCTCATAAGTCCTAGTTTTTCAAAACCTTTACGGATGATTTGATCAAGCCCTGATTCACTAACACCCAAAGACTCTAGCATCTCTTGTTTTTCTTCTTCGTCAAACTCTACCATCTCTTCTTCTACCTTGGAGCATAGTTTGATGACTTCTCTGTTGTGTGATGAAGCGTACTCTTTGAGTGCTTTTACATAGTCATTATCCTCTGCCAAGCCATCTTCGTCAACATTGGCACCATACATAATCTCTTTGTTTGATAGTAGCCTCAAATCTCTAGCCAAAAGAGCAAACCCTTCGTTGTCTCTGTCTTCGAATGTTGAAGCTGGTTTTCCTTCTTCTAAGTGTTTGAGTAACTCTTGTGCGATTGGTAGTTTTAGTTTGGCTTCTCTATCATTACCTTTGGCTTTTTTCTGTATAGCAGAGATATGTTTTTCTAGTGCTTCCATATCAGCCAAAAGTAGCTCTGTTTCGATGATCTCTATATCTCTAACAGGATCGATAGAACCTTCTACATGAGTGATATTCTCATCTTCAAAACATCTAACTATTTGAAGTATAACCTCTGTCTCACGGATGTTTGAGAGGAACTTGTTTCCAAGCCCTTCACCTTTACTAGCACCCTTTACAAGTCCTGCGATATCTACAAAATCAAGCGTAGAGTACTGAATGCGTTCTGGGTTAACTATCTTTGCTAACTCATCTAACCTTGTATCAGGTACTGGTACTACTGCTTTGTTTGGCTCTATCGTACAAAACGGATAGTTTGCACTCTCTGCATTTTGTGCTTTTGTCAGAGCGTTAAAAGTGGTAGATTTACCAACATTTGGAAGTCCTACAAGTCCTATTCCTAAACCCATGGTTGTCCTTATATAAAAAATTGTTACAATTTTATCTAAATATTGGTTAAATAGTAGTTTGTATAGTAAAGTTTAAAATTATATATGATATTAATCAAAGTATATAAGGATACTATTTGCATAATACGCTATTCATTAGGGGAGTAATAATATTGATCATAATTATTAACAATATAAAAGTTTGTAGCAAACGCTTTAGAATATAATGATAAACCTAATATTTTATACCAATACGATACAACAAACGATTTTTATATAAAACTTTTACTATATAATCTATATACTTATATATTATTGTATAATAACGGTTTGTATGTCAAATTTTGAGGTGAAAAGTTGAAAAAGACAAATCATATAGATATGATA
>Ga0256828_1000982_pt1 | contig 18433 bp, 20 predicted proteins | sample CV88metaG_FD_185993 | JGI IMG/M metagenome (GOLD analysis project Ga0256828, IMG submission 185993) | Hydrothermal vent microbial communities from East Pacific Rise, Pacific Ocean - CV88 | ecosystem: Environmental > Aquatic > Marine > Hydrothermal vents | place: Pacific Ocean: East Pacific Rise...
CTTAGCACTTCCTAGGGTCTGGTTCTACCTCATCGTATTTTTTGAAACCGTAGATGATGTTCAAAATGTCCACCGCTTCTCGGGTGGCGTAGTTGTTGTGTTTTTCTGTCCACCATGTGAGGTTGTTCCTCTATGACTCATTATCCTGTTTTTTTGTTTTGCCATTAATTGAAGTTACGATAGTTCCAATTACTCCTGCCCCGACAATAAGGCTCACTGCAGTTCCATATTGTTGCAAACTAATAAGCCATCCTGAAAGTCCTAAAACTCCAGCTCCCATTAAAAATCCTAAAAGGTTTCCCAGTCTAACTGTTGTATGATTTTTATCTACATCTGTTTGAATGATATTAAGTCTTTTACTCTCATTTTTTATCATCTCTTTATCAATCATCATTTCATGTTCCTGATGCTTTTGCATCATTTCGACCATCACAGCAGTGATTCCGGGATGTATTTTTTCAAGTTTTTGTAGTTCTTGTGATTTTGGAAAGTGTGAGTTATATGTGCTTATCACTGTTTCATTAAAAGACATAGTCAGCAAGTTTTTTATATCTTTATCTTCAGATAATAACGTTACAAGTTCTTCTTTCACTTCTACTGTTGGACAGTCTGCACCTATCTCTTCTTGGTTATCTGGCATTGAATGATACCTTTGCCTCAGATAGTGAATCCAATGCATTATTTGACAAGTAAATAGATGGAATACGTTTAAGTCGAAGACGTCTATTCTTGAATTCTTTTACCGCTTCTATATCTTCTTTAATAAGTTTTGCTTTTATACTGGGAACAGTTGTTTTTGTAAAGCCCATTCCAAATGCAGTGTTCACAATGGACTGACGAAACAATGTTTTACGAATATTATATTTTCTACGACTTACTTTTTCCATTTCAATAGTCTCCTTCCTGCTTTTTCTTTATCTCTTTTAAAATTATGTTCTTGCTTCTTGATACATTAAGATATCATATCAGTATTAATGAAACCTTAATGTTTATTAATCTATTCCCTTAAACCTCAACCCTTAACCCTTAACTCTTAACGCTGATGCGAAGCATCTTAACTCTGAAACCAAAGGGCAGACACAGGGGGCTACTGCCCCTACAAAAAACCCAAAATTCTTAACCCTTAACTCTTAACTCTTAACGCTGATGCAAAGCATCTCTTTCACCAAGCAACTCCACCAGATGCTCTTCAAACTGTTCCAGACTGAAATTTTTCAGATAGCGCTTTCGGCAATACTGCGCTGTCTCTTTGCCTATCAGCTTCTCTTTTGCCTCTTCCAGTGCTTCAGGGAGTTTACCGACATCATCCAGAACGATACCGCTTTGTGTATCGAGTATGTACGGAATGGAACCTTCATCGGTGGCAATGACTGGCACTCCATAAGAGAGTGATTCCAAAAGTGTCAGAGGAAAGGCGTCATTTTTGGAGGGGTAAAGCAGCAGATGGGCTTTTTTGAACAGGTCAGCTTTCTGCTTTCCAGAAACAAAACCATGGTGTACCACCTGCTCTTCCAGTCCATGCTTTTTTACGAAATCAAAGAACTCTGCTTCACTATCCTTCTCTTTCCAGCTACCTGCAAAGTGGTAACGGATCTTCTGCCTCTTGGTCGCTTTTGCCAGTTCCAGAACTTCCCAGTAGCCTTTCTCTTTCATCATGTGAGCAAGATAGAGTGCTTCGATCGTGTCAACATTTTTATATTTTGCCGTTACATAGGCTTCAAAATCCTCATTTTGCATTGGGTCTTCCACACCGTTTGGCAAAAAGCTGATACTTCGGTATGTTTTCACTTTTTCAAAATCTTTTTCAAGCAGTGGGCTGAGCAGTATGAGGTTCACATCTTTCACAAAAAAGCGTGTCAGTTTCAAGTTCCGTTCTGAAGCAGAGACATACTCGTTGACCCCTTTGGTATGGTAATGGTAGAACACTTCTACAGGCTTGAAGTATCTGTAGGTTTTCCAAAGTGTGGAGACAAGCAGGTCACGATAAAGTGCCACAGAGCGTATGGAGGCGGTAAAGTAGATCTTCTGCGGTCTGAATGTCAGCAATGCCCACAACACTTTGAAATACAGCTCTGCTACAAGGTAAAACTTTTTAAAGTTCACCTTGCCTATATCACCTATGGTGTCTGAAGATTTTATGGCAATGAACCGGCACTCAAACCTTTCATTGAGCTTTTTACTCGAAGCGATAAAATCTCCCACTTTTGCAGCACCATGTGCCGGAGGAGAACGATGGAGGATGCAGAGGAGTTTAGGCATAAATTGGTTTAATTAATGACACGATTTGCATTATGGAGTAATCGACCTGTATTTATGGAGAAAGGGGCTTTTTCCATGGGTCTATAATCAGCCCATTCCCGAAGTTTTTTTAACTCCTCGAAAAGAGAAAAATGAGGGGAATGTTCATTTTCAACTATGCGTAACATGGTTTCATGTTTACCTGAAGCGGTTGAGTTGGCAAGTGTTTTATGTTGCTGAAAAAAATGATGCAGCAAAGCATAATAAAGTCGGCTTAGAATGATGCGTTCTTTCACCTCATCATCAATTTCAAAAAGCTTTTTATCCCCATTATGAAAATGAAAAGAAAAACTGTTTAATCTTTCGGCATATGTTTGAAAATCCATGGTTATCCCAATACAATATTTGAAAAATATGTAGATTTTGAAATTTGTTCAGCAAGTTCGTTTTGTAGATTTTTCTCCATTTCATTTAATAGATCATACTCTTGACTGTTTTGTATGCTTTCTTCTGTAACAATTAAAATATTTTTTTCTTCCGTAGAAATACCCGGTACCCAAAAATCTTCAAATGTAATTTCCTGCTCGATCTTTCGGCTCTCGTCAAACAGTTCCATTGCTTCTTGCATCACAGCAATTTTGCGTTTTAAAGATTTTACTTGCTCTTGACTCTCTTTAGATCTCGACGTAAGTATTACTACCTGCTTCAATATTTCTGATGGTGCTTTTGACTTTTTAAAAATACCGGTCAGTACTTCATACTGTTTCAATCGCGTTGCCAAAGCTTTTTGTATCCAGACAATAGAATCTTTAAGACTCTGAAGGTCTTCTTTTGCCCATCTTTGGAAATTGGCTTCCAATGCAGGTAAAAAAACATTTTGTGTATGGGCATTGACATCTGCCATTACGGAAAGTTCCCGTTTAAAAACAGCTATCTGCTCTTCTGTCAACTGCTTTGTAGCAGCTATCTTTTTTTTATCGCTTTTGAGCTGATTCATGGAGATTTGAGGTAAATAACTTTTCACTTTTTGTTCAAAAGCAGAAATAGAAATAGTGCTTGCCATTGCCAATGTCAACAACCCACCCGTCACTTTTCCAATTTTTTCCATAAGTTATTCCCTTTATATTTTAGAGCATTATTCTAACACAGAAACAATAATAGGCAGTTTCTTTACAAATTACCAATCCAGCATCCAGCATCCTATTATAATATATTTCCTACTTTGGCAACACAATACCGTGTATCAGAGAGGGATATTGAGGAGTCTAAGTATTTTCTTGTCTATATTTTCACAACGGTCTTAACTGTTCCAATAAAAAGTTGAAGATGATTACGATCTTTAAAAGACTTTTTGACCACTTGTGTACTTGGGGCAGATTTTGGATATCGGGATGCAACGATATGGCACTCCTTGAGTACATCCATATGGATACTTCTACAATAATGTATAGTAGATTCCAATTGCTTAACCGCATGCTGGATATCTGTTCCTTTTAACTCAACATAAAAAACTTTTTCAGGATCTCCGTCTTCTTCACATCCTTCAAGTATTTCGAAAAGAAAATCACATTTGACCCCATCATCAATATAGCAGCCATCAACCTTAACCTTATTGACTGCAGATAGTGTTACATTTTCTATAGCAAACGTGCATTTATTTTCCGATACGACAATATGTTTATTGTTGCTACACTCATTACAAATAACGATCATTACATATCTGCTTGTATTAATTTGTCAAACGTCATACTAAACTCATCTGATACAGAATCAATAATATTCATTCCAATCAACCGTGTTTTATCATCTTTAATTGATTTTAATTTTCCTTTTTCAATTGTATATGCCCTAAAATCATCATAATTAATACAGAAATCCTTATCGACAATTCCTTCAATACTTTTTTCACCATGTTTTTTTAGAATATCGTACGCATAAATATAATTGTTAAATGCTGTTAAAATATAGGGGCTGTGTGTTGTAATAACACTACTTTGCCTATGATTGTATATCAAAGCAATAAGTGACACAATATGTTTTTGAGATGTAGGAAACAGATGTGCTTCCGGTTCTTCCAAAAAATACAATTTTCTATCTTTGTTCATGCCAAGAAAAGGAAGAATAGCAAGTACAAGTAACATAGGTAAAGCTTCTTGTTGACCGGAAGAAGCATTAGAAAGATTAACCAGGTTTCCTTTCATTTCTATCCAGTCCTGATCATCCTGATAGCGGTAATTTCCACTCAATACTTTTTCAGAAATAGTTTTAATTTTTTTATAAAGTGTTACCCTATGCTTCCAGTTGTTTTGAAAAAGTTCATCAGCATATATTTTTTTTGCAAATTCATATTGAGACCCAAATTCATTAATAAAAGGATCAATATCAATATTTTTTGCCAAAAAAGAAAAAATATTTTTTTGTAGATTTGCAAAAAAAGAACGGCTTGCAGGAATAAAAACAGATTCTCCAAATAGTTTTTCCAACGCTTCGTCTGTATAAATATACTCTTTTTTAAACTCATAAAATTCATTCCAAAAAATCTCATCACCTTGTGCTTTTTTTTGAAAATTTCTGTATTGACTACGAAGTTTCCTAAGCAACGAAGAGAGTTCATCGGAGAGCACAACCGATATTTTTCTTTGAGACTGACTCTTTGAAATAGTAAATTTATATTCATCATAGATATACTGAATATTAAATTCTTTATCCTTCCAAATATATTTTGGGAAATATTTCTCAAACGTTTTTTCAATACCTTTAAGATATTCATCTTTTCTCTCACTATTTTTGACAGACAACAATAATTTTTCTCTTATTGATTCTCGGGAAAAATAAAGAAGTTTTGCCAATAAACTTTTTCCATTTGCCTGAGGGCCAATGATTACATTGATCTTTCCAATATCAAACTTGGCACTATCAATAACTAAAAAGTTTTCAACAAGTAATTGTTCCATGATATTCCTTTTTGATGCATCATACCATCATAAGATATTTTATCTAATTTTTTTAAACAAAGAGAATACAATATCTCACCTCCTTCACAAATCACCAATTACCAATTCAACATTCTATTATATATATTTCCCTCATCTTCTCCGCTTTGGCTTCCCAGATGAAATAATTTAGTACATCTGTCTATTCGGTTTACCTATGTTCTGTCCGAAGATTTGATGGCAATGAAGCAACACTCAAACCTTTCATTGAGCTTTTCACTCGAAGCGATGAAGTCACCAACCTTTGCTGCACCGTGTGCCGGAGGAGAACGGTGGAGGATGCAGAGGAGTTTAGGCTTTTTCATTTTATTAACAGTCTTTTGTCATTCGGTCATATTTGTCATGATCCACAATGTCCTGAAAATAGGCCACCTCATCCCGAATACTTATCAAGATGCGAAAGCCTTCATTTCCTATTACACGAATAGACTTTTTGTTTTTATCTCTTCGGCAGACAATACTTTTAAGTTCCAATTTAGGGTGGAAGGGGTCTGACTTAAAAAGATCTTCTGTCTGTTCTATTTTTAAAATACTGATACGTTTGGCGATCTTTTTTTTGCTTCGCTCATATTTAATGTCAAACTTAACTTGCATGATGATGCTCTAAGATGAGATCACCGATTTCCATATCGAGTTTCGCCATTTGGGTCAAAAGTTTCTCTATCATTTCCCGTGTAGCAAAATCACTGGTGGTTTTCAAAACTTTTTCTACGGCATCATAATTATCGTCAAGATCGAACTGCAATTTCCGCAATTTTTCTTCATCGAAGTTGAGATCATCCAAAATGTCTCGAAACCCAGAAACCATCATCAAGGCGATTCGTATGGAGTCATGTACTTCTTTCAGAGTAGAAGCATCATGTTTTTTTTCGTAAACCGAAAGGGGTTGGACGATCGTCTGCTGAATGTGTTTTACATCAAACGCCGGCATATACACCATACTTAACATAAAACACTCCTTTCAAATTTACTCATAGCCTATTATTATAACTAAAACTCAATTAAGAGATACATCGACAAGTCTTAACGCTCAACCCTCAACCCTTAACACTTCTCCATATATCTCTTTCATCTTCTCCGCTTTGGCTTCCCAGGTGAAATGGTCCAGTACATCCTGTCGGTTCTGACGGCCAATTTCTCTTCGCAGCTCCTCATCGGCATAGAGTTTTTCAAGGTTATTGGCCAGTGCAGTCACGATGTCATCATACGCTTGTGTCGAAGAGACCAGCTGTGTGTCGGTATGGTGTTTGACAAACTGCTGGGGTCCACCGTAGTTCATGGCGAGCAGCGGCAGGCTGTGGCTCATCGCTTCGAGTATGACAAATCCGGCGTTCTCCAGCGTGGGGAAAAGAAAAATATCTGCATGGGCGAACTGCTCCTGTACTTCATGCAGGGGTACCTTCCCGGTAAATTCAACATGGTTGACAATGCCCAACTCTTTTACCAGTGCTTCAAGGCTTTTTCTGTCCTCTCCTTCTCCGACTATCTGAAGTTTGGCATTTGTGGCTTTGGGGTTATTTTTTAAAAATCTGGCAAAAGCAAGTACGGTGAGTTTGAAATTTTTGATATAAAGCAACCGTCCAACAGAAATAACGGTAAAGTCATTTCCCTGCTTTTCAGTATGTTCCAACTGCTCTACCACACTCTTTTTCATGCCAATGGCTGGTTCAGCAATAAAACACTTGTCCTTGCCCAGTTTTAGTTTATTACTAACATTTTCATTGATGCCTACAATGCAATCCGCTTTACTTTTGCAGTAGTAAAATGCCGGGTCAAAGTTCCTGAAAAAGATTTGCAAAAAGATCCGTATTTTCTCTATCCGTTTACGTCTGTCTCCATCGAGAAATTTCTCTTCTATGGGATCATGGCTGCCTATCGGCCCCCAGATGAACTTATTGTCCTTCGTTTTCAGAAGAGAAAAGAAACTTGGCAGCCAGTCGTTTACAAAAGTAACATGATGCACAATGTCAAAGTCGATCTTCTGCTTTTTCATGTAGAGTGCCGCACCGATCATCCAGAGGTAGTAGTAGGTGCGTATGCCCCTGCCGCCCTTTTTCCAGAAGGTCAGCCATTTGGGCGGTGCGTAGTAGAAGAACTTCAGGTTTTCAGGGTAATGCTCCTGCTCTATGACCTCTTTGTTGTTCGCTTTGGTCACGGCATACACAGTCGCTTCCGGCATGGCTTTGGCGATCTCGTTCGCCATCTGCCAGCCTACTTCGGGTTCACTGCCGTTGTTGGGTTCACAGGCATAAACGCCTAATAGTATGTTCATCGTTTCTCCAGTGTTTCAAGCATCGCAACTTCAAAGTCATAAGGCTCGTTCTCTTCTCTGTTCCGGACGATCTCTTTAACGACAAAGAGTGTCAGCAGTGCGTTTATCTCTTTGGCTTCTATCTGTTCAGAAATGTAGTTCAGCAGTTCTTCCCCACTCTTTTTCTCAAGCAGTTTTCCTGTCTGGTAGTAGTACTTTATGAGGTCAAAGTGTTCCAGTCCTTCTTCAACAAAGTGTTCAAGGTCAAATGGTATGTACCCCTCATCTACCTTGACAATATTCCAAGGGGTAAAGTCTCCATGTTCATATGCTGGTGCATACTTTTGTGTAGAACTCTGGCATATTTTTTCAACCAACGGAAGATACTCCAAGAGTTCATTTGCTTGCAGACTTTGTTTGAGTGCTGCAACACGGGGATGCACTGCCAACCTGTAGGCACCGTCACGTTTAAACTTTGAAACGATCTCATCAAGCACATCTCTCTCTACCATCCCTACTTCACCCTCCAATGCTTCAAGCATGAAAAACGGCTTTCCCTCGAAGGTATCGGCTATAAGGTACGACGAAACTATGCCCCGTGAAGAGAGCAGTTCTATAGCCCGCTTTTCATTCTCTACATGTTGCAATCCTACTTCATTTAAAGGGTACTTCACGTAGCCGACTATCTGGGCTTGGGGTGTTTGAAGCTGCAGGACTACTTTGTCATGGATGGTGGCAAAGTAAAGCGAAGCTACCAGAGGCTTGTTCAGCTTCTCTTCCAGATATGCCACAAAACCCGACTTCTCTTTTTGCTGTACATTCCAAACACTTTTTGCCACTCCGTTAAAATGGGTAAAAGCTGTGGCACTTACTTTTTTGAGCATCTGGGCTTTGGGGGAGAAGGGGTTGTAGAGCTTGAAAGCATTTTGTGCTATCTTGGCATGATCTACGGCAAGTGCTACACGGGGGTTGTTTGCTGTAGGCAGGAACAGGTAGCGGTTGGAGGAGGAAAAGTCAGTAGCGTTCATGCATCTTCTCCATCATAATAGTCACGATCTCTCTGGTTATCTCTTCTGGGCTTCGGTCAACATCTATCTGAAAGTACCGTTTTCCGTCTGCCAAAGCATTGTACGCCTCTACCTGTCTCTCCAGCTCTTCAAACAGCACTTCCTGTTTTCGTTCGTAGATCACTTTTGGGTCAGTTGTCAATATGAAGTAAATATCTGGCTTAGGTATAAATACTCTGGCAAGTTTAGCCATTGCCAGGCTTCCACCATAGCGGTACCGTCTGCTATCTACAAGCAGGTCATCGAAGTAGCGGTCAAATATAACCAATGATGACTTTATTTTCAACGGTACTATGTTTTTTACCCATCCCATATTGTACTGGTAGATGAAGTACAAAAGTTTCACATATGACTTTAGTTTTGAATACGGAGGGTATTTATGGGGATCTTCCACCATTTCATTATAAGCAGAAGAACTTTTTATTTTTATTGGTTTAAGATGGAAGTAATCTTTTCTTCTAAAAGGTAGTCTTGTAACTAACAGCTCATTGATCACAGTGGATTTCCCTGAACCGTCTGGCCCTAAGAAAGAGACAGTAAAACCCGTTGGGCTAACAATTCGCTTTATTGTTCTCAGTTTATTTAAAAACCATCGATTGATGTCTAATGTTTTAACACTATAAAAATCATTTGCCAACTCAGATATATTATTGACAATATCATCATATTGATCATCTGAAAAAGCCTGCTCAATCCGTTTATGTGTCTTGGGGAAAAATTGTTTTAGTACTTTTTTACATTCATTTTCATTTTTAAGATATAAAGATCGTAAATGTTCAAAGTTCTCTTTGCTCAGATCACTCTTATCTATTTTTTTAACAAGATAGTTTATAAATTCTTTTTCTCCAGACAGAATGGGAATATTTTCATATGTTTCCAATGTATCAAATATTTCTTTCTCATCAAAAAATACAACTTCTTTTCGAGATAGTTCACCGTAAAGATCAAGGTTTAAAAATTCTCCATTTTCAAGGTTGTAAAGAAATATATTTTTAGCCCAAAGATCATGATGTAGTACCTGTACCATTTGTAAACTATTCATTTGGCAAAACTGTTTGATGATCTCTTCTATTTTTAAAAAATCTTTTTGTTTGAAGAGTATGTCTATATCTGAGTCGGTGTTATTGTTGGAAACAATTTCTTTATATCCATTGATCAAACAATAATCAACATGGTTGTTTTTTAAAAAATTGAAGAATTGGAATATCATTTCATTTTTCCTAAAATGTTTAGATATTCTTCCACTTTATTACTTAATGAATATTTTCCAATAGATAATAATGCATTTTCTTGAAAGCTTTTTAAATTAGTAATAACCAATTTTATTTCATTGTAAAAATCTTGATGAGGGTCAACAATATAGCCATTTAAACCATCTTTAATTAACGATGATGCCCCCGATTTCTCCGTACAAATTACAGGTAATCCAGATGCCAATGCTTCAGGTACAACATAACCAAATTGATCATAAAGTGATGGAAATATAAATATATCTGCCATTTTGAAATATTTGACTAGTTCAATTCCTTCTTTTCTTGAAATAAGTTTTATAACATTATCCAAATTATGCTCTTCAATATAATCTCTATAATTTTTTTCTTCTTTTCCTGCTCCAACTAATACAAAATAGCAATCATCCAAATGTTTCATCTGCCTAAATACTGCCATCCAGTTCTTTTTCTCTGTAAGTCCACCTACACCAAGAAGAATAGTTTTATCTTGCGGAATATTAAGTTCTTTCCGTAAAATATTTTTATTTGGGAGAGTATCAATATTATTCAACCACTCTTCAATATCTATGGTTTGCAGTGACAGTTCTATGGGAACTTTTGGACATAGTATCTTAAGATACTCCGAAGTCAGATCAGAAGCAGAGATAAACGCATCTGTATTTTTACAAATAATTTTTCTAATTCTATACCTTGATCTAGAGATACTTTTGTCTGTTGCAGTAATGGCATCAGTTTTAATGAGAAACTTGAAACCTAAAATCTTTTTGACTAAGGAGGCATATAAACTTGGTATCCAAAACGCAACGCTAATGACAACATCAGGCTTATCTTTAGCTAGATGCCAAAGCATACTTGGATTTAACTGCGTTTTTAAACTAATAGCACCTTTACCAAAAAATTTGATTTTATAGCTATTTTTTTCATTGACAAAATTTACACTTTTCCACCCTTGGTGTAGTCTTGGATATTCTCCAAAATTATATACTGTCAGATCAACATACTTACCTAAAAGATTAAAAAACTTATGATCAATAGGATAAAGTGGTGGGTGCAATACAACTACTTTCATTTCTGCTCCATCAATGATAAATACAGATCATTATAGTTTGAAACATATTTTTCTATGGAAAATTCTGTTTCGGCTCTTTTTTTGGCATTTTGGCCAAGTTCAGATGTAAACTCTTCATTGTCAATAAGTTTTTTTATAGCTTCAGCCCAAGCCTTAGCATCAAAAGGATCAACAACAAGTCCAGATTTTCCATCTTCCACAAGTTCCGGTAATGCACCTGCACTTGAAACAATCATAAGTTTACCCGCCATCATGGCTTCTGCCACTGCTATACCAAACCCTTCAGCATAAGCAGGATGTACATAAATATCTGCCTGATCAAGCAAGGCACCTATATTTTTCTGATAGCCTAATAAGAAAATTTGTTCTTCCAGATTATACTTTTTAATTTTCTTTTCAAGATTTTCTCTTTCTGGCCCATCACCTGCAACATACAAATAGACTGTTTCCATTCCTTGTTTTTTGAGGATATTCAGAGCCTCTACAAGTACATCTATATTTTTCCAATCTACCAAACCAGATGTACTATACAAAGAAATATGTTTCATTTCAGTATAATCATCATTTGTAGGCTGACGTTTTTCTGTACCATTAAAAATTATTTTAGATTTTTTATTTATAAGCACAGGGAACTGTTTACACTTTGCATTTTTAACATATTCAGAAATAAATACAAAGGCATCAAACTTTTTATATAGTCCGTTGACAATTATTTTTTTAATACCTTTAGGCTCGAATGGACCAACAAACGCAACCATTACTTTTATATGAGGTCTCAGTATTTTGAGAGCATACCCTAAAACCTCTCCCATACTAAACTGTGTTTGTACTATATCTACTTTCTCATTATCTATTATTTTAATAAGGTCTTGTATATGCAAAAATAAATTTCTACCATAGTTTCCTTCATATGTAGATGCACCAGTTTCCTCAAATAAGGGTTTAAACTCTGCATAGCTATTACTATATACATACAGTGCACTATTACCCTTAAAGTGTTTTAACAGATCAAGTGTTTTTTTAGGTGTGCCTCCATAGATATTGTATGAGGACATAATATAGAGTATTTTCATTTTATGCTCGTAACCGTTGTACTAAACTACGTAACCATTCAATGCGTCTTAACGGTTGCGTAAGAATGATATATAAGTCATTTTTTCCTGCGGGACTAAGAGAACTTCCTCCATACTTTTTCCGGATATTTATGAGCTCCTTCGCAAAATTATGACTCCCTTCTGCAGTTTTTGCATTTGGTTGCATTCTAAACTCTGCCAACGTCTCTTCTATGTATGGCATATCTTTAATACTTGCGATACGAATAAAGAGGTCTCTATCCATAGCATAATGTAAAGACTCATTAAGATAACCAATCTGGTCAAAAACTTCTCTTTTAAAAAAAGTAGAGTTTTGTGTTATTCCTTTGGCATAATTTAAAAGATAGTCAAAAGTATATGCCTGAGATTTTATAACACGAAGCAATTCACCTTTTTCATTAATGATAGCTTGATCACCTATCACAGCTATTTCATCTGGATTTTCAAGGAAAAACTTGGCAACTTTATGTAAAGAATCTGGAGCCAATTTATCATCAGAGTTTATCCACCCTATGATGTCTCCTGTTGCTTTCCGAAACCCTTTGTTAAGCCCGTCGCTCTGGCCATTGTCTGGTTCAGATATCCAGTTTAAATATTCATCATACTTTTTCAGTATCTCCAATGTTCCATCTGTCGAACCCGCATCAATAATAATATGCTCCACATTTGGATAGTTTTGATCTATGACAGATTTGATATTATCCTCAATGAATTCTACTTGATTATATGATACGGTGATAATTGATATTTTAGGTAGCATTTCTTTCCTTTTTTTCTATAATTCGTATTAGGTTCTTTCCAAATTTTTGCCCAGGTTTTTCAATATACTTTTCAGTAACCAAGGCTAATATATATGTACTTCCTACTGTAAATATAAAGAGAAGTATAAGTATAAATGATTGAGGAACAAGAGGTCTCAGTATTTTTTCTATTTGATGTGACACTTCAAGTGCAAAAATAAAATGAAGTATATACATAGAAAAAGAAAGTTGACCAATTCGTTGTAAAAATTTAAAATTAATATACTCAGAATTTTTAATCACAATAAATAAAAAAATAAAAGATAAAGCTGCAATAAGTGGTATAAACATATAAACAAACTTTGCATCCCATACGGATAAAACAACAGCTATAATAGTAACAATTACAAAGAAAGGAAGATTTCCTCTTATTGGCAACAAAGAATCTTTATCTAGGTAGTATAAATAGATACCAACAAGAAATACAGGTAGTTGATTGATTAAATTAAAGTATAAAAAACTATTATTCGATATATCTACTTGCTTAAATATTACTAACCATATTTCTATACTATATAAACACATTATTAATATTAGTAAAAAAATGAATACTTTAAATATTCCTCTTTCTAGTCTATATATTTTTTCTACTATATAAAATAAAAAAGGAAATAAAAGGTAAAAAGCCATTTCTGTTCCGATAGACCATCCTCCAGGTACAATATTATTATTAGCCGCAGGAATAAAACCATGAATAAAACTTATATTCGCCAATATATTATTTATAGTATATTGTTCCAAAATAAATATATTGCCAGTTTGTAAGTAATTTTTCAAAGTCTTGAACAAAAAATATAAGATAATACCAAAATAGTACATAGGTGCAATTCTAAAAAATCTTCTTATAAAGAAATCGGAAAGCTTGTATTTTTCTTTTTGATGTCTCTTCATGGATAACAATAAAGTAAAAGCAGAAACAACAAAGAATAGCTGTACTCCCATTTGACCATATTGCATCAATATTTCCATTTGAGGAGACATACTATTTAGACTTTTTGAAGTGTGCACTGCAATAACCATTAATATTGCAATTCCTCTTAATGTATCAATATATGCCAATTTATAATTCATGCTATAGAAACCTTTTCTAGCTTGTTTCTTCTTTTTTTATCATTATAAATTATTATTGCCAATATAAACAAAATAAACATCTCTCTATTATAATAAACGAAGTATCTAGTTTGTACTACATTAGGGATCTCAGGTAAAATAAGGGATATAGCAATAATTGCAAATAATCTATACCTTCTATTTTTTGTAGATTTTAATATTCTTATAAAATAAAATAAAAGTATAAAAATTGGTAAAATCCTTATAGTAAGCCCTAACAACCCTTCAGTATATAATACCGGAGCAATAAGGGTGTCTCCACCAACCACAAAGTCATATTCTCCTTTTTTCGCTTCCCTTATGTATCCCATACCCAATAATAAATTATCATGTGACTTCGTTCTAGTATAAGCATCTTCAATTAAATTCAACCGCAACTTATAAGTTCCTTGTTCCAAATACTGTGTTCTCGTCAATTCTTCCTGTTTGTCAAAGCCAAATTTATGAATGACCCTACCAATATGTGCTGGGAAAAGCAGTAAAACAATAATTAAAAAAATCCCACTTAATAATGAAATATTAAATAATTTAGATACATTCACTTTAACTTTTGAAACTTTAGCCAATATGAAAATTAGCAATACAACCAAAAGATATACAATCATCTGTGATCTTACAATACTAATAATGGTTACAACAAGAGGCACAAACCAAAGCCAATGCCTATTAAAACCTTTCATGGACAACGCTGCCAAAAATGCAAAAGTAAACAATACCTCATTATAGTGTGGAATAGCAAACATATTTTGTAGTATTTCTGTACCCTTGAAACTATATTCCCTCAAACCTGTAGCAAAAACATTTATGCCTGTAAGATTGGAAAATATATATAAACTTCCCTGAATGAATGTTGCCAACAATAACCAATACATAAAACGGTATATTCTACGATTATTCATACTTGCTACATAGAGCAGGAAACCTAATGCAGTAATTGGATAAAAAAAGTTTGCCCTAAAAATTGCTGCGACTTCAGTAAAAGGAATTTCTTGGACAAATAGCGAGTAAGCTACTTGGAATACCAAATAGACATTTAACAAAATTAATATTTTTCCAGCAGGTAATTTACTAACTTTTTTGATATACTTAAAATTGAAAGCAATATATACTAATCCAACAAGAAGAAAATCTACTTTTAAATCAAAGAATATTGCTGGCGGGATCAAAGCAAAAAAACTACTTGGCAAAGCAACAACAGCAAGAAAAAAAATAAAATCTTGTAAAAATTTAGATTTGAAAGAAATTTTTTTTAATCCTGGTAGGTCTATTGATGTATAAGAATTTAAGTTTTTATTCATTTGTTCCATATACCTTTTGCAGAATTGTTTATTATTTTCATATATTGTAGAGAAAGAACTAAACTTATTCCTATTATACATATTATTGTTGCCAATAAAACACCACTACTTCCCATATGCAAAACTTTTCCAAAATAGTAAGACATAGGTATATTAATTAACGCTGCAAAAATATATGCTATTAGCTGTATACGAATTTTTCCTATACCATTTGAAAAAAATGAAAAAATATTTAACCATGCTATCGAAATAGCATATATTGCCATTAAAGCTTTTAAAGATATTGGTGCAGTAAATTCTTCACCTATCCATAATTGAAATATCCAAGGACTAATATAAAATAAAATACATGAAATTAATATTCCAAACAGAAGAATAAAAAGTAAGCTTCTTATTGTTTTCTGAATCCATTTCATTTCATTTTTTGTATATGCATCTGTAATAGCTGACCAGAACGGGGACATTACAACTCCAAAAAATATTGTTATAACAGAAAAATATTTATAGACTACATGATAGGTTGTAACTTCACCTGGTCCAAATAAATATGATATAATCAGATTATCTGAGGAGTAAACTACAAGGAGGGAGAGTTGAATAATAAAAAAAGACAATCCCAAGCCTCCTATGGACTTAATATATTTTAATTTAATAAAAGACAATGAGGGAAGCAATAAACGAAATCTTTGACTAAAAAAATAAACAGTTGCACCTAAAGAAACTACAATTGGTGTACCTGCTACCACCAAAGCATAAAAGATCAACTCTGGTTTTATTTGATAATATTTAATTAGAATAATTCCAAGAATTATCATAATACCACCAATTGTTCCAATAGCTTGAACTATAGCAGGTAATTGATATGCTTGTAAAATTGAATTAATCGGTTTAAGAAAAAATTGAACTATAAAAAAGAAAAATATAATCTGCAAAATTATATATAAAATTTTAATATCAAATTCTTTTGGTAAATTCAATAAAGATTGCCAATGGATAGAAATAAGTATTAAATAAAATATTATTGTTAAAATAACAGATATTATAAACATAAAAAAATATGTACTACTAACTAAATAGCGACCTGTTTCATAATCATTTTTTGCTAGTGATTCGGTTAAACGATTTCTTAATCCATGAGAAAATCCAAAATCAAACATCCCTGCCCAGGCTATGATTCCAGAGACGGTAATCCAAATACCATAATTTGTATTACCTAAATATTTAATAGATAAAGGAACCAAAGCAAACATCGTAACCATTCCAATGACTTTCAATAGTAAAGAATACATAATATTCTTTTTCGCAAGTAATGTTCTATGGTTTTTAGAATGGAATATTTTTTTTATCATTTTGACTAATTACATTTTTTAATAAATCTTGCAGGATTTCCTGCCCATATTTCATTTTTTGGTATTGTTTTTGAAACAACACTTCCTGCCCCAATTACTGATCCCTCTCCAATAATCACACCCTTAAGTATTGTTACATTTGCACCTATGAACACATTATCTCCAATAGTTATAGGAAAGCTTTTAACATTACTATCTTTTTCAATAATTCGCTCCTTATAATTTATTGAATGAAAATCTGTATCCCAAATATTTGTACCCCCACCAATTTGTACATTATTACCAATGATAATCTTATTCTGACAGAATATATTTACATTTGAGATACCAACATTTTTACCAATATTTAGGACAGCAGCTGTTCGAACAGTTATAGTCGTATCTTCATTATAACCTACCTGATTAAACTTTTTCCCGGAATTAATAATGGTCTTTTCTCCAATTTTCAGTTGCCCTTGATTTTTAATATGGATTTTACCTCTAATCAAAACATTATTGTCAAGCTCAATATTTTGCTTTTTCAAATTTACTTTGTTTATTAACTCGTATGTAAACAATCGTTTTAGTTTCAGTATATATTTAATCATTGTCATCCATGATACACATTAAAAATTTCAACAAAACTTCTTATTTTATAGTTTATTTGTATCTTATTAAAACCGTTATTCATTCCAATATCTCATCTGCAAGTTCACTACTAAACCAACCATTAAACAACTGCTTCACTGTTTCGCCAACTGTTTCTGCTATCTCTTCACCTGTATCATCAGCAATATGTTGTCCAACCTTTCGGAAAGTTGCGACTACAAAACCTTTCAATGATGTATCTGGTAGTCCATTTTCATGCAACTTGTCAATAAGTTCTGCTTGAACAGTACTAGGCATTAGTTCTACAACTAACTGAATCATAGCATTCATAGGAATTTTGGCAATACTCCCAGAAAATGAACCATCTGTTAGATATCCCATCGTTCTTACTTTACTTCTTAAACGATCCATAGTCAAAGGATATGGCACTTCTATTAGAAAAAAGCCATTGTTATCTTTTTTTATACGTGGATTGATAAGTACTTTTCTTAATTCATCATTTACATTATCGTCTTTCTCTCTCAATGCTTCCTGATATAGAAGCGAACGGGCTTTAGGCTTTGTAACTCTCAATTTTTCCACTAAAAAATATTCATCTGATGTCTCAGGTAAGTAACCAAGTTTTTTCAATACTTTAATCATGGCTATTTCATGTTCAATGACCTTAGCTGCACCAAATACAGGTGAAGAATGAGGCTCTATAAGTAGTTTAAGCATTGTCGCCAATTCTTCTTTTTCTGTGCTATCAATTAGTTCTATAATAGATTCAAGATTCATATGTCTACTATCTCCAAGTAGGGTTATCAACGATCCCTTTAATATCAATGAGACCACTTCTCCAAACTTTAAAAGGTAAAGCCAAGGGCTCAGGTGATGCCAATGCCATTACTTCATCGTGCTGTGCCAACAGCAAACCAACATAATCAAAGCCGATGATTGTTAATGCTGAATGATTCAAAGTAATTTTTCCTCTGCCTCTTTGTTAGATATATTATAGCTAATTGGTGATTAGTGATTGGTGATTTGTAATTAGTGTATTGGTTATTGGTAATTCGTTATTGGTGTATTGGTGATTGGTAATTCGTGATTCGTAATTCGTGATTGGGGGAAGAGATGCTTTGCATCAGCACCCCAAGGGCATTTGTCCCTGCGGTCGGGCACGTTCAGCGTTAAGCGGGTAGTGCGTAGGGTTAAGTGCTAAGCGTTAAGGGTTAAGAATTTTTGGTGTGTCATACCAGATCTATTTAAAGGGATTAATAATTGTCAAAGTACTTTCAATAATTTGTTGATGCTGCATATCTTCACTTAACAATATAGTACAACCATTTTCCAAGGCAGTTGCTA
>Ga0256828_1000983_pt1 | contig 18427 bp, 16 predicted proteins | sample CV88metaG_FD_185993 | JGI IMG/M metagenome (GOLD analysis project Ga0256828, IMG submission 185993) | Hydrothermal vent microbial communities from East Pacific Rise, Pacific Ocean - CV88 | ecosystem: Environmental > Aquatic > Marine > Hydrothermal vents | place: Pacific Ocean: East Pacific Rise...
TCCCTATCTCCAGATAGAGCATTGGCTGTTAATGCAACAATCGGTATATGGTGTTTACGTTGTTTCTCTTCATACTCCAAAATCTCTTTAGTTGCCTCTATTCCGCCCATTACAGGCATCTGTATATCCATGAAAATCATATCGTAACTATACATCTGTCTTAGTTCGACAGCCTCTTGTCCGTTATCAGCCAAAGTTACTTCTAAACCAAAATCACTTAACACACGTTCTATAAGTTTTTGATTTATAACATTATCTTCTGCAACTAAAACATGAAGATTATTGTATTTTTTTATACTCTTTTCTGAAGAGATATGAACTAATTTTTTCTCTTCTTTTTCAGCATAAAGTACTTCTAATGCTTTAACTATTTTTGTATAATTTATAGGTTTATATATGATTCTATCTATTACATCTTCATATTCTTCTATCAAACGTTTTTTATCTCCAGTTATCATCATAATAATTTTCGTATCTAACGTAAATGTCTGTTCCAATTCTCCTGTTCTTTGACGATACTTTTGATCAACAAAAACTACATCAGGTAACTCAGATGGATCCATTTCAAACAGTGCTTCATCTGTATATACTTTATAGTCTGCACCTGTGTAAGAAACATAATATCCAACATTTTTATTGGTCTCTATTGGTGTATCAGATACGGGAACCATCAATCCAACTGTATATCCTGACATATCAGGAATAGCACGTTCACACGTATCCTCTACTTTTGGAAAACTTAAGGTAAAAAAGAAAGTCGAACCCTCCCCCTTTTTACTTTCTATTTCAAGTTTTCCTCCCATAAAGGAGACCAATTTACCTGAGATTGCTAATCCCAGTCCTGTACCACCAAATTTTCTACTGGTACTTACATCTGCTTGAGAAAATGCATCAAATATTTTCTCCTGTTGTTCTGGAGTTATACCTATACCCGAGTCTGTTACAGAAAATTTTACTGTCGTATATTTTTGACTTTCGGCTATTTTGGCTATTTCTACATCTACAAAACCATGTTCACTTGTAAACTTGATTGCATTAGATATAAGATTGACAATCACTTGAGATATTTTTGTAGGATCCCCCATTATACTTGTTGGTAGTTCTGGATCTATAAACATATTGAAAACTACATTCTTCTCTGCAGCTCTTGCAGAATATGATTCAACTGCTGATTCAAACTTTTCTATAGGATCAAAGACAATATTTTCAAGCTCAATTTTATCAGCCTTTATTTTTGAAAGATCTAAAATATCATTTACAATTGTTAACAAGTTGTCTGAAGAATTTTCAATCACTGTAATAAACTCCTCTTGCTCATCTGTTGTAGCAGTAGATTTCAGTAATTGTGTAAATCCTACAATACCATTTAATGGCGTACGAATCTCATGAGACATATTTGCAAGAAAGAGATCTTTTGCTTGATTTGCTTCACGGATAGTATTGGTTAAGAACTTATATATTGCATTTATATCTCTATTATCAATAAGTACTTTTAACTCTTTTTGTTGTTCTGGATTAAGAACTGTTTCAATATCTTTTAGTGTATCATCAAAAAGTTGTTTATCTTTATTAATATTATAAAAAACAATGAGTAATACTAACAAGAGTATAAATGCAACTACTACACCAAGTATATATTGCATCATTTCTGTTTTCGTTTCAGCTACATTACGTTTAATTTGTTTCTTTATATTTTGCATTAAAATATCTTGTGCCAATTCTACATATTTTATTTTTTCTGAGATATAAGATGTCCACTCATCAGTTTTTGTTGTATATTTACCCTGTAGTGCTCCATATAAAATAGAAATACGTACAGGTTCACCTATTTTTGAAAATTTTCCTCTATCCATTAAAGATGTTAATTTTGAAACAAGTATTCTATTATGTATATTTTCAAATGACGGTATTGTACTTTGCAGTAGTAAAGTATCCCATCTTTCCAAATCTTTAGTAGACATCTTTTTTGCACGATTTAAAATATAAGTAATAGTTGCATTTTCTAATTGTATATTTTCTTTTAGCGTTGTAAAGTTTTTAAAAGTACTAATAGATTCCTTGAGTAATGAAGATGATTCTTTCCCTAATATAATTTGCATACCACCTATAAGTGATAGTTCAATCTTCTGGTGATAAATATCAAAAAATATATTTTGATAATCTGAACTCATTGTATCTATTTTGGTACGTACATATTTTAAATGCTCTTTTATAAATTTAACTCTTTTTTTGTAGCTTTTAAATGTTTTATGTGTATCTATAAAATTATCTATCTCTGAAAGGTACGTATTTGAAATATTTCGTGATTGTTTTACTTTTTCAAATCCATTTTCCCCCTTAGAAGCTAGATATACAGCACTCACCACTCTTTCACTCGCTACACTATTTACTAAGGTATCTAATGTCTTTATAAAAGTAATATTTTGTGTACTTTTTTGTGTAGATTGATACTCCATATATGACATAAAAGCGACATAGCCTAACATACTAAATGCTAGAAAAACAAAAGTGATAAGAAGAATGAAAATGTTTTTATTATTTATTAATTTCATATTATCTTCCTTATTGGTTTTTACTATGATATAAAGCTAGTATAGAAATAATATTCTCAAAGTAATCTAAAGAGCTAAACATAAGTACTGGAATAAACAACTCTTTATATTTAAGAAAAAATATTTTATTTGCTTCCCAAGAACTATTTAGTTTTACTTGAAGGCGTACTTGCTTTGCTGGATATTTATATCCATTAACCTGTTGTATATTTTCTTCAAATCTTTTGATTGCTTCTTGCATAGCATCTTGATTTGTAGGTGTACCAAATCCAACATTTATTGCTACATAATACTTAGTAATACGCTCAAGTAAATACTCCATTTTCTTTGTTACCATAAGCATCTTTTCTTCTTCAGAAAAATCATACTTATGTGCTAGTGCAATAGAGTCTGCACCTTCTAGTAATGTTTCACTATAATCAAGCATAAGTGCTGCTTTTTTTTCATCAGGATTTCCAGTAAAAATCTCAGAAATTTGATCTTTACTATAAGCAAGGAATTCTAAAATATCTTTTGTATCACTATCCTTCGTTGTTGTCGCAATGATACGTATATCTTCTGTCAATTTAACAAGAGATCTATTTAACGTATCTTTTACTTCTATTTTAGAAGGATACTTATATAAAAATAAATAATCTTTAACTAATTTTTGACTTAAAAATCGAATATTTTCTGAAGCCTCTATTACTTTAACATCTCCTCTTGTAACAGCTTGACTAACAAGAGTAACAAGAAAGAAAAGAACCGTAATATGCAATATATTTTTCATTTTATATCCTTATACTATTTATACAATTCCACATAGAGGTTGGTAATCCCATTCATTTTTTTTGTAATATTATCTGTTGTATTAAATACAATCAAAGGTAAACCACCTTTTTCAATATTAAGATAAAATTTATATACTATTTTCCAAAGCCTATCAATTTCATTAAGCTTTCTATTAATTTCTGGGGTATTTGCAGTATTCTGCATCAACAATTCATGTGCTTCAGTAAATGTTTTTACTGCATCTTTCATTTGATCAACGGTATTTTTATCTTTAATCCCAGATTGATATGCAATATAATATTTTGCAATACGTTGTGCCAACATACGTTGTTTCCCAGCAGTTCCTACTATTTTTGACTCATCGATCTTCACTGTTTCTTTTAGTGAATTTACAACATACTGACTTCCTTCTAACATGGATTCACTTAAATCTATAATCAACTGTGCATTGTCTATGTTAAATTCCTCTTTAGCTGTAATATCAAAATCTTCTGTACTCATCTCAACAAAAGCAAGAAGATTTTTAATTTCAGGATCATTAATAGATTCAACAAGTAATTTATGTGCCTGATGTAACTCATCTAAAGATTGTTTTAACTGTTTATTGGCTTTAGCTGAAGCAACTTTTTTCCCTGCATAAAGATAATCTTTGGCAATTCTTTGAGAAAGCATTCTTTGCTTACCTGCAATATCAATCAATTTTACTGTATCAGATACCACAACACGATCAGAAGAAGGTTCTTCTGCTTGTATAAATGTAGATAACACTAATAATACTACTGTAGTCATACCCATATTTTTTATTATTTTATTCATCATATTTTCCTTTTACTTTGTTTCTAAAGCAACATACGCTTGTGTTGCACTATTCATGTTTTTTAGTATGTCATTTGATTTTTTATATATTAATGTAGGTACAAATTTAGAATTTGATTTTCCCATCATCTCAAAAAACATAAATGCACGTTTGACTTTAGTCAATAGTCTTGTAATCTCTTTGGTATTTAACGTCGATTTTTCTAACTCATCCAATGAAGTTTTAAATAGATGCATTGTCTCATCTAATTTCACTTTAAATTGTGGATCTTCCACACCCCATACTTGTAACATATAGAGTCCTGCCATTTTCTGAGAAAGCATTCTTTGTCGTCCAGATATATTGACTATTTTCCCTGATACCTTATCTGACTCTTTTGCAAAAAGTTGAGTCATATCATCCGCTGCTTTTAATAACGTCTCTAAATTTTTTTCCAATATAGAAACTTTTTCTTTTTTAGGCTCCTCTGAAAGTGTTTTTTTCAAAGGCTCCCAAAGTATTTTTAAATGCTCAATACTTTTTTTAGTATCATTATTTTTAGTATATGACAACAATAAACTTGTTGCATCTTCAAAATTTTCTATAATTTTTTTAAGATCTTCATCTGGCTTTCCAAATGTATTTTTCATACCAACCATTGCATAATCTTTTAACATACGCTGTGTAAACATCCGTTGTTTCCCTGCTATATTGACAGCTTCAGTCGAACTGTCAATTTCAACTGCATATAAAGAAGAACCATTCAATACACTTATAACAGATAAACTAGATATAATTTTTTTTACTTTTAATTTCATATATCACCTTTTCTTATTTATTATCTTCTTTTACATACAAACCAGTTACGGTATTCATGTCTTTCAAAATTTCATTAGACTTTTTAAATATTAATGTAGGAATAAATTTAGATTTAGACTTATTCATCATTTCAAAGAACATAAATGATTTTTTAGATTGTATTAACAATTTTTTTATCTCATCTGTATTCATAGAAGAAGCTAAAAGCTTCTCTTGGGATATTTTAAAGAGTGTCAATGCTTTATTCATTTTATCTTTAAATTGAGGATCATCTAAGCCCCATACTTTTAACATATACAAACTTGCCATTCTTTGAGAAAGCATTCTTTGACGTCCAGAAATATTAATAATCTCTCCAGAAGCTTTTCCTGTTTGTTTAGCAAAAAGTCCTACTGCCTCATTGGATTGTTTTAACAATGCCTCTAAGTCTTCTTGCATTTTTCCTGCATTTGCTTTAGAAGGGACTTCAGATAAAGCCTTTTTAATTGGTATCCAAAGCTCTTTAACTTTTTTCAAACTCTCATGGGTTGCACTATCTTTATTAAAGACAATTAATGCCTCCAAATGGTCTTCAAATGCAAACATTACTTTTTTTAAATCTTCATTTGGATTTCCAAATTTATTCTCTAATCCAACCATCGCATAATCTTTTAACATCCTCTGCGTAAACATACGTTGTTTTCCAGAAACATCTACCGCATGTGCTAAATCTTTAATTTTCATTTCAATAGAAAAAGAGACACTACACAAGAGTAAAAAAGACAGTATGATTCTTGTCAAAATATGACTATTTTTCAACACTATAAACTCCTTATATAAGTATATAACTACTTAACAGTAAAATGTAATAATTGTGAAAAAGTTTAAAATATCCTAGTGTAAGAAGTACTAGAAATCTTGGTAACCCGGCTATCTACGTGAGACCCGTGGCTTTCCGTCCTTACTTCGCAGTAAGTTTGGCTTTTTCATACCTAAGTATACCATATTTTATAGTTAATTTATTGTTTTATATCAAAAAAAATTATAAAGCTTAAATATAATCATGACAAACTAAGGAAATAATATAAATTAACCAAGAACGTAACATAACTGTATAACCTTTAAAATATAAATTTATTTACTAAACTAATCAAATGAATTGTTCTAAAATATTTATATAATAAATTTAATAAACCATGAAAGAGAGGAAAACTGTGGCTAAAGATTTAAAATCAATTTACACAGTTTATTTTACATTATCAATTAGCACCTAAATAAATAATTTTAATAAAAATTCTGAATTAGATATTTAACTTTTTAGAAATTTCATTAACATTCATATTTACTAATAATTCATCCGTACCAAAACTATTTGATACACTAGCTTCATTAATCAAAACAAAAGGTTCTGCTCCCGTATCACGTACAAAATCAGCAATTAAACATATATTTGTCTGAAATGCTTCTATATCATATATTACATAAGTATATTTTGTATTTTCAAGCTTATCTAAAAAACTATCTCCATCAAAGACTATATCTATACTAAGAGAAATTTTCTCTAATTTTTTTAAAAAAATATTTTGCATAAGGCCAGAAGGATAATAAAATAAAATATCAACTTCTGGCATTACTTTATTAAAAACTTCTTTTTCTTTTATATCTATATTTTCTACTACAGTTTTATCTATACTTGGTTCTTCTGTTTTTATTGGTTCAACTACTTCCCTCACTATATTTGAAGGAAAATATTCATATATAAGTGCTTTTATACTCTCAAGTTCAATAGGCTTCGAAATATAATTATCTAAACCAGCATCAATATATTTTTCCCTATCTCCAACTAAAGCATTAGCAGTTAAGGCTATAATAGGAATATGATTCAAATTTCCTTCTTTTTCATATTCTAAAATCTCTTTTGTAGCTTCCATACCGTTAAGTACAGGCATTTGTATATCCATAAAAATAATATCATAATGATTTTCTTTTCTCATATGCACTGCTTCTTGTCCGTTATCTACCAATGTAACATCAAGTCCAAATTTTTCAAGTGTTAACTTAATAAGTTTTTGATTAATGGGATTGTCTTCTGCGACAAGTGCTTTTAAATTGGTAAAATGTTCAATTTCTTTATCTATAATATCTTCATTATTTTTATTGACACCTGTAACCTCTTGTAAAACATTTTCTATTTTATGCAACATAATAGGTGCATACGTTATAGCATTAAATCTATGTCTATCTAAATCAATTCTATTTTTTAGCAACCCATTAGTAATAAGAACTTTTTTACAAGATAATGCCGATATTTTTTCTAATTCTCCTTCATATCTAGCATAATGGTGATCAAAAATCATAACATCCGGTAAAATAATTTTATTTTCTGCATTAAAAATATCATCATAATAATATATTGTAAACTTCTGTCCAAAATAAATACAATATTTTTCTAAAAATATATCAATATCTCTTTCAATATTTTTTACAGGCAATGCCAATCCAATTTCCATGGGTTCAAAATGAATTGAGACTTCATTAGTTATACTTTTATCTTCTTGTAATGTCAAAATAAATGAAAATGTACTTCCTTTATTTGGTTTACTTTCAAGATCTATTTTCCCACCCATCAGTTCAATCATTTGACTAGAAATAGATAAACCTAAACCAGTACCTCCAAATTCTCTATTAGTCCCACTGTCTGCTTGAGAAAAAGCATCAAAAATCTTCTCTTTATTTTCTTCACTTATCCCAATACCTGTATCTTTTACTGAAAACTTTATTTTACTTATATCATTTTCATCAGCTTCAACATAGACACTTACCGTACCATATTCTTGAGTAAATTTAATGGCATTACCTATAAGGTTGGTAAGTACTTGTGTTATCTTTGTAGGATCACCAATACGCTGAGTAGATAATAAAGGATCGACATAAATACCTAAAACAATATCTTTTTGTTCTGCACTTGTTGATAACATTTCAACAACTGATTCTACTTTTTCTGTAATATCAAATGAAATTTCTTCTAATTCCATTTTGTCTGCTGAAATTTTTGAAATATCTAAAACATCATCAATAATCGATAAAAGATTATTTGAACTAATTTCAATGATAGAGGTAAATTCATCCTGATCTTCATTTAAAGGCGTACCTTTTAGTAACTGTGTAAATCCTATAATACCATTTAGAGGTGTACGTAATTCATGTGACATATTGGCAAGAAATAAACTTTTAGCTTTATTTGCTTCATCTGCTTCCATTTCTTTTTGATGCAACACTTTTAAGATAGTCTCTAGATATTGATAAACTTCTTTTTTATTACCTAAGTTTTGAGGCATTTTAGGTATAAAGGTATCTTGTCTATCACTCTCTAATGAAAGCCCTTTAATGTTTGTAACCACTTGTTCTAAGGCTGCATCTTCTTCTTTCACTCGTAAATAATAACGAATAAGCAATACAGTAAATAAAAGACTCACCAATACGAGTACTAAACTAAGCCAAAAGTTACGTTCATTCCTCTGTTGCTCTTTTTGTATGTTATATAACAAGCTATTGATAAGTGTCTTTAAAGCTTTTCGAGTGGTTTTATCTATGGTATCAATATTACCTATCCATTCTCCTAATTTTGTTTCATAATTACCCATTGCATAACTAGAGATAATATCAAGTCTTGTATTTTCAATATTTTCTAGTGATTTGAGATAATCTGTGTTATTAAATAATTTTAATAACGCAAGTTTCACTACACCCAGACCATCCATAGTTTCTATGTCTGGCATTGATAATTTACCAATATATGTATCCCACTGTTTTAAGATTGCATCTGGCATCACCAAATGATTGGATAAATAATGAATCACTAAAATATTTTCTAAATCTTCATAATATTTATTTTGTTTAATAGATTTATGAAGTTGTAAAGCTTTTTGCTGGTTTAGAGTATAACTTTCAAGATGTATATTCTTAATATAATTTTCAATAGGGTCTATAAGTTTTCTATAATAATCTCCAAATATAAGAGAATTTAAATTAATTTCACGTTTACTATCAACATCATAACGTATATTTTTTATAAGTGCAGTAAGTTTACTAATATCAAATTTTTTAACTGACACTTTTTCCTTTACTTCATTGAGATGCAACAAAGGAAAAAGTATTTTCAAAGATGTCTTTTGAACATCTGTAGATTGTAAATGAGCCAAGACATTATCTGTAGCAAATCTAAATTTTTTACAGATTTCTTTAGCATCATTTTTTTTTGCACTAGCCATAGCCAAACAATCGATTTCAACCAATACTGTTCTCTCTAATGATTCTAATTTTGATACTTCATTAAGTTGCTCAATAAATCGATTGTTATTTTCATACTTTTTTAAACTTACATAAGAGAAGTAGGTACCTAATCCCATCAAAATCAGAATTGGTATAAATATTATAAGTAAACTTATACTTTTAGATTTTTTTACTGTCATACTTCTCTCCCTAGTGAGTCTATAAAATGCTATTATTGGTTATATTTTGCTATTTTGTCTAATGCAGATTTCATATGTTTTGTCGAAATAAACACAATCGTAGGCAAATCACTCTTTTTAAGTCCTAAATAAAAATCTTTACTTACTGGCCAATATTTTAAAAGTTTTTTTAATGGTCCATTTTTAATCTCATCAGGATAATTATATTTTTGTAGTCTTTTAAGCAAAACATCAAATTGTTTTACCGCTTTTTGTGCTTGTAAAATATTTGAAGCATCTGTATATCCTGCTCTAAATGCAATGTAATACTTAGAAGCACGTTCTAAGAGAAATTCCATCTCTTCTACCATATCAAGTGCAGACTCTACTTTAGATTTATCTGTATTAATAATATTTTCAGAACCTTCAAGAAGTGTTTCAGTATAGTCTAGTACCATACCTCCATTTTCAGCACTATAATCTTCTTTAGCTAGATCAGTGAGTTCTTCCACAGACATAGACATAAATTCTACTATGCTTTCTACTTCTGGATTTTTAGAATTTTTTTTCAATTTTCCTAAAATATCATTAAGAGACAACATATCGTTTTTAAATCCCAATTTTGCAGATGATGCTTGAATACCTTGTTCGATATAAAAATAATTTTTAGCAATATCTTGTGAAATTGTTCTTATTTTTTGTGCTTCTAAAAGCGCGTCTTTAACTGTATCTTTTGCTTGTAAATTACTAACCAGCAGAGAAACACATAAAAAGCTAACTGTAAACATTTTATTTGATATTATTGTTTTCATTTTTCTACCTCATTTTCTTCTTCAGATAAAATACTTTCTGTTTCATCATTGATTTTATCTGCTTTTTTTGCTATGAGTAGTGGTACATAGCGTCCTGAATGACTAGCAGTCATCATCTCAAACATCATAAAATGTTTTTTTAAGATTTTCAATCTGTCTTTGACTTTAGTTGATACCATCTTTTCATTGGCAACCATAAGTTCATCATAATCTTTATTGTAATCAGCCAATATCTCTTTGACATCTGGGTAGTATTCATCATCTCCTATGGCATCCCATGCTTTCATTGTATAAATACCTGCTAGATCTTGTACATTAAGGTTTAGTCTTTCTATGAGAAGGACATAATGCTCTGCATGATTACTCATGCTATTCGCCAAATCATTTGCTAATGTTTCACAATGTTTTGCAAATGTATCTACATGATGATGTAGTTCAAGTGCACTTTCTTTCACTGGGGCATGCGTAAGATTTTCTTCTATTTTATGCCATTCTGCAATAAGTGCTTCTTCTTCTTCATGGAGTTTTTTACCTGTCTTTTCATTTTCTAAATCAGCCATTTCTGATTCTAAATGTTTGACTGTTTCATCAAGATTTTTTTGTGGATTATGGTACGTAATTTTCATACCTATAAGTGCATAATCTTTCATAATACGTTCAGATGACGTACATACATCATTTATCTCATGTATATCTTTCACATTTGCATGTACTTCAGACATAAGAAACATAGGTAAGACCATACTTAGGGTCGCTGCTTTTAATAATCTAGATTTTTTTGCCATTTTTATTCCTTTAATTTTTTATTAATTACATTAATATAATGCCATTTTTAGTTGATAGTCCTAAAAGTTATACATAACTCCAGCAAATACTGTATCACCTTTTGGTCCTTCAATCGTAGAGTGTTCATACTCTAAAACAAATTTATATGACTCATCCATTTTAACCTCTATACCTCCAGCAAAAACAAAACCATCATCATGACCATCAATATCAAATTTATTGATTTTTTCCCACTCATACTCATATCCTACTTTTCCAAAGATACCAAGAGATTCTGTTGCTTCATATGTATATACCAAGGCAAGTGCCGAAGTATAATACTCTGCTCTACCTTCTTCTGCTTCATGTCCTTCTCTAGTCTCAAGTACATCATTTTTTGCATAAGAAAAATCATATTCTATAGCAAATCCATTTCCTATTCTATATCCTAAATCAATACCAAAACCAAAATCTTGATCACCATCTAGTACAGATTCTTCATGGTTTACTTTATCTCCAAGAATCATCATCCCTTTTCCTATAATATAAAAAGGACTCTCTGCTTCTAAAACTTCAACTTCTTCATGTATCTGTGGCTCTACTATTGGTGTGATATCTCCCCCCGCATACATTTGTGTTGTCAGTGCTGCTGTTGCAATCATGCTAAGTATAATTTTGTTCATATTTATTCCCTTATAAAAATTTTATAAGTTATTCTAACATAAAAATGTCAAAAAATACTATTTATCTTAATTTTTATTTTTATTGACTATAATTAATCTCATGAAATATCTACTTATACTATCTCTCTTTTGTTATGCAAATGATAACATGGAACAACTCTACCTTAAGAATGCCTGCAACTCATGTCATGGTATGTATGGAGAAGGTATGGGTGCGGCACCTCGGCTACAAGGGGTAAAAGAACACATTTTACTCAGAAGACTTAAAAACTTGAAGGAAGGGAAAACACGTACATCTTTTGGTTCCGTGATGATATCATTTGCCAAAGCTTTAGATGAAAATCAAACTATAGCTATGGCAAAATATCTCTCAACATTAAAAACAATTATTCCTGAAGATAGATACGATGAAGAGTATGACCCTTCCGGAGATGGTGGGTCATAATAAAATAATTATTGCGGTGTTGGTATCTCTTCAGATATTACTTTGACTGTCTCTGGCGTAGCAGGAGTCACTGCAACTTCTGGCTCAGAAGTTGGTGTAGCAACACTTTGTGTTACTTCAGAAGCTTTTTCTTCTGTACCAGTAACCTCTGGTGCACTTTGAGAGATTACTTCTTTCTCTTTTGGAGTAGCTAATACTTCTGTTGTTGTTTCAGATATATTTTGTTTTTCCTGTACCACTTCAGGGGTAGATGCAACTTCTTTTTCTATTTTTTCAGGAACAGCAACAGTTGTCGATTCTTGTGCCTCTTCCAACTCCTCTTTAAGATCAAAGATTTCATCATCTAAAGCTTGTACAGCAGCAACATTTATACCATGTTCATAGACAAGTTCACCACCCTCTTTTCCTTGCTTCAATAGTAGAGCAACAAAAACAATAAGTACCAGAATATAAAGAGCTTTAAGAATCTTATTTCCTGTCATGGCAAGAAGTTTAAACAAGAGTAGTGCCGATGAAGCAAGCATAAGATAAGTTCCAAGAAGTTTATGGTCTCCAAGTGCTGCCTTTGCTGCCTCGTTAAGTGCAGGAAAAGCTTCTTTCCCATCGGCTAAACCTGTAAAATAAGCACCAACAGCAGCAAGCATAGTTAAGACTATCAAGAAAAAAGAGACACCACCAACAGCCTTTTTCTTCATAACAAGATTCATGATTTCCAATAGTAAAATAACTACAGGAAGTGCTATAAGAAAGTGGTCAACTGCTGGATGCAAAAGGATTGGCATCTCGAAAGGAAGGGTAATTTTAGGTAATACAATCTCTGGTAACGTCATACGTCACTCCTTTAATTTTAGTTCATTGATTATAACACAACTCCACTAAAATGGCTTAACAACTACCATAATGACGATAAAAATCATTAATAATGTTGGCACTTCATTATAAAATCTAAACCATTTACCACTTTTATAGTGAGGGTTAATAATAAGATTTTTACGAAGACTTTCTAATGAAAAGTGGTAGGCAATAAGAAATACCAACGCAAGTAATTTTGCATGCATCCAGCCTCCACTTGAGAAAATACCACTATTCAGATAAAGCATTGTGGCTCCAGAAAGTATGGTTGCCCACATAGCAGGTGTACCAATTGCTTTATTTAAAATATATTCTTGCCTTTGCACCACTTTTACAAACCCCTCATTGTCTCCATTTTCACTATGGTACACAAAGAGTCTTGGTTGATAAAACAACATTGCCATCCAAGAGACAAAACTCATCACATGAAAAGCTAAAATCCAACTATAATATGCCATATTTACTCCAAAACAGTAAAATCTTTAGGGCTATACACCACTAACTGTAATTTCTTATAATACCCTAGATGGGCATAGTCTATCTTTATCCTACTTCCATTTTTTGGTGTAAATTTACTCTTTTTAAAATAGATAGGAAATTTATAGCCATTTATCCATAGATGACGTTTTTTATACACACCTTTAATCCCTCGGACTACTTCATTTTGTTTTATTCGCTTAGTTAATAAGTTAGCTCCTCTTTCATAATAAGGTTGAAGTTTTACTTTGGATTTTTTCTTCCGAATATAGGCATGGGTTATCTCTCTTAATCCATGGTAACTTTTGATTCCTTCAACAAGTAAATCATAGCTATATCCCTCTTTTAATTTCTCTGCACATCCATAAAGAAAAATACCTCTTCCTGAAATTTTCTGCTTTATAATGGCGTTTCTACCTCGTTTAAAAATGACAACACTATCTTCTAATAAAATTTGATTTTCTTCAGATATATCATTTGCATAAAGTGACTCTATTGTTCGGCTTTCTTGTTTGAGTACTGTCGTTGTAGCCTCTTTTGCATATGGTTTTGTATCAAAATAAGCAAAAATAGGCAGATGATCAGAATATCCTTTTGCCATATGTTTACCATTCTTAAATCTCCATCTGTTAATATACCCTCGCTTAGTAAAAAGATAATCTGCTTTAAATACCTTAAAACTATTATTTACATAATCAATCCCCTTGCCATCAAACATCTGTCTGGGTAAAACGATATGATCTAACGTTGATTTTTTTCCATAAAATTTATGGCTCCACCTTTCATCTAGTGGAACTTCATGCCATAAACTATAGTGTACACCTTTAGGTGCATACACAATGTCATTTTCATCTACCAAATGTTTACCGATTTTTGTCTTTAGCACATCATTAAAAGCAGTATATCCATGTGTATCATCTAATTTGTCATCTAAGGTTAAGTAGGCATTATAGTCAGAGTTAAAGTCTCCTAAAATAATGTATTCTTTGCGTGGAGACAACTTTGTGATACGTGCTTGTAATGCTTTTGCATATTTGATACGTTTACTTTCATATCCCTTGTATGCCTTGGATTTCCAATGGTTTACAAACAGTGTAAGCCATACCCCTTTTATCTCTACCTCAACTTCAAGAATATTTCTTACTTTTGGTGCATAACTAACTTGAATATCTTTATGTTTTTTAAGAGGGAATTGTGATAAAAGTGCCACTTGTATGGGTGCACCTTTTTTTTCAGTTATTGCACTATACTTATAAGCACACCCTACACGCTTTAACTTTTTTTGTAAAGCATTAAACACTATCTTGTTTTCTATCTCTTGTAAACCTATAATATCTGCATTTAAATCACATATGACTTCTGCTATATGATTTAGTTTAATATCTACCATACGCTTATTCCAATTATGTTTTCCTGGTATATACTCTTCATATTCTGTACCTTGAAAAGAAGCATCAAAAAGATTTTCTACATTATAGGTAGCTATTTTAATGGGTGTAGCATAGAGTATCAAAGAGAGTAAAAAGTAAGTGAGATATCTCAAAAGTAATCCTAATTTTTAAAGTATTGTAGCAAAGGATTATGAGAAGGAGTAAAAGTATGGCATATTGCCATACTTTTTTAAAATGATATTATCCGAACATCTTTCCAAGCATATCCATAGCCCCTTTAGAACCACCTACTTGTGCGAGCATATCATCCAATATACCACCTTCGCCAGAAGTAGCTTGATCGATGACTTGTGGAAGTGCATCAGCCAAAGCACCTTTTGCACTCTCTTCTGAAAGTCCAAGATTAGAGGCAAATTCAGAAATTTTATCTGAACCTAGTAAATCTGTTATTTGATCCATAGAGATAGAGGCATTTTCACCATTTCCTAACCAAGAACCAACAATTTCACCCAAACCATTTTGAGAGAGTCCACCAACTAAAGCACCTAAATCAAGTCCACCTTCAGAGTTTCCTAATAGTCCGCCTAACGCACTTGCAAGCGTATCTGTATCCAACCCTGTTGTTGCATCATCACTATTACCTTGTATCATAGAAGCACCCATTTTCAATAAATCCATTAATTCCATATTCTTTTCCTTAAATATATTTTATATAGTTAGTATAGCAAAAAAAAATTATGAAAGCTTAATAGAATCTTCAAGTAATGCTATCTCTTTTTTTTCTATAAGCTCTGTAAGTGTTCTCTTGAAGTTCTTTTTACTCATATTAAATACTTTTTTTATCTCATCTGCATCACTTTTATAAGTAAAAGGTAAAACGCCACCTGCCTCCTTTAAAAGTTGTAACACTGTGCCTTCTGTCGCACCGATACTTTCTTTTTTTCCTATAGGCTGTAAAGACAAGTCTAATTTAAAATCTTTTCGTACATTTTTAATATACACTTTTTTCTTATCACCTATACGTAAGTTCTCAAAAATCTCATTGTTAAACAGCATACCTTCGTATTGGTTATCTGCTACAACTTTGTAACCTAATGGTGTTTTTGCAAGAACTATGGCTTCAAATACTTTATTTTGATGAAGCCCCTTCATATCGCGATTAAAATACTTACCTATTTTTTGTGTAGCAAAAAGTCTACCCGTCTGTTCATCTAAACATACACGTAACAAATACTTTTTACCGATAGTAAAATGCTCTTTTTGTTGAGAAAGTGGTACAAATAAATCTTTAGGTAACCCCCAGTTTACAAAGGCACCATACTGTTTATAATCTACTACTGTAAAAAAACCATATTCTCCAAGTTTAGCATAAGGCATTTTAGTCGTGGCGACTGGTCTATCCTCAGAATCTGTATAGACGAACACATCGATAAGTGATCCCATAGGCATTTCATCTTCCATGATGTAGACATTGGGTAAAAGTACTTCATTTTCATCTTTTGCTTCTAAGAAATACCCATAGTCTGTATCTCTCATGATTTCAAGTGTATTGATTTCACCTATTTTAATGGTTACATTTTTTGATTTTTCTGTTATGTTTGACATGTGTTATTCCGTTTCATGATACATTCTGTGATGCACTCACATTTTTTGACATTATAGCGTAATATTTTTGCTATAATTCCAAAAACAATTCAAGGAAATTTTATGATACCTGATATTTTAACTAACACTTCAACCACAAAAAGCGGTAAAAAAGTTACCCATCTAGCATGGTGGGTCACACTTGTACTTTCTCTGGCATTAGCAGTAGGAACATGGAATCCAACGGGACATCATTTCATTCATTACATATCTAATGTAGATGATCTCTTTTCCGGCTTTAAACCTTTTGGTATTCTTATTATGCTTGCACTGTGGTTGCTTGCAATCAAATCTATCTTTCAAAGTTTAGGCTTTTTTGGTGCCATCATAGTCGTTATTATTATTGCTTCATTTATATGGGGCTTACAACAATATAATGTCATCAATGTTACAGAGTTTGAACAAGCCGGTTGGGCAGCAACCATTGGTATAGGACTTCTTATATGGTTTGGTCTTAATGCCTCCATCATCTGGAAAAAGCTTACAGGTGTCTATACAACTGACGCTACTTCTGAAGATATTTAAGTTATTGTGAGACGTAGATATAAAGCACTACTTGCTGTAGTAGTACCAGTAGTAGCAGTCTATGTCCTAAAATATACCCATGCAGCCAGTTATGAATGGCTTATGGGGTATATGTTTGCTATTGCCCTTGTGTTTAAAGCTAGTCTCCTCTCTCTATGGTTCGCCTCTAAACTCAAACTCATTGCTTTTATAAAAAGTCTTACTTTTGTACAAGGGATACTTCTGCTTCTAAAACGCTGGTTTTTAGACAATATTTTGACACAGTGGCTCAAAAAAAACATTATTGATCATCTGGTAGAAGGATTCAAAGAAGCAAAAGGCTACTATAGTAGACTCAACCTCAAAGCAAAACTTAAAAATGCGTTTAACATTATATTGGGGTTACTTCTTTTAGGTTTTCTTGCCTATTGGGTAGGTTACTTAGACAAGATACTTATTTTTGCACAAGTAAAGATGATTGCATCTGCTCTATTTGAAGGCATACTCACCTTTGCTACAAAAATAACCTCTTCTATTCTCTCATGGTTTGCTGCTTCTTGGTTGGCTCCTATTTTAGAAGTTTTTGCTCTCTCCTACCTTCTGACTCTTTTGGAAAAGTGGTTTGGACCCAATAACCCTCTCTCAAAATTTTTTAATTTTATTGGAGATAAGCTCAATCAGGGACTCTACTATTTAGGTCTTCTCAAAACCAAACATATTGATCCTATGGTAGAGTGTAAAGTCGTTTCCAATTCCAAAAAAGTAAACTCCAAACTCAGTACTATGATAAAAAATAAAAAAATACGTGAAGAGTACAAATACTTTGAGCGTTTTGAAAATATGATTATGCAGGGTCATATTGATGCTTACTACTCTTTTAAAGGTATGGAGAAGATTACAGATAAAAAAGAGCTTTATAAGCGTATTAATCAAAAAACAAATGATAATATAGACATTGTTGCCTATGTTTCAAGAAACCATTTAGGACTCCTCTTAGATGAAGAAATAGAAGATACCTTCTACCATGATATCTTTCTTTTAGAGAGTTTTGCAAGTCACCAAGAGCATGGGGTCAAGGTCTATGATGAGAGAGAAGATACCAATCACATAGACCATACAGATTTTTGGGTACTGAATACATCAAAATTTCCTGTAATCATAGGTTCTAAAAGTGCCAACTTTGAAGAAGAGTGTATCTTTCCACATGGATTAAGGCTCATTAAAACCCAAAAGCCTTTCTCCTATGCAAGTGGTGATGTGTACTGTGAATATGAAGGTGTTCGGGTAGCTGTCACCCCTATAGAAAGAGCCTAATAATTCACTTCAAATTCTGAGGTAAAGAGATATTTCTCTTTAGCCCCCAACCTAATGGTAAACTCTCGTACAAAAGCATTTTTCTTTTTGACTGAACAGTTCTTTTTACAACTTGTTTTTACAGACACATGGTCACCATAGGTTGGAATATGCTCTTTTAGCTTCAGCACCA
>Ga0256828_1000984_pt1 | contig 18426 bp, 13 predicted proteins | sample CV88metaG_FD_185993 | JGI IMG/M metagenome (GOLD analysis project Ga0256828, IMG submission 185993) | Hydrothermal vent microbial communities from East Pacific Rise, Pacific Ocean - CV88 | ecosystem: Environmental > Aquatic > Marine > Hydrothermal vents | place: Pacific Ocean: East Pacific Rise...
CGAAGACTACGAGGTTGATAGGCTAGATGTGTAAGCATAGTAATATGTTTAGCTGACTAGTACTAATAGATCGTTTGGCTTATTTAAATTAGATTATTCAATTGGTCTACTATCTTATTAAGCATACAGAAAAGTTATATAATAACAATAAAGAAATAGTAATTATTTATTATAAAGACTCTAACAATATATAAATTATATCAACATAATAAACGAAGAGTTTTTAGATGTTGGTGGTTATAGAGAGAAGGAAATACCCAGTCCCATGTCGAACCTGGCAGTCAAGCTTCTCATCGCCGATAATACTGCAGGGTCCCCTTGTGGAAACGTAGGTCGCCGCCAACTTTTAAGAACTCTTTTTTTTTACTTAAAAATTCTAGGAGTTAGATTAACACAGAATTTTTAACACTCTCAATTTAGATTCTAAATCATATTTACATTTTTATTTACTATTTAACTTTTTATTTTTTATTTACACTGCTGGTCTGTTTTAATTTTATTTGTACTTAGATTTAGTTTTAATATATTACTTATATCTTTTTAATTAAATAAACTTATTATTAAAACTTAGATATAATCACTTTATATTAAACAATCAAGGATTACATCAATGAAACATGTTCCAATTTTAGTTCTAGACTTTGGAAGTCAATATACACAGTTAATCTCTAAAAGATTAAGAAACCAAGGTATTTACTCAGAAATCGTACCATACAATGAAAGTATAGAAGATATAAAAGCTAGATCTCCAAAAGGTATAGTACTAAGTGGAGGACCAGCATCTATTTATGCAAGTGATGCTTATAAAGTAGATAAAGAAGTATTTGATTTAGGTTTACCAATTTTAGGTATTTGTTATGGTATGCAAACTATCGCACATTATTTAGGTGGTAGTGTTATACCTGCAGATCATCATGAGTATGGAAAAGCAAAACTTACTATTGAAGAAAGTTCATCAAAGATATTTGATGGAATTACTAATAATGAAATTGTATGGATGAGTCATGGAGATAGAGTAGAATCTATACCAGAAGGTTTTAAAGTAATTGCTACAAGTGAAAATTCACCTTATGCTGCAATAGCAAATGAAGAAGTAAATATCTATGCATTTCAATTTCATCCAGAAGTAACACATAGTGTTCAAGGTGATAAAATGTTATTAAACTTCGCAAAAAATATTTGTGGATGTGAAAGAACATGGAGTATGGGTAACTTTGCAAAAGAACAAATTAAAAAAATCCAAGACCAAGTGGGTGATGCAAAAGTTTTATGTGGTGTAAGTGGTGGAGTTGATAGCTCTGTAGTTGCTACACTTCTAACAGAAGCTATTGGTGATAAATTAGTACCTGTATTTGTAAATAATGGACTTTTAAGAGGAAATGAAGTTGCAGATGTTCAAGATATGTTTAAAACTAGAGGTGTTCCTTTAATTACTGTTGATGCAACAGATAGATTTTTAGATAAATTAGAAGGTGTAACTGATCCAGAAACAAAAAGAAAAATAATTGGTGAAACATTTATTGAAGTATTTGATGAAGAAGCAAAAAAACATGATGGAATTAAATTCTTAGCTCAGGGTACACTTTATACTGATGTTATAGAATCAGTATCAGTAAAAGGACCATCAAAAACAATCAAATCTCACCATAATGTTGGTGGACTTCCTGATTGGATGACATTTGAACTTATTGAACCTTTAAGAGAGATTTTTAAAGATGAAGTAAGAGTATTAGGGCTTGAACTTGGACTTCCTTCTCATATGATAGGAAGACATCCTTTCCCTGGACCTGGACTTGCTATTAGAATCATGGGAGATGTAAATAGACCTGATCTTGAAATCTTAAGAAAAGCAGATACAATTATGTTAGATGTTTTAAGAGCAACAGGATGGTATGATAAAACATGGCAGGCATTTACAGTATTATTAAATGTAAAATCTGTTGGTGTTATGGGTGATAATAGAACTTATGATAACACTGCATGTGTTAGAATAGTAAATGCAATTGATGGAATGACAGCAACATTTGCACATATTCCACATGATATTCTAGAGCAAATATCTAGAAGAATAATCAATGAAGTTGATGGGATTAATAGAGTAGTATATGATATATCTTCTAAGCCACCTGCAACAATTGAATGGGAATAAAAGCTTAAAATTATAGCTTTCACAAATCTTGCATTAAAGTTTTAAGCTCATGTACTAATCGTACACTACGCTTAAAACATTTAAAGCAATCTTCATAAAATCTATAATTTTATAGTTATTTAGTTTTTTACACTTTAAACAAAATCTTAATAAAACAAATATTTCATCCAGAATCTAAATTTTAAAATTAAATTATATAAATTTGCATTTTATTGTTTAATTTGCTATACTTTTTAATATAAAATCTATTTTGTAGATACTTTACTTCTGTGAATAAAATATGCTTTATTCATAGAATTGAATTATTACAATAAAATTTAAAGAATAGATTATGGCAAAAAATACAGAATTAAAAATATCAAAAGATATGAAAACTTTAAACATTGAAAGTTTAAAAGATAACTTATTACATTATGATTATAATACAAGGTACTTATTATCTCTTATAAAAAAAGGTGTTCCAAAGGATGATCCACATTTTATAAGTTCATTTAATGGATTTAGAGGTGAATTATTTGAAAATATTACATATGAGTTATTATTACAATATGCAATAAAAAATGATCAAATAACACAATTTATATTAAAAGGACCACATCAAAATCTAAAAGATGCCAATAATGCAAAATTTGGATTACTTATGGATAGAAAACAGCAAATTGTTTATAAAGCTGGATATAAAGATGTAAGTGAATATGATGCAATGTTTTTTTGTGGAAATACTTTATATTTTGTAGAATGTACTATTGTTGTTTCAACAATGGGCTTAAGAAAAAGATTAAGAAAAAAATATGCTCTTCTGTCATTACTTTTCCCAAATCATGAAATAAAAGCATTAATAATATTATCTCAAGGTGCAACAGGAATCCATAAATTTCCAGATTTTGCAACAGTTTGGGTTACTGATACATTAGATCCTACTGCTATTCTTGATAAAATTGCACAAGCTGATAATTACAAAAAAGAAAAGTTAAATCGATATAATAGTAATAAATTAATTCAAGCACATGATGTAAAAGTTAATCATTTTAAATATTTTGATACATTGGGTTGGATATTTAGAAAAGCTTTATTTAAAGATACTAAAATGTTAAATGAAAAGTTTTTATTGAGTGACAAAGTAAATCGATATATTGAAATATTTTCAAAAATATATATAGGCTTTATATCTTATGATACCTTAGTAGAGCTAGTAGGAAAAGAAAATTTAGATTTTGAAGAAACAAATCATGTTCATGTAACAATAGATAAAAAAGATGATGGCTCTTACTATGTAGTATTTTATACAAGGGTTTCTAAAAAAAGATTAACAAAAATAGAAATATTAGATAATGGAATAAAATTGAGTGATAAAGATCCCAAAGGATTTACTGTCGCAGAAACAAAATTTATAGATTATATAATTAAACCATTTAATGAAATTAATTTAAAACAGATTAAAAATATCCAAAAAAGAGTATTAAGCTGGAAATAAATGAATAATATTTATTTATTATCTAATATAAAAGTGGAAGATTCCGAAGTTATAAATTTACCTGTATTTGATATTAAATATATTGATGTTGAAATAAATTTTAATGATTATGATGCTTTAATTTTTACTTCTAAAAATGCTATATATTCTTTGGAATATTTTAAAAAAGATTATAAAAAAGTACCATCTTATGCAATAGCAAAAAAAACAGCAAATATTTTAAAAAAATATAATTCAAATTTAGTTTATACTGGTATATCTGGCCATGGAGATGATTTTGCTAATGAAATAAAAGATAAAATAAAAAATAAAAAAGTACTTTATATTAGAGCAAGAAAAGTTGTTTCTAATTTAATTAATGTATTAAATTGTGATGATATAATTGTATATGAAACAATATGTAGTAAAATAAAAGATATATCTATAAATAAAAATGCTAAAATTATTTTTACATCACCTTCCACAATACAATGCTTTTTTAATAGATATAAATGGGATAATAGCTTTACTGCAATTTGTATTGGGAAAACAACAGCATCTTATTTACCTAAAAATATAAAATTTAATATATCAAAAGAAACTAGTATAAATTCTTGTATTGAATTAGCAAAGAATATATAACTAAAAATTAACTATAAGTTAGATATAATTACTATTATTACCTTGGTAGTGCGAGATATGTAAATAATTCGGGTCCGATAACTTATATATTTGAAAAATGTAAAAATACGGTGTGTAACGCTCATTTGAAGATGTTCCTAAAGTATTTTTCTTTTTCTAGTTCTTGGCTTTACTGGGCCACCTCATTACTTAACGGCTACTAGGGTAATAATTATAAAATATTAAGTACTAAGTGTTAAGTTTTAAAATTTAACAGTTAGTATTTTTAGTTATGAATAACAGGAGAAATAAACAATGAATATACTTATTTTAGGTAGTGGTGGAAGAGAATACTCTATAGGTTTGGCAATATCAAAAGAAGATGAAAGTCATAATATTACATTTTGTCCAGGTAATGGTGCGACTACAAATATAGGTGAAAATATAAATATAAAAGATTATAATGAATTAGCTTCTTGGGCTAAAGAAAATAATATTGATTTAACCATAGTTGGTCCAGAAGCACCACTTGTAGATGGTGTTGTTGATATATTTAAAAAAGAAAATCTTATAATATTTGGACCAAGTGCAGCAGCTGCTCAATTGGAAGGTTCTAAAGTATATATGAAAAATATACTTAAAAAATATAATATTCCAACAGCTGCCTTTATTGAAACTTCATCTCAAGAAGAAGCAAATAATTTTATTGATTCTATGAGTAAAACACCAATAGTTGTAAAAGCTGATGGACTTTGTGGTGGTAAAGGAGTAATAATTGCAACTTCTAAAGATGAAGCAAAAGAAGCTGTAAAAGATATGCTAAGTGGACAAAGTTTTGGTGATGCAGGAGCTAAAGTAGTAGTAGAAGAATATCTTGATGGATATGAATTATCTATTTTTGCTGTATGTGATGGAGATAGTTATGTTGTTCTTCCTGCAGCTCAAGATCATAAAAGAATAGGTGATGGAGATACTGGACCAAATACTGGAGGTATGGGTGCTTATGCTCCAACACCACTTGTAAATGATGATATTTATAAAAAAGTTGAAGATAGAGTAATAAAACCTACTTTAGAGGGTATGAAAAAAGAGAATGCACCATTTGAAGGAGTTTTATTTATAGGTGTTATGGTAGTTGATGGAGAACCTATTATACTAGAATATAATGTAAGATTTGGTGATCCTGAATGTGAAATACTTATGCCTTTGATGAAATCAAGTGTAAGTGAAATGTTCTATAAAGGTGCTACAAAAAATCTGGTAAATTATAAGCTTGAAATGAAAGATGAGTATGGTGTTGCTGTTGTTATGGCAAGTAAAAATTATCCTTATTCATCAAGCCAACCAGCAGAAATAATAGTAGATGATATTCATGATGAAGAATTAATAGATAATTCACATATATCTTATGCAGGTGTTACAAAAGAAGACGATATTCTTTTAGCAACAGGAGGAAGAGTATTATTATGTATAGGGTTTGGATTAGATATTCAAACAGCACGAAATAGAGCATATGCATTATGTGGACAAGTTCATTTTGCAGGAAAAAAGATACGAACAGATATTGCCTACCAAGCACTAAAAGAAAAATAGAGAAAGTCTTTGCACTTAATTTTTTGCCTTATGTACTAGTCGTACATGGCAACAAAAAGTTAAGCACAAATACAAACTCTATTTTACTTTTATTAATAATTTAAGTTAAATGGAAAAAAATTGAATAACGAAAATATAGATATATCAAAACTAGAACTAGCATCTAATAAAAGAAGATTAAGAGCATTTATTATTGATGATTTTTTAATTACATTTGTAATGCTTTTATTATTATGGGAACCAATTTTAAATACTGAAGGTGATTATTTTGCAATTGCTATGTTAATGAATAAGGCATATATTCAAATTATAACAATAAAAATAATATATCAATCATTTTTTATTTGGTATTATGGTGCAACACTAGGAAAGTTATTTACAAAAATAAAGGTTATTGATTTTGATAATTTTGGAAGAGTATCCTTTGCCCAATCTGTTTTAAGAGCTAGTGGACGAATACTTAGTGAATCATTTTTTTATTTAGGATTTATGTTAGCATATTATACAAAATCTAAACAAACTTTTCATGATAAAATAGCAAAAACCTTGGTTGTAAATGAAGTTAATTAAGTATATATTTGTATTTTTAATTTTTGTATCTTTTTTATATGCAAAAAATAAATCACCTCAATCTTTGCAAATATTAGCAGAACATATTACTACGAATAATCAAATAATTAATGCAAAAGATAATGTACTTGTATTTTCAAAAGAATACTATATAAGTGCAAATAAAATAAAGTTTGATAAAAATACTAGAGTATTGGAAATGTTTGGAAATGTAAATATTTCTAAAAGTGATGGTACTGTAACTTTAAGTGAAAATGCAATATTAGACCTAAAAAATGATCTAAAAACAGCTAATGATATTTTATTAATAGATAACAAATCAAATATTTGGATTAATGCGAAACATATATCTAAAAATAAAAATAAAAATATTATAAATAATGCTGTTATCTCTTCTTGTGATTGTATAGATCCAGCTTGGAGTATAGCTTTTAAAAAAGGTGAATTTGATACAAAAAAACAATGGATTAGCTCATATAAAAATACATTATATATAAAAGATATTCCAGCATGGTATTTTTTAGTGCCAGCTATACCTTTTGTTGCACCTGAACATTTAATATTATCATATTTACTAACTAATCCACCATATATAGGCTTTTCAACTAATAAAAAAAGAACAACAGGATTATTAAAACCATTAATTGCTTATAGTTCAATTGAAGATTTCTCTTATTATCAGCCAATATATTATGCTCCAGCATTGAATTATGATTTTGAATATATTCCTAAGATATTTTTAAATAGAGGTTATGGTCAAGAGTTAAAATATAGATATGTAAATACAAAAAATTCAAAATTAACATTATCTATGGGTAAATTTTATGAAAAAGATAGTTATGTAAAAGAATACAATTTGATAAATAATAATCATTATGGATGGAATTTAGATTATATTCATAATAATTTATTTTCATCAAATAAATCTACAGATGGTTTACTTATATCATTGCAAGATATGAATGATATTGAATATAAAAATACATTATATGAAAATTATGATTCAGCAGCTTCTACAACAAAAATTATAGAATCTAAGTTAAAATATTATTATAATACTGATAAATTATTTACAAATATAAATTTAATAAAATATAAAGATATAACACTTTCTAATAATGATGAAGTATTTCAATTAATGCCACAAATACAACTACATAGATACTCAGGAAATATATTAAATAAAAATACAATTTTAAGTTCACTTGATATAAAGTTTGATTCAAAAGATAGAAAAGAAGGTGTTGGTGCAAACATAACTCAAGTTAATATACCATTTAATATTAATAGTTATTTTTTTGATAAATATATTTCTTTAGATTATACAAAAAATATAAATTATAGAAATATAAAATATTTAAATGTAAATAATTATGATGATGCTAATTATCTAATTCATTCAGATATTATTACATTAAGTACAGATTTATTAAAACAATATAAATCTTTTATTCATAATATTAATTTTTCTGCAATTTATAAAAATCAACATGAAGTATATACAAAAGGTGATATTAATGGTTTAACAACTGATGATATAAACCTTAAATCATTTGAAATAACAGAAGAACAAGATAATATTAATATATCTATTAGTCAAAACTTTTTTACAAATAAAAAACAAGATATTTTTAATCATAAAATTAATCAAATTTTATTAAAAGAAAATAATACTTTCATTTTAGGTAATTTAGAAAATGAAATAAAATTATATTTTAATAATGGTAGTATTAGTAATAGATTTATATATAATCAAAAAGAAAATATGATTATTAATAATGCATACACATTATCTTTAAAAAAAGATGATTTAAATCTTAAAATAGATTATTCTAGTATTATAAATAAAGATGAAGTTACAGATTTATATAGTGATGGAATTAATAATAAATCTGTTTCTTTAGATTTAAGTGATAAAATATATAAATACTATACATTAAAATATAATGAAAAATATGATATTACTAGAAAAATTGCAACGAGTAAGCGATATGGATTAAGAATTAATAAAAAATGTTGGGATTTAGATATATCTTATGCAAATAATATTATTGCAACAGCTACACTTAATCAAAAAGCAATAAGGCAAAAAATAATATATGCATCAATTACACTAAAACCAATAGTTACACTTGAACAAAAATATATAAAAGATGAAAGAGAAGAATAATGAGTAAAGAAACTAAAGTTGGACTATTTTTTGTTATTGGTATTTTTATGTTATTTGCATTATCTACACAAGTAGGAAATTTTAAATATGGATTAGATGATAATACTTATACAATAAAAGCAAAACTTCCAAATGTTAATGGGTTAGAAAAAAATGCTAAAATAAAATCAAGAGGTTTAGAAATTGGTTATATTGAAAATTTAAAACTTAATGCAAGTGATGTAATATTAACATTGAAAATAAATAAGAATATAAAAATACCAAAGGATTCTTTACTTTCAATAGAACAAGAATCATTACTTGGTGTTAAGTATTTAAATATTAAATTTTCATCAGGAAATAATTTTATATCAAGTGATGAGATTCTTTCAAATGCAAAAGAGTATGCATCATTAGATGAAACAACAACGAATATATCGAATGTAGCAAAAACATTGGACAAATTTATTATTAGGCTTGATAAATTAGTAGCAACAAATGAGCAAAATATTAATAAATTAATTGTAAATTTTAATGATACAGTTTTAGAATTTAAAAATGTAGGTAGTGAATTTACACAAACAGGAAAAACTATAAATAAAACACTTCCAAAAATAATGAAGAAATTTGTTATTTTAGAAAATAAATATATAACATTAGCAAATAGATTTGATAAAACAGGTGCTATTATAAATAAAAAATTACCAGCAATATTAACTAAATTTGAAACATTAGAAGATGGTGTTAATGAGATTGTTCAAAATAATAAAAAAAGAATAGAAGTAACATTAGATAGTATTAATGATGCATTTATTAGTGTTGATGAAGCATCAAAAAGCGTAACAGGTGCAGTTAAAAAAGTAGATAAATATTTAGATTCTACAACAAATAGTGTATTAAAAGTTGGATTTGCTGGTGAATATTTAAGTAATGATAATGATAATAAAACAGTATTTTCAATTGATTATGCTCCTAAAAAAGATACTAGTTATTTAGTTGATTTAGTTTCAACAGGTGATTATAGACAAGAACCAAATGGTGATATATCTGAAACAAAACTACATGAAAAAGGAAGAACATTATTTACTGTACAATATGCAAAAACTTATGATAAACTAAGATATAGAGCAGGTATTGTTGAAAATACAGGTGGGGTTGGTGTTGATTATTTAAAAAATAAAAATTTAAAATTATCTCTTGATGCATATGATTTTAATGCATATAATGATGCAAGAGGGGATAAACCACATTTAAAAACAACAATTAAATATAAAACTAATAATAATTTACAATTTTATACAGGATATGACAATATGTTAAATAAAAAAGCAGACAATATTATATTTGGTGTAGGTGTAGAATTTAAAGATGATGATTTGAAATACTTCTTAGGTAGTATGGCTAAGTAATAATATAAAATAAGGAAATAAAATGGCAACAATAAAAGAAATAGAATATAATAATCAAAAAGAAATTTTTGAATTTAATAAAGTAGCAAAACAATCAAATGCAGGGATTTTATTAAAAGTAGGGAAAGCTGTAGTAATGGCAACAGTTGTTAGTGAATTTGACAACCCAGTAAGTGAAGACTTTACTCCATTAACTGTTCAATATATTGAAAAAACATATGCAGCAGCAAAAATGCCAGGAGGATTTATAAAAAGAGATGGAAAACCATCTGATTTTGAAACATTAACTTCAAGAATAATTGATAGAAGTTTAAGACCATTATTTCCAAAAGGATATATTTATCCTACTACAATTACAGTTATGGTTCTTAGTATAGATAATGAATTAGACTCTCAAGTATTAGCTCTAAAAGCTGCTTCAGCTGCATTATATGTATCTGATTTACCAGTTAAAAAGTCTGTTACATCAGTAAGAATTGGTTCTATTGATGGAGAATTAATTGTTAATCCAACAACAACTCAAATGCAAAATTCAACTTTAGATTTATATGTTGCAGGTAGTAAAGATGAATTATTAATGATTGAAATGAAATCAATTTCAAGTTCAAATATAGTTGAAACTGGTATTGATACATTTGTTGATGTTCATTGTGCAAATGATTTAGATGAAAAAAGTTTAGTAGAAGCAATTGCTTTAGCTCAAAAATCATTAAATGAAATAAATTCTGCTTATGAAGAAGTTTTTGAAGATATATGTAAAGATATTGAAAATGTTGAATTACTAAAATCAAATGTTAGTGATGAATTAATTGCATATGTAATTGATAATTATACATCAAATATAAAAGATGCTATAAAAGTAATGGCAAAAAAAGAAAGAACAAGCGCTTTAAAAAATGTTGCAACTTTAATTAGTGAAGATGAATATTGTACATCAAATGAGTTTGAATTAAAAGAAGTATATGAAGCTGTAGAAATAGTTAAAACTAAAAATGTTAGAGATATGATTGTAAATGAAGGAATAAGAGCTGATGGAAGAGGTCTTAAAGATGTAAGACCAATATCTATTGAAACTAATATTTTACCTTCAGCACATAGCTCATGTTTATTTACAAGAGGAGAAACACAAGCACTTGTAATTGGTACACTTGGTTCTGCAAAAGATGGACAAATGTATGAAGAATTACAAACAAAAGGAACTTTAACAGAAAATTTTATGGTTCATTATAATTTTCCTGGTTTTAGTGTTGGTGAAGCAAAACCAATTTTTGGAGTAAGTAGAAGAGAATTAGGTCATGGAAATCTTGGGAAAAGAGCATTAGAAAGTTCAATATCAAGTGAATTTAATGATACAATAAAATTAGTATCAGAAATATTTGAATCAAATGGAAGTTCATCTATGGCAACTGTATGTGGTGGCTCACTAGCATTAAAAGCAGCAGGTGTCCCAATCTCTTCTCTTGTAGCAGGTGTTGCAATGGGTGCTATTTTTGAAGGTGATAAAAAAGCAGTTCTTACAGATATTATGGGACTTGAAGATCATGATGGAGATATGGATTTTAAAGTAACAGGAACAACAGATGGAATTACTGCACTTCAAATGGATATTAAACTTGGTGGAATATCTTTAGAGTTCTTACACTCTGCATTATTAGATGCAAAAGATGCAAGAATACATATTTTAGCTCTTATGGAAGATGCAGCCAAAGATATAGTAGTTAGTGATGCTTTACCATTAATGGAACAATTTAAAATTGATCCATCTAAAGTATTTTCTGTAATTGGAAAGGCTGGTTCAGTTATTAGAGAGATTATAGAAAAATTTGAAGTAGCTATAGATATGGATAAAGATAGTGGATTAGTAAAAGTAAGTGGAGACAATAAAGAAAAGATTAAAGCTTGTTGTGAACATATTAAAGATATTTCAGAAAATGCTAAAAGTTTTGTTAAAAAAGAAAAATTAGACTTTACAAAAATGTATGAAGAAAATCAAGTATTAAAAGGTAAAGTTGTTAGAATTACTGATTTTGGAGCATTTATAGAATTACCAAAAGGTGCAGAAGGTTTATTACATATTTCTAAAATATCAAAAAGAAGAGTAAATAAAGTAGAAGATGTATTAAGTGTAAATGAAGAACTAGATGTGAAAATTTTAAAGCTATCAAAAGATAGAATTGAATTAGCAAGTACTGAATTTTAGGTTTATTTAAAAATTATTTAGTTATAGTTTAAGTGTTAAAGGATTTAGATGAAAATTTTGATAGTTGATGACTCTAAAATGTTAAGAGATATGCTTGTATATGCTCTTAATGAAGGTGGATATGAAGATATAACTGAAGCAATAGATGGTCTTGATGGTCTAAATAAAGCCAAAGATAATCAGCATGATTTATTGATTGTTGATTATAATATGCCAAATATGAATGGTATTGATATGATAAAAGAAGTTAAAAAGCTTTCAAATTATAAAAATATACCTATTTTTATGTTAACTACAGAAAAAAGTGAAAGTCTAAAACAAGAAGCTAAAGAATCAGGAGCAATAGGTTGGATTAATAAACCATTTGCTCCAGATCAATTATTAAAAGCAGTTAATACTGTATTAAAAAATATAAAAAAGGTGTAGATATGTCTGATTTTGATATTTCAATGTATAGGGATATGTTTCTTGAAGAAGCAGAAGAGTTATTTGAATCAGCTGATAATGTGTTATTAGAAGCTGAAAAAAATGGAAGTCTTACTGAAGATGAAATGGGACAACTATTTAGAGATGTTCATACATTAAAAGGTAGTGGGGCTTCTGTTGAATTAAAATATTTTGCAGAGTTTACTCATGATGTTGAAAATATGATGGATAAGCTAAGAAAACATGAAATTGAATATTTAGAGTCAATGGCAGGTGTTTTAATTGATGGTTTAGATGTTATGAGAGAAATTCTTCAGCTAGAATGTGATGATGAAATGGATGATGAAAAATTTGAAGAAATGAGTAGTGAAATACTAAAAACTATTCGTTCTTATATGAATGGTGAAGTACAAGAAGAACCTTCATCATCTGCATCTCAACCTACTACAGAAACACCATCTCAAACTTCAGCTGCTCAAGAAACAACACAATCAAGTTCAAATGATTTTGAGACTAGTCCTTATGGATATTACGATGGTATAGCATCAAGTGCTGATGCAGGTTCTTCAAATAGTTCAAAATCATATGGATTTTTTGGTGAAGATGAATTAGAAAGTGAAGATGGTAGTGATTTTGGCTTCTTTAGTGAAGCAGAACCAATAGCAAATGAAGTTGCAAAAGAAAAAGTTGTTGAGAAAAAAGTAGAAGTAAAAAAAGAAGCACCTAAAAAAGCAGAAGTGAAAAAGGAAGCACCTAAAAAAGCTGCTGCAAAAAAAGATGATTCAAAAAAATCTGAATCTAAAAAAGCAGTAACAAATAATATTAGAGTAAATCTTGATAAAATTGATAATCTTATGAATAATGTAGGGGACCTAGTTATTACAAATGCTATGTTAAATCAGTTTGCAACAACTATTGAAGATGGTAAAACAAGATCTACTGTACTTGAAAGATTAGAATTACTAGAAAGACATATTAGAGAGATGCAAGATTCTATTATGAATATTCGTATGGTACCTATGGATTCTATTTATTCTAAATTCCCAAAAGTTATTAGAGATATTTCTAAAAAAGTTGGTAAAAAAGTAGAATTTAAACATGAAGGTGATTCTGTTGAAATTGATAAAGCAATGATTGAAGGATTAACTGATCCATTAATGCATATTATTAGAAATTCTCTTGATCATGGACTAGAAACTCCAGAAGAAAGAGTTGAAAATGGTAAAAGTGAAACTGGTACAATTACTATTTCAGCAGAGCAAGCAAATGGACAAATGATTATTTCTATTATTGATGATGGTAGGGGTGTTGCATTTGAAAAAGTTGCACAAAAAGCTTTAGAAAATGGTGATATTGATGAAAGTCAATACAATACAATGAGTGATAATGAAAAAGCTATGTTGATTTTTGGTGCAGGATTAAGTACTGCAGAAGAAATTACAGAAATTTCAGGTCGTGGTGTTGGTATGGATGTTGTAAAAACAAATATTCAAAAATTAGGTGGAGCTATTAGGCTTGAAACTGTACCAAATGTAGGTACAACTATTACTATAGCATTACCACTTACTCTTGCTATACTTGATGGTCTTGATATTGCAATTGGTAATATGAAATATATTTTACCATTAAGTTCAATTGTAGAGTCTTTACAACCTACATCAGAAATGATTAAAAAAATTGGTGATGGTTCTCAAGAATTATTAATGCTAAGAGAAGAATTTATCCCTATTGTTAGACTTTATCAATTATTTGGAATTAAGTCTAAACATGTAAATATTGAAGAAGGTATGTTAATTGTAGTAAAATCAGGTACAGAAAAAATTGCAATATTTATTGATGAATTCTTACATCAACATCAAGTTGTTGTTAAACCACTAGACAAAAACTTCAAAACTGTTGAGGGTATTGGTGCTGCAACTGTAAGAGGAGATGGTTCTATTGGTCTTATTTTAGATATTATTGGAATTATTGATGTACAAAAGAAGTTTGAATTTGGAGGAACTGATTTTACAAATACATCTAAACAAGTATCATAAATGTTAAATCAAGATCAATTACACAAAAGAGTTAAAAATATATTATATAATCTTACAGGTATAACACTAGCTGACAATAAAGAGATTATGATAGTAAATAGACTAGAAAAGTTAGTTAGAAATACTAACTTTGATGGTGATGTTAGCTTATTACTTGATAAAATTGAAAAAAACAATGAATATGTAACAGAATTTATAAATACTTTTACTACTAATAAAACACATTTTTTTAGAGAAGAATTTCACTTTAAAGATTTAAAAAATAGAGTTCTTCCAAATAAAAAAAATATTGATATTTATTGTTGTGCTGCATCTACAGGTGAAGAACCTTATTCAATTGCTATGACAGTAAAAGAAGTATCAAATACTATTAATGCAAATATAATAGCAACGGATATAGATACTAATGTTCTTCAATATGCAGCAAATGGTATATATAGATATCAAAAATCTTCAAAAGAATTTCCATCATGGATAAAACCACAAAAATATTTTAAAAGAAGAGTCAAAAAAAATCTTGGAAGTGATGAAGTTTTAATTAAAGTAAATGATGATTTAAAAAATATGATTACTTTTGCACAAATGAATTTAAATGATGTTTCATATCCATTTGAAAAAGAACAATTTGATGTAATATTTTGTAGAAATGTATTAATCTATTTTTCACTAGAAGATCAAAATATTATACTTAAAAAATTATTTAAGCATTTAAAAATAGGTGGTACAATCTATATTGGACATTCAGAATCACCTCAAGATTTATTAAATTATACAGAAAAATTAGGTCAAAATATATTTGTTAAAACTAAAAATATATAAATTTAAATTATGATGATAATTGGTAAAAAAAATGGACAAATTGTAAGAGAAAATGTATCTAATAATAGTCAAAAAATAAAAGGTTTTCCTACTCATACAATAATTGGTGGAGAATTTGCTATAGTTAAAGATAGTGAGAATATTGCTTTTAAGACTTTACTTGGTTCTTGTGTTGCAATAATCTTTTATGATAGTGTTTTAAAGTTAAAAGCTATGAACCATTTTTTATTACCAAAAACAACAAGTGCTATTTATGATATGAAATATGGTTTATATTCAGTAGAAGCAATGTTAAATGAGATGTATAAATTGGGTTGTAAAAAAGAAAATATAACTGCTAAAATTTCAGGTGGTGCAAATATTGTAGGATTAGATATTACTTCTTATAGTATTGGTCAAAGAAATGTAGAGTTTGCAATTGATTTTTGTAATGCAGAAGGTTTTAAAATAGTATCCAATCATACTTTAGGAGCAAAGAGTAGGGTAATATTAGTAACTAATAATTTTGAAACTTATATTAAAACACTTGATTCTGAAAATAATAAAGTAGTAGATGTTGTAAGTAGTGAAGTTAAACTTCAAAAAGAAATTTCTACTCCAAAAGTTAGAGAAGAATCTTCTATTGAATTATTTTAAGGTGATGTTTAAATGTATACAGTTTTAGTAGTAGATGACTCATTATCAATGAGAAGAATTATAAGTGATTTTATAGATAAATTAGAAGATTTTGAAGTAGTAGATACTGCAAGAGATGCCTATGAAGCAAGAGATAAAATAAAAGATCTTGAACCAGATTTAGTTACAATTGATCTAAATATGCCTAAAATGGATGGTTATGTTTTCTTAAGAAATCTTATGAAATTACATCCTATGCCTGCTGTTATAATATCAAATGAATCTTCTTTAAAAAATGATATATTTGATGATGGAGCAGTTGGTTTTATAGCAAAACCTGTAACAGGTGAATCTATGAGTGATTTTGCAAAAAAAATAGAAGATTCTTTAATGAAACTTACTTTTTTATTAAAAAGATATACTCTTAAAAAACCAAAGGCTAAAAAAGCATTAAGTGAACAACATCACAAAGAAACATCATTAATGCATAATGGAGTTGAAAGAAAAGTTCATCCTGATGAAGTTTTAAAATCAGAACCATCATTACTTCCTGGAATGAAATTAGTAGCAATTGGATCTTCAACAGGTGGAGTAGATTCTTTAATTAAAGTTTTTTCTAAATTAGAAGATAATTTATGTCCTATTATAATCTCTCAACATATCCCATATGGTTTTTCTGCTTCATTTGCTCAAAGATTAAATGATAATTCAAAAGTTGAAGTATTTGAAGCACAAAATGGTATGATACTTAAAAATGGATGTGCATATTTATCTCCTGGAAATATGCATCTTACTTTAGAAAAAAGTGGAAAAAATATAGTTATTAAACTTTTAGATACAATAAAAGTTAGTCGACATAAGCCAAGTATTAATATTATGTTTAGAAGTGTAAATAACACTGTAGGAAGTTCAGCAATGGCAATTATGATGACAGGTATGGGAGATGATGGAAGTATCTGTATGAAAGAGTTATATGATAATGGTGCATATACAGTTGCTCAAGATGAAGCATCTTGTGTAGTATTTGGTATGCCTAAAGTTGCTATTGAAATAGGTGCTGTTAGAGATATTTGTCCATTAGATAAAATTGCACAATATATTATAGAATTTTCAAAAAATAGAAGAAGATAATAGATAAATTTGTTATAATATCCAAAAACTATTTGGAGATACTTATATGTCGCAAAAATTTATACTAAATGATTTTGAAAATTCATCAAAACAATTAGAAAAACTTATAAATAAAAATCAAGAAAACTTAAAAGAATTATTATCACTTAAAAATAAAACATACAAAAACTTCTGTATTCCATATCAATTAATGCAAGAAGAGCTAGAAGTTTTTACTACACCAATTTTTCATATAGATAGTGTTAAAAATAGTGAATTAACACAAAAAGTTTATAGTCAATGTTTACCAATATTATCTTCATATGGTAGTAAACTAAGTTCAAATGAAGAGCTTTTTTCTGCTATAAAAGAGATAAATAATAACGAATCTAAAAACTTAAATATAGAACAAAATAAAGTATTAGAAAATGAAATAAGAGATTTTAAACTAGGTGGTTGTGGATTAAGTGATGAAGATAAAAATACATTAGAAGATATAGATTTAAAATTAGGTGAGTTAAGCAAAGATTTTTCTCAAAATCTATTAGATGCTACAAATTCATGGGAGATGATTTGTGATGAAGATGATGTAAAAGAGTTACCAGCTTCTGATAAAAATACAGCAAAATTTAAAGATAAAGATGGAAATATAAAATATAAATTTACTCTTCAAATGCCATCATATATTGCATATATAACTTATGGGAATAATAGATCAAAAAGGGAAGAAATATATAAAGCTTATTGTACAAGAGCTCCACAAAATGAAGATTTGATAGAAGAAATATTAAAACTAAAAACAAAAAAAGCTAATATTTTAGGTTTTGAATCATATTCTCAATATTCTATTGAGTCAAAAATGGCACCATCACAAGATGAAGTTATAAATTTTTTAGAGAAACTTGCACTATTTTCAAAAGATAAAGCAAATGAAGAATTACAAGAAGTTAAAAATTTAGCAAAAGATTTAGATAACTTAGAAGATATACAAGCTTATGATTTAGCATATTATAGTGAAAAATTAAAACAAAAAACATATGTAATAGATGAAGAATACTACAAACCATATTTTGAACAAGATTCAGTAGTAAATGGATTATTTGAATTTTTATGTAAACTATTTAATATTAAATTTGTACAAATTAAAGAAGAGTCTTGGGATGAAAAAGTAAAAATATTTGAGATATATGAAGATGATAACTATATAGGAAAAATATTTTTAGACTTAGAAGCTAGAAAAGACAAAAGAGGTGGTGCATGGATGCACAATTGGCAC
>Ga0256828_1000987_pt1 | contig 18370 bp, 35 predicted proteins | sample CV88metaG_FD_185993 | JGI IMG/M metagenome (GOLD analysis project Ga0256828, IMG submission 185993) | Hydrothermal vent microbial communities from East Pacific Rise, Pacific Ocean - CV88 | ecosystem: Environmental > Aquatic > Marine > Hydrothermal vents | place: Pacific Ocean: East Pacific Rise...
TTAGCTGTTCCATAATAACATCATCATCATTTTCAATAATATACTTTAAACCCCAGATTTTTTTATCTATGTTTTGTTTTACACTATCATCTAGTAAAATTCTTTTTAGCTTAACATCTAGTTTATTCTCTTGTACCATTTCTTTGAAGTTAGAATCTTGTGTTTTTTTAAGAGATTTATGGTGTTTAGCTATTTTGTTTTCTAATGCTTTTATTAGATTAATAGATTTCATTTTTTGTTTAGCATCTTCTTTATCTTTTACTTTTCTTAGTTTTTTGGTATAGTATTCAGTATATTGAATTAATGCTCTATCAGGGTTTTGTTCATAAGTTTTGATATACTTATCTAATATTTTTTTGTATTTAGAAATAGAAGTAAAAGCATATACACCTATGGCTTCTTTTAGTCCTTTTTTAGGAACATAAGAGTTAGCTAGACCTAATAACTCATTACCTTTAAATGTATTATGATATAGTGTATTTAACACTCTTGTACCGTATTTATAAGAATTAAAATAATCCACAACATAATCAATAGAAATAGTTTCGTCTTTTGTTTCTTGGTGTATTCTTTTTTTAGTAAGGAAAAATTCCCCTGCTCTGAGGAACATATTTATTTTTTTGTTGTAGTTCCCTTTGTGTTTACCTGTAAGGAACTCTTTGGATAGAGCATCCATAAGTAAAGGGTGAGTAAGGACAGCAGTATTGTAGAGTTTTCTTTTAGTAATAATATTATAGTAATCTTCATCCATTTTTTTAATATGGTTAAGTACTTCTTTATGAAGATTATCTGCTGTTGTAAATGTTTTAGACATACTCTATCCTTTCTCTATTATCTTTATTAGTATTTATAAAGATGTATTTTTATTAATTTATAATTATAACATAAATTTATTTAACAAAAATACTTTTAAAGAAAAAAAGATAGAGTTTTTTATTATTTATTTATTCTTTTTCTATCTTGAAGTTCTTTTTCTATGTCTTTTATTTGTTCTCTAAGTAACTTTTTATTGTATTCTAATTTTTCATTTTCTATGGTTTTTTGGATATTTTCTATATCTTTATTTAGAATATTATTTGTTTTATATTGATACATAGGATTTCGGTATTTTACAAAGTGTTCTATAATTTTAAATCTTTCTAGTAGTTCTATACATTCATCTCCAAATACTTCTACTATATCTTTAGGTTTTATATTTAAATCTTTTATTTTTTGTACTCTTTTTTGTATTTTTTCTCTTAGTTTAGTAGTTTTTTCTGTGTACTCGATATTATCTATTTGTGCTGTTCCAAGCAACATAGTAAGCTGTGTTACTTTAGAGTTTAGTTTTAAGAACTTATCTTTGTGCTTAGAGAGTTTAGTGAGTTCGTTTAGTTTGGTTAGTTTTTTCATTGTGTTTCCTTTTTGTATTATTTACATAAAATATCTATCAAAGAATTCATCTATAACAGGTATATCTATTGTATCAGCAAATTCATAAGGTTCATATTTATAAAATCTAAAATAAAAATCATTGTTTTTATGTATTAAAGATACTTCTATACCATTATGATATTTATTATATTGTATTTTATCTAATAACTCTTTGTCAGTTTCTTTATTACATTCAGTAGTTAGTGTTTGTAGCAAATATAATAAATCTTGTTCTGTGTAATCCATATTTTATCCTTTATAGTGGTTATAGTGGTTATAGAGTTATATAATATCTTTGCTTTGTTTATCAAAATAATCATCTTCCAAATATTGTTCTTCTATCACCTCACAATAAACATAATCTGTATCAACAGGTAATAATTGTAATACAACATATATTTTATTGTTTACCTCAGAGTTCTTATGTATTGATAATAGGTTATGATTTAAATCACTGTTATTACCAAAATATATAATTTTTGATTTAGTGTGTGTTTTCTTTAATATGTTAGTTGTACTCATTGTACTCATAATATTCCTTTATTTTATCTAATGTCACAAATTCATAGTTGTGTTTTTCTGGTGATACATCAAAATATAATTTATCATCTAAGATAGCATTATGTAAATGTCCGTGTACATTACCTTTTCTGGCTCTCATCTCTTGTGGGTGTATAGGACAATGAGATAACCAAAAATCTTTATATGTAAATAGTGGTAATTGTATCTCTATTTTAGGATTATGTATTTTGTACAAACTTAAAGAGTCGTGATTACCCATTATTACCTTAATCCTACATTTGATATTACTTAGTTTATTTATTGTTTGATTAAATATTTCCACATCTGTATCAAATATAAAATCACCCAAGATATATAAAATATCTCTTTTACCTAGACTAAGTATTTTATGTATCCAATAGTTGTCGTGTTCTTCTGTTGTTTTGAAACCTTTGTTAATTCTATATTCACATATATTTTTATGATGTATATGTAAATCGCTTGTGAAGTAAACCATTATTTACCTTTTTATTAAATTAAATACGAACTTATAACTAAAAGAGCCTAATACAAATCCAAATAAAGTTATATAGAATATAAATAAGTAAATATTTAATACAATAATACTATATACAACAGTTATTATATTAGATTTTGTGTTATTAACGCTATTAATGTTACTTAATAATCTTTCCCTAAAAGAATTATAATCACTTATGTTTTTTAATTCTTTAAAACTATTTAACCCTATATTATTAAACTTTCTTTTATCTGCTTTAGTACCAAGAAAGAAAAACATTAGACCTAATAATAAACCCAATCCAAATAATACAAATACAAACATAGCTATAATCTTAATCATTTACATCTCCTTTAGGTATAATAAATTTTTCTTTAATAAAACATCTATTATATTATTAAACTCTTCTTTATTATTGGTTATTAAATCTAATAATGTATTATATAGATTTTTGTTTAATTTAGGTAACTCTTTTAATGTTTCTTTAGAATACATCATAACATATAAATCACCTAATTCTAAAGAATAAATACTATCATATAAATTCAAATATATTTTATTATCTTTTAGATATAAATCTTTTAGCAACTTAGATGATATTAGTTTATATTTATTATTTTTTAGAATAGGTATATCCATATTTATCCTTTTACATTAGAAAATCTACTATTTTTCTATAAAGTTTCTTCCAAAAATATCTTGAAAAAGCTTCAATACCGAAACCAAAGAACCAAATAATAGGTTTAACTAAAATAGCTAAGAGTATCCTAAATAAAATATGTAATTCTTTATTATCATAAATATCCTCTAACACAACCAATGGATTATTAAAACTTTTATCCCCTAAAAACTCATTAGTACCCTCATATATCATAACAATATGTCTGTATATAAAACCACTTGTTAAAGCTATTAATAAAACTATATAGTAAAAATCCAATAAAGTCATAACAATCCTTTATGTAAAGCTTGTGTAATAATAAAAATACTCTTCCAATCTTGATTTTTTACAACATCACATTCATTATACCAAATGGTTTTATTACCATTGGTGTCAATATTATCTTTCATCTCGCTCTCTGTTTTATGTGTTTTTTCTATATCAGTAACATCAACCAAATACAAATAACAAATTTGGTTCATTTGTGTACTAACCATTGTGCTACCAACAGGTATAATTCTATCTAAAGACACCTTATATCCTGCTTCTTCTAGTACTTCTTGTTGTACTATTTCTGGTTATGATATGTCTTTGTCTATACTACCACCAAATGCTGTTGTTAGTTTCATTTCTTTTTTATTTACTTCATCTAATGGTGGTTTGTTTTCATATATCAATCCAAAACAATCAGACTTATTTTTATCATAAAGTATAAATGCTACTGAATTTATACCTAATCTTTCAGCATAAGTATAGTATCCTATTGCTTTCTTAATTGTAAGGAAAGGTTTACCTTCTTCATTTGTTTCTTTTGTTTGATATAGTATTTCTGTTTTCATAAATGTCCTTTTTAATATCTAATTGTACTACCTTTGAAGATTAAACCACTACAAACAGTTCCTTTTATTCTTTTATGATATTTAGTTGCCTCGAAACCTGTATGATAAAAATCATCTTGTGAACAACTAAAGAAGTTATATCCTGTTACTTTAATATTTGTAAAACCATCATTTTCTAATACTCTTATAGCTTCTTTTTTGTCTGTACAAGCACTTAATGTAAATATACCTAGCAAAGCTACTATACCTAGTGTTCTTTTATTCATTTTTATCCTTTTTTCTTTTTATATCAATATTATACTATTTTAATCTTAAAATAAAATTAAAATTTATTTGTTGTCCTCATAATAACCACTACTAAAAGCAAAAACAGGTGCTATAACTTTCATAACAGTTTCTAATTCTTTAAAACTTAATTCAGAATCTATACTCAAATGAGTAAAAACCTACCTCTTAAATTAATATCTAAATTATTTAATTGTTTATAAGGGTAATATATGTGTCCGTTAAAACCTTCATTTGTTACATACATACTCTTTGTTTTGTTTGTTATTACTAATGTTGTTTTGTATATCATTTATTTTCCTTTTTTCTTTTTGGGTTATCTAGTAACCAATGTTTATAATCTTTATCATTTAAATAATCTAATTTTATATTATCTCTATATATTTGATATTTATTATTCCTACAAAAAATTTCACTAGCACTTATAGTAAAATAAAATATAATTAATGCTAATATCATATTTAATATCCTACATTGTGAAAATATAGTACCCAAAATAGCAAAGAACACTGTAAACATATAAAAATCTATTATATTCATAGTATATCCTTTATTTGTTCTATCTTTTGTACTTCTACACCATTTTCTCTAATAAAATCTAAACCTCTTATATCTTTATACTCATCTAAATATACTACTCTTTTAATACCGTGTTGTATAATAATTTTAGAACACTCTATACAAGGGCTAAGTGTAACATATAAATCACAATCTTTAGTTGATATACCATATTTACCAGCAAAAGCTAAAGCATTTGACTCAGCGTGTATAACAATATCTTTGGTTATATTGTTGTGTTCACAATCATTAGTTTTGTATCCTTTAGGTAGTCCATTATACCCAATAGATAAAATTCTACCTTCTTTGGCTAAAACTGCTCCTACTTGTCTTCTTTTACAATAGCTTTCTTTAGACCAAAGTAAAGCAGTTTTCATCATTGTTTTGTCATATTTCTTCAATTTCTTTCCTTTTAATGAAATCTATGAATAATTTTAGTATTTCATTCGGTTTAATGTCGTTATTTAGTATTGTTACATAATTTAAAACTACATCTTTAATGTGTTCGGTACAATTACTATATAATGATATAACTGAGTCATTATAAAAATATCTAAAATATTGTATAGAATTTATATCTATACAATAATTATCATAAATTAAATGATTTTTATAAACATCTATATCATCTTTTACTAAATCTTCGAATTTTATACTCATATTAACTCTTTACATCTATACTTTGGATTTTAAATATTTTGTTTGGAGTTTCAAGGTTATTAGTAATATACCAAATAATTTCTTGGACACTATTAAACTTTTTATCAGGTAAATGATAAAACCAATCTATATCATCTTTATCCTTGAACTTTACTATTATAGGATTGTTTTCTGTGAAATTTTTAATCTTTATTCTACAATAATCACCTTTATTGTTATAATACTTATAATATCCATTATTTCTACTGTATTTCTTAACACTCTTCATTACTTTTCCTTTATAAAAATATTATAAGTATTATAACATAAATTTCTTAATATAAATTTAAACATTTTAAATAGAGGATTTAATCCTCTATTTTTGCCCTTGAAAAATCAGCTTTGTACCATTTTTCTTGTGCTTCTTTGCTCTTATCTTTTACAAATTTACCATCTATAAGTTTACCTGTTCTTGAATTAATCTCTTTAAGTACCTCATCCATAACAATATCTGTATCATATCCTTGTTTTCTTATTGAGCCAGTAGCAAAAACAATTATATCAGCTAAGGCATCTATAATTTGTTCTTCTGTTGGTTTATAATCATCTCTTTTTATTACTTCCATTAATGCTAATGCTTTAACTCTTGCTTCTTTAGATTTTAGAGGTGTTACCATCTCATAAAGTTCTTCTATAATAAAACTCATATCATTATATACATCAAAATCTTTAGGAGTTTTAATAAGGTTTCTTTCTTCGTTCCATTTTTCTATTTCTTTAAATATACTTTTCTTTCTCATTTTTTTCCTTTATAAATAATATAAAGTATTATATATAAAATATATTTAATAAAAATATCAAAAGGAAATAAAATGTCTATTATAGATGAATATTTAAAATTTTTAAGGGAGAATAACACAACTAAAGTACCTTATATCACTAAAGAGGGTAAATTAGTTATGCTTGATAAAAAAGAACTCTTAATGATTAAAGAATTATGTTTGTGTGGTGACTAATTTTTTATTTAAAATTATTTAGTACCTAATATATTTATCTTATACAAAGTATAAGTATCGTTTTTATCATTGTTTTTAGTATAGATTATTTCTATATCTTTATCTAAAATATCTATGTGTTTTGTTACTTTGGGTTTGTTAGAATAAACTAATAATTCAATGCTTTCGTTTTTTATGTTATTATTTGATTCATCACATTCAACGCATTTTACTTTGGGTTCTACTATCTTAAATATTTTTGTATTATTAATAGGTACACTTAGATAAGCATCTAAACATTCACCTTTTTTATATACTTTATTATTATATCTATAAAAACAGCTAATAATAACACACCAATAGAAATTAATATATTTACCATATAGTAATTAAATGTTTCATCTTTAAATGTTTCTACTATCAACAAAAACATCAACAAATCAAAACTTAATGATAGAAATATACTCTTTTCTTCAAAAATAATAGCTAATAACATAAGCATAAGGACTAAAAACAAATATCCATTTTAAGATACTCTTTTTATTATCCTTTACTAAATCATACATTAAAATAAATGGTAACAATACCAAGTATAATATTTTCATTTAAACACAATCCTTTCTATTTCGTTTCTTACTCTTTCACCATCAGTATTTTTAATAGCTTCATTAAACAAAGTTCTTACAGCTTTAATAGACTTACTATCTGGTTTAAAACTTAGCTTATCTAAAAATCTATAAAATCTAAATACTCTTAGGTAATCTTCTTTAATTCTATGTTTGGGTTTACCATTAAATCTAAGAGTTTTATTTAATAAATCCTCGATACCTTTAGCTGTTGGGTCTAATAATTTCATATCATTTAGATTATAGTATAAAGAGTTTATAGTAAAATCTCTTCTTTGAGCATCACTAAAAATATCACCAATTTCTACATTATCAGGATGTCTTCCATTTGTATATGTACCGTCTTTTCTATATAAAGCTATCTCAAACTCTTTGTTGTTTTTATAGACTTTTAGAACCAAGAATTGTTTACCTGTTTCTTTTATTTCAAAACCTTCTTCTAAAAAAGCATTTTTTAAATCGTTATATGTACCGTCTGTCACAAAATCAAAATCTTTAGGTTTTTTATCTAAAAGTATATCTCTTACAGAACCACCAACTAAACAAGAATTATTAGAATGTACTTGTAAGACTTCCAAAACTTTACCTAATTCTTTATCATTTGTATCTAAAAGTGTTTTATATACTTTGTGTGATATCATACTAAATTCTAAAATATCATTATAGTAACTGTGTAAACCTATGTCTATACCATAAAGATATAATAGTTTATGGTGTAAATTTGATAACCCTCTATTACTATTACCTATTAAGTACTCAATATTTTGTTTTGTTAGTTTTATTATATCTTCATCTTTTAATCTAATAAGGGTTTCGTAATCTAATATATGTAATTTTTTATTTAGGTTTTCTTTATATATTAACTCTTTTATTTCATTTACAGTTTTTGTTTTCAAATACATATTAAGTCCTTTTTTATAATTATGTAATAATAACAATAATAACATTATTCATATAAATATAATCTTAAATTTCTTGATAATTTAGGATGTTTTAGTTTTCTAATAGCACTAGCTTCTGCTTCCTTAACTTCTCTTACTGTGATGCCCAATTTTTTGGCTATTTCTTGGTACTCCATATATTCATCAGTTGTTTTAGGGTGTCTATTTGTTTTATCTAATTTTCTTTTCATATCTATACCTTTGTTGTATCAATGTTATCATCACTACTTTCAATACTTTCTCTACTTTCACTAAAAACCTCAATACTTTGTTTTAATTCTTCTTCGGTATATCTGTTATTTGTTATTTCCATCAAACTATTAATATCAACTTTATCTTGTATAGGTAATAAAATAGGTACACAACACAACATAATATCATTTACGATAACAGCGTGTATATCATCTATAGTAACATTCTTAGAAAAAGGTATATTATTAAAATATGTTTGTAAATGTATAACATCATTATCATAATCATATATTATATTTTGTAGTGTTTCACCTGATATTTCTATTGTTAAGAAATCCTTATTATTTTCTATTACATTTTCTGGTAAAGGTTTATCCCAATCATTATTATTATTATTAAATAACACCATAAAAAATGGTGTTTGTTCTTCTATAAAATTTATACTTAAATCCCATACTGTATTTCTGAGGTAATTTATAACATCTTCATTCATTTATCATCCTTTTTATTTAAACACAAATCATATACATTTTTAGGTGTCCCTTTGTATTTTTTATTGTTTATATTGAAATCAAGAACTTTATCAATAATCATACATTCGTAGAAAAGCCACTCTATCCAACCATCTTTATCATTAAATTCTTTAGTTAGTAATTCTATCTCTTTATCAACAAAGTCACAACAAAGTTCTAAATAAACAGATGTATCACCACCTAAAACTTTACTTAGATTTTCTGACATCTCCCATTGTTTTTGTATAGCATTTTTTAGGTTGTTTAGAGTACTACAAAAGTACTCTTTGGATATATTATTCATTACTAACACTCCTCAAATAAATATTTCATATCAGAAGGAATAGCTTCGTACATTAGTTCAGCAACCTCTCTAATGTGATAGTGAGCTGATTTAGCCCTCCTTAACTCAAAGAAATTTTTTAGACTTCTAGCATTAAATTGTACTTGCCAACGATATTGATATGCTTGGGGTAGCATCAAAGAGGTTATCTCATTAGATTTACCTTTATTTACCATTTTTTCTATTTTACTCTTCCACTCATACAACAATTCATCTACCTCAACATCTCCAGTGTTCTCAAAGACTATTTCACCTTTATTCAAAGTGTACCTGCTACTATTATGTACTAAAATACCATTAGCGATATAATTATGGTTTATATGTTCTACTTCTAGGTCATAAGTGTCTTCTTCACCAATATATTCTATTTTAGATATTCTGTCATATTTTATTGTAAACTCTCTTATAGGTAAACCTTTATCTTTTTTTTCTGTTTCATATTCTTTCCTCTCTAATGTGGTTTTTTTTGAATGACACTTATTACATAATAATTGTAAATTATTCAAATCCAATGCTAACTCGGTATATTTCCTTAAAGGTTTTATATGGTCTATCTCTAGGTTTTTTTCAGACCCACATTTAACACATCTATTATCATATTTATCAAAAATTATATGTTTACGAGAGGATATGAAACTATTGTATTTTTGTCTTATATCATTTATGTTCTTTAAATCTCTTGTTCTACCTTTTAATTCATTACCTTTTATGTTGTATTTTTTAAAATTATCATAGGTTATTAAAGCTTTTTCCTTATCTGTATATTGTAGATTATGTTTTTTAAACCATTTTCTTAATGTATTGTATTTTATACTATAATCTTCAGATATGTTTTTTAAACCTTTACCTTCTTTTAGGTATTCCTCTTTTATATTTTTTAGCCACTCTTTTGATTTATATAATCTAAAACCTCCACCTTTAGCTTGTTTGGTGCTTATACATTTCTTTTCCATAGTATTGTAACTAAGTGAATGTTCTTTTAACCATTTTCTTAACAATCTTTCGGTATATCCAAAATCTTCTGCTATTTCTTTTAAACCTAATCCAAGATTTAGATATTTATACTTCACATAAAACATCCATTCTTTGGATTTATATAGATGTTGTCCATTTACAGCTATTTTATCTCCTATCGACAAATCAGAAAGTTTTTTAAATTCACCATTTGTGTAAAATTTATGTTCCAAAGTGCTTTTAATTTTTTTACCGTTAGAAGTTGTTACCTCGTAAATTTTCTTCTTACCAGTATTAAACACTTCTACAATATTCGCATATATGAACTTTTTATTTTCTTCATCATATACTCTAACTTTAGGTAAGTTTTTTAAATTTTCTTGAAACAAGAATAAATCTTGTATCTCCCTTTTACCGTTAGAAGTTGTTATTTCAGTGTCTTTTGCTATACATTTACAAGCATAGTTAGCGTGTCTATGTCTAGTCATTTCCAGTAAAACCTTAGTGGAAGCCTCTATTTCGAAAATAAAATTTACAAATTCAATAGTTGAAGAATGTTTGTGTTTAAGTGCTACTTTAGTTATTCTTTTGTCTCTTTTTTCTTTATCTGTATAACAACCTTTATCATAACACAACCCTATCGCATTATCAGCTAAATCCAACCCATTAGTGTGTAACAATGTAACTTTCATATTAATCCTTTAACTTTATTATTTATATTATCCATTTAAAATCTCCTTTACTAAATTTGAAGCTACTTTACCATTATATAAACCATTATAGTTTTCTTTAAGATACTTCATTACCGAACCCATATTAGGATTTGTTTCTTTACCTAAAAATAAACCTATAATCTTTTCTAATTCTACTTTGCTTAGTTGTTTTGGCAGAAAACTCTCATAAACACTTATTTCATTTTGTAGTTCTTCTATCCTATCTTGTGTATTTTCATAGTTTGAATTTTTTAAACTCTCGATAGAATATTCAGCATTTTTAATAAACTTTTTAATTACAGTAACAGCTTCTTTATTTGTAGTTTCTCTATTACCATTATTTTTACCCACAATAGATACTTCTGCTAATAAAGAACTTAATATAGATGTTAATTCTTTATCTTTATCTTTTCTTGCTTGTAATTGTTTCTTTTTAATATCTTGTAAAATCATTTATATCCTTTATTTTTAATTTGTATTTCTTATATCTTTTATGTTTTTTAATACTAACCTAATATTTTTCTTATATTCATCTGAATAATCATTAGTCCAAACTCTTTTATCGAACTCATCATTTGTATCTCCGAGGTGTAATAATACATCTTCCTCTATAATTTCATCTCTATCTATATTGATTATATCCACGGTTAAATCAGTTCTTTTAGATAACCTTCTCCATAACCTTCTAGCACCAAAATATTGTAGTCCATCTCCTAAAATATACATATTTTGTTTTTTAACTAAGTATGTATATAGTGATAGAGCTAAACCATTACCTTGTAATGAGTAATTTACTTGTACACCATCAACATTAAAAACTTCTTTTTCGTATTTAAAATTATATTTAATATCCTTTCTTTTATTTAATTTAATAGAAGTTACTACCTCAAAAACCTCTTCATTGGTTGAAGTTTTTTTAAATTTTCCTAAAATATAGTCATAGGTATTAGGATAATTGTAGAGTTTATATTTATTATTAAATCTATCTTTTATATAATCTATAAATTTCCATTTATTTTTTACAATAAAAGATGTTTTATAACCAACCATTTCTTTACTAGGTGTCCAATCACCATAACCTGCTATAGCCATTTCGTCTAATATCTCTTGGAAAGAAGGGATATTCATTTTGTATCCAATACAATATTAAACTTAACCTCATCATCTATGTATGAAAAATAAGAGTCTTTTATTTTAATATACTTATATATTTCTAAAATATAATTTTTAAGAATTTCTGAAAGTTCATATAAACCAATTTCATAAAGATTATATAGACAGTTTTTATCAAAACTTCTATTATGTATAAGTATAATAAATTGTGCTGATAGTAGTTTATAGTTTTTTGCGATAAACCTAAAGTGTTCTATTGTAACACATTCGTTTTTTTATGAGATATTTTTCTATCATAATTAACCTTTAATATTTTATATGTGTAATTATAACAAAAGTTTCTTAAATTAAGTTTAAATTGTGGTTTTTTGTATTATTTTTTGGGTTTACTTAGGACTAAAAAGAGTCCCAAGTCATTGTAGATTTTTTTGGAGTATTTTGATTACTTGTAGAATTTGTAGATGAATTAGATTGTGTATTTTGGTTATTTATATTATCTTTACTTTCTACATCTAAAGATGTAATATCTTCTAATTTTTCTATCTTAGCATCTGTTTCACCTGATAATGTTTTATAATATCCTGTTTTTTGAACTAAGGATAAAGCTACATTAATAAGACTATCTCTATGTAGAGAATTTACTTTTTTAAGTATATCTATTGATTTATCATCTAAAGATATTTCTACTCTTTTAACTTCATTAGGCATTATTTTCCTTTCTTTTTATGTTTATGGTGTAATCCACCTTTAGTATAACCTTCAGGTATTGGTGTTCCTTCTTTAAGAAGTTTTTGGTGTTCACCATTATTATACCAATGTTTCTTACCATTTGTATAAGGAACAGTTGGTTTTGAATCTTTAGGGAAATAATCTTTTGGTAAGATAGGTTTATCTTCCTTGTTTTCTTTATCTTCTTCTATATCATAAAAACCTAAAGTTATTAAAGTTTTATAATATAGGTATTTTAAATAAAACCACATTTTTTAATTCCTTTCTTTATGCTATTGAATATCCACGAACATTAGAATATTCGTATTTCTCATTTACTAATCTTACATTTGGTGGGAACTCTGTATCTTTTAATAAGTATGTACCACCACCACCTATTAAAACAATATCACTCATAGCTAGTAATTTTCTGTCTGCTCTTAATATACTTTGGAATAGTTTAGTAATAAATTGTTTTTTAAGTTCTGTTATTTTACTTATTACTTCTTGTTGTTCTATACCATTAAACATAAATGTTCCGTTAACAAATATTTCTATAGCTTCTTGTTCACTAAATGTAATACCAAATGTATTTTCCATATAAGAAGTAAAAGGTTTAATAATAGAACTAACACCGTGTCCAGGGTAGCTTTTCATATCTTTTTTAACTGGTTTACCATTTGTAAATGATACTAAGTTAATTGTATTGTATCCAATATCAATAACTGTTAGTTTATTAGGGTATTTACCATCATTATTATAATAAACCCAATCAATAGCACACCCTGCTCCTTGTGGTATAAGAATAGGTTGGACTTCTATATTTACTCCATTTACACTAAAATTAGATATTCTTTCTTTAAATTCATCTTTATTTTTCCAATCAACAATAGCTAATCCTGTTTTAACAATAATAGGTTTAGATAGATTAGCTTGGTCAAATTTAGATAATATATGATAGATTATTAAAGGAGCAAATTTATATAAAAACGAGTAATCAGATGTTGTAAAAGCCTCAGAATCTGAAGCTTCCTTACCTACATAGTATTTCTCACCCTCGAACTCATAGACATTTTCTTCTCCATAATGGATACCCAAATCAGTAGCATAAGCTATGGCAGTAGGAAAAGAAACTTCCTTATCCTTGTATATAACTTTAACCCTTGAATACCCAATATCCATAGATATTTCATCCATTAAATTTCCTTTAGTTATTTTTTATATGTAATTATAACTAAAAGTTATTTAACAAAAATATTAATTAATACTTTTCTAACTTAGCAAATTCAGTAAATGATTTAATTTCACTTATAGATTTACTCAAAAGAGTTTCTACCTTATCATTAAAACCTTCGAATACAAAAGGTCTTCCATTTACCTTAGAGTGAAACTCACCATCTTTACCATAAATAGGTTTACCTAGTTTAATTTCTACACCAATCTCACCAAATCCTGGGTATCCCTCTTCACAAGTATTAGAAGATATTAAATAATAATCTCCATCTTTTTCTTGATATGTTATTGAGTCTTGTTCGAACTCTGTACCTAGTTTAATAAGGTTTTCTTTAAAACCTTTATCATCTTTAAGATTAATAACTAAATAACTCTCTTCTTTAACTTCAATCTCATTAGGACTTTTATAGTTTTCTATATAAGTGCCATCAATTTTAGTAACACCATAACCTAGTTTAAGAAGTTTGGCTTTTAAGATTTTAGAATTTCTTTTATTTTCTGATTTAGTGAAAGGTTCTCCTTCACCACAATTTCTAGCACTTCTAAATGCTGATATAGTACCACTGTCGTGTTCTTTTGTTTGTTTCCATATTCTGCTTAATGAGCTTTCATTCATAGTATTTTCCTTTTTATAGTATTTATATTTAAATTTGTATTAAATCACCTCTTCTTGTAAGAATATAAGTTATTAAGACAACCCAAAATACTATAAGATATAATGGGTACATTAATTGATTAGTAAATAATAAATACCATAAAGTAAATGTCAAAGATAGTTTAAATGTACCTTTTATAATATCTAATATAGTAGGTTTTTGTTTTTTCTGTAAATCTTCTTTTTTAATATTATCTATTGTTAGAAACACAAAAACTAAATTTATTAGCATAAATAGTAAGAAATTATCAAAATTACTATAAGGTTCATTTATTACTTTGAAAGATATTGCTATCCAATATATAATAAATAATGTATCTATTATCGTGCTTATTATTTGATATTGTTTAGATGTTAGTTTCATTACATTTCCTTTTTATCTAATAAGTTTAGTATTAACTCATTGATTTTATCTTCATTAGAATTTTCAGGTAAATTTGACTTTTCTAAAAGATAATCCACCTCTTCTAAAATAATCTCTATTTTGTTGATTACATCTTCTGTATTTTCTTTTTGCTCTTTAATGCTTTTAATATAATCTTTTTCTTTAAGAGGAAATACTATTTTATTTGTTAATAGTAACTCTTTCATTTCTGATACAACTCTATAAGCGTGTGATAAAGCTTTAAAATCTGTTTTATCTTTTGTTTGAGCAGTTGCTAAAGTTCTATTACCAAATTGTTTATAAAGATGTAAAATTCTACTTTTAAACTCTTTGATAGTTATATTACCCATAAACATTTTACCTAAAACACTAAGATATTCTATTTCACTATTACCTTTAGCATTTCTAGGACCTTTAGCCATAATAAATCTAGTATATTGTAGATTATATTTTTCTATAAAAGAATTAAAAGTTCCTTTATTATCTCTTATAAGAGTTTCATCATCTAAAGTTTCTAAAAGCTCTTTTACAAAAATATCTAGTTCATTATATCTTTGACCTTTGATACCATATTTTTTGGCTTGACCTAAAGCATAACCTATAAAACTTCTCATATTTTTATTTATGAGATACTTTTGATTGTCTTTAATTGTGTTGGTATATTCTCTTAGATTAATAACTTGGTTATCTTTATAAAACATACTAAAGAATATATCAATACTACCTGTTTCTGATTTCTTTAAAGAATTAAAGAAATGATATATAGAGTGAAGTTGTAAATCAATATCATCTTTAGAATTTTTGGTATTTGTATTGTTTGTATTGTTAGAAAATGTACTTAAATCTTTCTTTAATAAAACACTTTCTTTACTTGGTATAAAAATACCCTTATAATCTGTATCCGAATTTTCATTATCAGTCCCATAAAGTTTAGACCCACTTTTAGTAAGATATATTACTTTAGCATTATACTTATCTTCAAAATCTTTTATAATTTTATATACATCATTTAACATCTTCGACCTTTGTATCCTTTGTGTTTTTGGTATTGTAATTAAAACCTAAAATAAAAGCATATACCTCTTGGTGTGAGTTTAATTGTACTATCGCTTTATTATCCTTAACAAGAGTATAATAATACCCATTATAATCAATATAATCTATAAATTTTTGTTCTAAGAACTCATTTATACTGTAGTTCATATCTTCCATTTATTATTCCTTAATATCTTTTAATAAATATATTTAGTTTATTTTTATTGAATTTTAAAGGGTGGCTTTTTTCCATATCTACATATACATTAGATATATCTATTTTACCTTCATTTTTTCTTTCTTCAAACCATATAGAAGCATCTTGTTCACCTTGACCTTCATACCAATTAAAAAACTCTATTACCTCAGCTTTATTTTTAAAGCCTTTTATTTCTAATGAATAATCCATATCTTCCATTACAATCCTTTATATAATTTTTGTTATTATAACATTTTAATCTTAAAACAAAATAAAGAACAATAAGGATTATAAATATTATTAAAAGAGGTAAAATATATGATAAATTCTCCTATATACAGATTTAATAGTATTAATGAAACTGGTATTGATGAAGTACCAAATAATGGATATTTAATAATAGGTAATAATAGGTAATAATGGTACAATAGAACATTATATTAAATTGGCTAATACGGATGTTACAACAGATACTACTATTCAAGATTTTTTGAATAACCCTAATTTATTTAAAAAAGTAGATAGAGTTCCTGCTTTAGAAAGTGTTGGTAATGGTATAAGATTTTCAAATGGAGATTATACAAAAAGTGTAGAAACAGGTGAAAAGTCTCTTGATTTAGTCCAAAATATTAACCCTTTAGTAGATGAAATAGGTGTTAGTGGTAATCACTCTGTTGGATTTGGTGTAGATAACCTTGTTACTGGAAGAAATTGTATAGTAAAAGAAAGAAATAATGCCGTTTTTGGTAATGGTAATATTAGTACTGCTTATGAAGGTTTTATTAGTGGTTCTGAGAATGTTTTAGGATTTGGTGATATTATAAGTGATTATAACACAAATGATAAATTTTTTAAGGTACAAACAAAAACTTTTTATGACAAATGTAAATCTCTTATAGAGGATAGTAATACTCCAAATGAACTAAAAGAAGTTTATGTAACAGTTTATGATACATCTATGGGTTATAATACCGCTAACTTCTTACATATAAAAACACATATCACTAAAGTTGGTGATAATGATGAAGACCAATTTGTCTATGTGGAAGATATTGTTATACCAGAAGGGTATGGTGTATATTCAGCTGTGTCTAATATTGTTTTAATAAATTTAGAAGGTGATTTTGTTGTAGTACCTGGTGCTGAAAGTGGTATTATAGGTCATAATAACATCAATTACTCACAAGGCAATCTAATAGTAGGTTTTAACAATATAAGCACGAGTATTAGCGAAAACGGACATTTTATAATGGGTAGTGGTAATATACTAGATAATTCTAAAGGTTATATTTTTGGTTCCTTCAATAATGTTCTATATACTATGTATAATAATAATTATATTTTGGGTGATAGTAATAATACTAAAGATTCTAAAACATTTATTTTAGGTGATGATAACGAAGCTACCTCTTCAACAATGTATTCTATTGGATATTTAAACAAAACAACAAATTTAAACGGTAAACAATTTATAATAGGGATGTTTAATGAGGTCGAGAGTGATAATGTTGATTATTATTATAATATAATATTAGGGAATAATAACGATGTTTTTAATAGTAATTGCTATATTTTAGGTAAACACAATAATTCTACGAGTCTAAATGGGATTTGGTTGATAGGTAAATATTTAAACTCAAGTAACGATAATCAATTTATCCTTGGTTCTTATAATTTAGAAACTAATAGAAACTTTATTATAGGTTCAGGTACATCAGACAACAGAAAAAATGCCTTAGAAATAGATTTTATTACAGATGAACTTTTTGCTAATACATCTTTAGAAACACTAAGACAATCTAATAACAATGTACTAACTACTAAAGAATATCTTTTAGAAAAAGTACAAATTACAAGAAATGATTTTGATGCTGAACAAGACCAAACAGACTTTGAAATAGACGGATTATACTCATATATTGAAGTTTTACAAAATGGTTTAGAATTAAGAACTAATAAGTATAGCATATCAAAAGATACTGATAATAACAAAACTACTATTAGTCTTAATGATGGTGCTGATGAAAATGATTGGATACTTATTAAAAGTATTAAATAATATATTATAGGTAGGTTCTCCTACCTATTGTTAATCTTTTGTTATAAAAACAATATCATAATTAAACTTATATTCTCTTAACAAATCTAAGAAATAATTATCTTTAGAAATATAAATATTTTTATTGTTTTTAGCATCAACATACATTATTGTTTTTATATTAGGCTCTATATTTTTATTAATATACCATTGTAAACTAGTTATAAAATTATAGTATGTAGGTTGTATATTAAAAGGTAACTCTAAAATATGATATATAATTCTTTCTTTATTAGGGTCTTTTAATAAACT
>Ga0256828_1000988_pt1 | contig 18366 bp, 17 predicted proteins | sample CV88metaG_FD_185993 | JGI IMG/M metagenome (GOLD analysis project Ga0256828, IMG submission 185993) | Hydrothermal vent microbial communities from East Pacific Rise, Pacific Ocean - CV88 | ecosystem: Environmental > Aquatic > Marine > Hydrothermal vents | place: Pacific Ocean: East Pacific Rise...
CTCATTTTTAGTAATGTTCAAAGAGAGATTGGTCACCCCATCAAAGTGAGATATCTGAGCAGGGTCAGCCAAATGAAAAGCAACATTAGCGATATCACCCAAGTAAAAACGTTTGCCATTAACTGTAAGTAGCGTCTGCTCTAAACGCTCTTTACTCTTCTCACCATTTATCGTCGAGATATAAATATGATTTCCCTGCTCTTTTACTGTTCCTACAGGAAAAATAGAGGAGATAGAAGAGATGGCTTGATAAACAGCCTCTTTAGAGAGACCATATCCATCTATTCGTTTTTGGTCTAAGGTAATCAATATCTCTTCATCTGATTCACCACGAATATCAATACTGTTAAGATTACTTATCAGTGAAAGTTTACTTTTTAAATCATCAGCTACCTCAATAAGTCGTCTTAGGTCAACATTTCCAGAGACAGCGACCAAAAGTAAAGGGTATTCATGTTTAACAAGTTTAACAACAGGTTCATCCATATCAGATGGTAAGTCACGTTTAATGTTTGCAACCACATCTTTTGTATCTGAGAGTACCAGTTGTGTATCATTACCTGTTTTAATATCGGCTGTAATATTAAAAATACCATTTTGAATGGTACTGTATACGGTATCAAGTTCTGAAATAGATTTTAGATTATCTTCGAGGGTTTTAACAGCCATTTTATCAAGTACATCAGCACTTGCTCCAGCGTAAACACCGGATACAGAGATTTTATCTAAAGTTGATGCAGGAAAAATCTCTTTGGCAATATTTTGATAAGCAAAAATAGACATAACAATCATAAGCACCATAAATATATGGTTTAAAACAGGACGGTCTATGGCAAATTCAAGAAATTTTTTAATCATTAAACTACTTTATATCTTGATTAAGTAAATTTTCTTTATAATGAATCTCTTCAAGTTTTGTTTTAATAAGGCTTTGTTCCTCTTCTAATGTCATTTTAACACGCTGTAAATGAGCAATGTCTCTACTCTCATAGTAAATTTGATTATCAAGATAAATATTTGGTAATGTTAACAACAATACCAATGCTGTAATAAAGAAAGTAATAAGTATCATGCTTCCTGTTACACCATTCTCTTCTTTACTTTTTTTAGCTTTAATTTGTGTAGCCAAGGATTATCCTTTAAATATAAATGTTCTCAATTTTGCAGAGCGTGAACGTGCGTTAATTTTTAACTCTTCTTTTGTTGCTGTAATGGGTTTTCGAACCAACATCTTACCCAACTGATGGTTTTTACCACAAGTACAACGCATGGCTTGTGTATCACAAATACAAGCTGTTGACCACTTTTTGTATCGGTTTTTTACCAATCTGTCCTCTAAAGAGTGAAAAGTAATCAAAGAGATGATAGCACCATTTAACTCACCTGCTTTATACTTCTCTTCCAACACATCTAAAAGTCCTTCTATTTCACCGAGTTCATTGTTTACTTCTATGCGTATACCTTGAAATGATAAAGTAGCAGGATGTATTTTCCCACCTTTTGGCAGAACTTGACAGATAATATCAGAAAGTTCCTTACCACTCTCTATGTTTTTTTTACTTCTAGCTTCAACAATAGCAGCTGCCACACGTTTGTATGAACGAACTTCTCCATAATGGTTTAAAATATACTCCAATTTATCTTGAGAATAATTATTGACAACTTCAAAAGCAGAGAGTTCAGCAGAACTGTCCATTCGCATGTCTAAAGTTTCACTAGCAAAAGAGAAACCTCTCTCCATTTTGTCAAGCTGTAGAGAGGAAACACCAAAGTCTGCTAAAAGTCCAGTGATAGGTGTCTCTTCTAAAATAGGTAATGTATTTGAAAAAGTTCCTTTATAAAGCGTACTTCTTTCAGAAAAAGGAGCCAATCGTTCTTTAGAAAAAGCTAAAGCTTCATCATCTCTGTCTATTCCTATATGTTTAATCTGTTCATAGGTTTTTAACATCGCTTCAGAGTGACCAGCATAGCCCAAAGTACAATCGACAAAATAGCCCTCTTTAATGTTAGAAAATCCATCCAAAACTTCACTTAGCAATACAGGTATATGAGGTATATTCATACAAGACCTTTATAAATTTATTAATTAAAACGATATAATACCAAAAAAATATAGGTATTTAAATGGATACACATCTAATCAATGAACTCAAACATATATCAAACTCCATGTTTAACAAAAACTATTTTGGTGTTTTCCATGGTTCTATATCGGCAAAAGTAACACTTAACTCTTTCATAATTAATAAAAAAGAGAGCATTCTGGATGAAGTAAATGAAGATGATTTTATAGAATTAAACTGCAACACTGAAAAAGATTACAGATGGAAAGATGCCTCAGCTGATGTTGATATTCACCAAGCAATTTATAGTAAATTACTTAATGCTAAATATATATCTTACACCATGCCTCCCTATGCTACAGCATACTCTTTAAATCATGATATTGTTGTTCCAAAAGACTATTATGGTGCAACATTACTTGATACCGTTCATATTTATGACCCCAAAGGATTTAAAGATTGGGAAAGCAGAGCAGCAGATGAAATTAGCCATTATTTACAAAACCATTCCAACCATTTACTGCTCATCAAAGGCTTTGGACTTATCTCATACGATAGAGACATGACAGAGATGGTTAAGAAAGTCGCCATACTAGAGAATAGCTGTCGTCTATTAACGATAAATTCGGTAAACTAGTTTTTTATATAAATTAATTTAAAATTAATTAAGTTATCTATATAATACAGCAGTACAATATAATAAATTACAAATTTTCCAAGGAGAAACGAATGAAATTGAAATATTCATCACTATTACTAGGCTTATTATTGCCAATATCTTATGTATCAGCAGAGGTATCACTTATTCCACCAGATGCAAAGGCTGGAGAGTGTTATGCTAAAGTTGTAGTACCTGCTAAATATAAGTCTGTTGATGAACGTGTTCTTGTTCAAGAAGCATCAGAAAAAATTACTATTACTCCTGCGAAATATGAGTGGGTTGAAGAAAAAGTTGAAGTAACACCTACAAGTAAAAAACTTGTAACCGTTCCAGCTAAATATAAAAAAGTAACTGAAACTATTGAAGTTAAACCTGCTACACGTAGTTGGCATACATCATTAAAACATAACTCTGCACCAGTAAGTAAAGAGATTCTTGTTGCTGCTAAGCTAAAAGGTGTAGATTTAGAAAATGCTACTCCAGGTTCTTGTTACAAAGAGTACTTTACTCCAGAAAAATATAAAACGGTTACAGAAGAAGTTGTTATTCAAGAAGCAACTACAAAACAAAAAATCATTCCTGCTGTTTATGAAACTGTAGAAAAAACTATTGAGATTAAACCAGCTTCTAAAAAAACCATTACTGTTCCAGCAACATATGAATTTAAAACAGAAAAAGTTCTAGTTGAAAAAGAAAAAACTGTATGGAAAAAAGGTGCAAACCCTGCAACTAAATTAGATGGTGCAACAGGTGAAATTATGTGTTTGGTAAAAGTTCCTGCTGTTTACAAAACCATTAAGAAAAAAGTTGTAAAAACTCCAGCGACTGTAAAAGTTGTTGAAATTCCTGCTGTAACTAAAACAATCAAAGTTAAAAAACTTGTAACTCCAGCTAAAGTAGAAACAATTAATATTCCAGAAGTTAAAAAAACTATTGAGAAAAAAGTACTTGAATCTAAATCTGAGTTTACATGGGTAAAAGTTGGTGACAGTGTTGATAAAGGTTTAAACTATACAGGTCATGAAGTTTGTCTTCTTGAAACACCTGCACTTTCTAAAAAAATCACAAAAACTGTACTTGAAACTCCTGTTTCAACAAAAGAGATTGAGATTCCAGCAAAATACCAAACTATGAAAGTTAAGAAACTTGTTGAAGAAGCAAAAGAAATTAAAACTCCTATCGAAGCAGTATACAAAGTTGTTGCTAAGAAAGAAAAAGTTTCAGATGCTCATCAAAGTTGGGAAAGAATTCTTTGTCAAACAAACATGAACAAAGATGTTATCTTAAAAATTCAAGAAGCACTTAATGAAAAAGGTTATAAAGCTGGTAAAGCTGATGGTGTTTTAGGTAGAGATACCAGAGTAGCACTTGACAAATACCAAAGAGATAATTCACTAGCAACTGGTGGAATTACTTACGAAACACTTAACGCTCTTAACATAGAGCTTTAATCGCTTCTCCATTTTAATACTCGTTCCTAACATCTTTGTTAGGAACGAATGGTGCGTAAGTCTCATTTTTAATAAAATAGCACCCTACACCACCGAAACCCATCCAAAATATAAATACATTAATGAAGCCAATAGAGCTGCTACTAAAGCATAAGGCATTTGAGTTCTTACATGCGATATATGATCACAGCCACTTGCCATAGATGATATAATGGTTGTATCAGAAATAGGTGAAACATGGTCACCAAAAATCCCTCCTGAGATAACAGCACCAATCATAAGAGGTATAGGCAGACCAAAACTAGCACTTAAGCCTAAAGCAATAGGCATCATAATAGAAAAAGTTCCCCAGCTAGTCCCTGTAGAAAATGCTGTTAATGAAGCCACTAAAAAAACCAATAGAGGTATATACATGGCTGAAACATGTGCCTCTTGCATGGCTGTTGCTATATAGTTTGCAGTTCCTAAATCTTTAATAACAGAACCGATAAGAAAAGCAAGAAGTAAAATAAGACCAATAGGAATCATATCTGCAATACCTTCATAGAGTGCATCAAAATACTCTTTATGTTTTATATACCCTTTAAGACGATAATAAACATAGATAAATAGTAAAGTAAAGATAACAGCATAAAAAACAGAAGTAGAACCACTACCCTTTAAAATATCTCCATTACCTGTATAGTAAAGAGACAAGGGAACCATAAGTACTAAAACCAGTAAAGGTAAGAGCATTGCCCATACAGAAGTATGTTCTTTACGCTCTTTTTTTACTAGCTCTTCATAAGGATGTGCTTTAGCTTTTGCCATAGGACCAAAGTTAATGTTAAAGAGTATAACTACTAAGACCATGACAATGGTTATAAGAGAATAGAAGTTATAAAGAATAGACTCAATAAGTAAAGTAATCCCCTCTCCTACTATCACGTTATCATCAATTGCCGTAACGATTAGACCTAAGAGTAAAGCACCCCAAGCATTAAAAGGAATGAGAGAACAAACAGGTGCCGAAGTAGAGTCACATACATAAGCCAACTTTTCACGAGAAACTCCATTTTTATCACAAAGTGGTCGGGCAACTGTACCTGCAACCAACGAGGTAATAGAAGACTCTATAAAAATAATAATTCCTATAAAGTATGCCAAGAGAAGTGCACCCTTTGGAGAATCTAGTTTTTGTTGTTTTTGACTTAAGTAATAGACAAAACCTTCTACTGCACCTGAGCGACTAAGTAGTTTGATAATGGAACCCACTAAAAGAGCAAAAAGAATAGTTTTTGTTATCCAAGCTTCTGAAAATAAGCCTATAAATCCATCTAAAAGGGCGATTAGAGCCTCAAAGGGATTAAAGCCATGTATGACCAGCTCCCCTAAAAAAATACCTGATAAAAGAGATACCACCACATCTTTTGTTATAATTGCTATAACGATAATAAAGAGTGGGATAAGTACGGAGAAGACCCCTAAATTTTCCATGATTTGTCCTCATTGTTTATTTAATTTAACTTATTAGGAATTATAACATTATGAAAACATTATCTATATTAACATTAAGCTTCATGCTCTTTACTGCTTGTCAAAGTGAACCAACACCTCTCAACATGAGTAGTAGTGAAGTACCTCAGGCTGAAATACTGCAACTACGTAATCCCCATATCGTATTACCAAATGACTCTTATCAACTTATGCTTGTTACAACTAAAGATTGGAACAGTAAAACAGGAACCCTACAACGCTATGAGAAAAACCATGAGCATAACACAGCAACATGGGTAAAAGTAGGTGAACCCATAGAGATTATTTTAGGACGTAATGGTTTAGGCTGGGGAAAAGGTTTGCATACCACACCTAAAAATGCAATATACATTAAAAAAGAGGGTGATGGAAGAGCTCCTGCTGGTCTTTTTACTTTAGGAAATGGTTTTGGATACAGTGACTTTAACATAAGCTTCCCCTACTCTACTTATAAAAGAACTGACCACTGTGTTGATGACAGTAACTCTCAATGGTACAACAAAATTATAGACAGTACAAAAGTAAAAAAAGATTATAAAAGTTTTGAACATATGAAACTCAACAATCATCTTTATAGATATGGAATTACTGTTAATCATAACCCTGAACAGATAAAAAATGCTGGTTCATGTATTTTTATGCATATACGAAGTGGAAATGGTAAAGGAACAGCTGGTTGTACTGCCATGAATGAAGAGAAAATCATGACCATACTCAAGTGGCTAAAAAAAGAAGATAAACCACTGCTGTTACAATTACCAAAAGAAGAGATATTAAATATAAATATTTAATCTACTAAATTTAACCTACTAAACCTAGTTTTTTTAAGAATGGTCTTGCATCTAGTGATTTTTCATCTAACTTAGAAATCATTGTATCGAGACCTTTCTCATTTGAAATCCATTGAGAAAGATTCTCCATACAGTATTTTTTTTCACCTCTGGTAAAACCTTCATAATTCGGAAGTGCTTGTAGAATCACACTTATTTGATTTAACTCTATGTTATGTCCCATTTTGACCCTTTCTATAGTATTTTAATCGCGATGATTAATTCTAACCAAATCTTACTATTAAAGATATATAAAAAAAAATCTAATTTTACACTTTAAAATATAATTAAATATTTTTTAACAATATTAAATATAACAAAACAATATTTTTAATTGTTATTTTTAGGATTTAAAGATCAACTCCCTCCCAAAACTCATCAAAATCAAGATTTGTCATGGCATTTTCATCATTTTGATTTTTCTCTAGTAACTTCTCTTGCTCTACCTTAAAATAAAGCTCTAAAGCTTCATCCAACATGGTATTTATATCTTTTTTCAATAATTCTGCAAAGAGTTCTAAACTCTCTACTTTATCAGCTTTTAATTCCAGTTTTATACTCTTCTCCATACTTATCCTTTTCTATTTCTATTTTCCAAATAAGTAAATCAAATTTGGAAACTTAACAATAATTAATAGTGCCACAAGTTGTAATAAAATAAAAGGGATAACCCCTCTATATATCTGACCGGTAGTCACCAAATCTCCTGCTGCACCCTTTAAGAAAAAGAGTGCAAAACCAAATGGTGGTGTTAAAAATGATGCCTGTAAATTTAGAGCTATAAGTATAGCAAACCAAACTGGGTCTATACCGAAAGCATGGGCAATAGGAACCAGTATAGGTACCACTACAAAGGCTATCTCTATAAAATCTATAAAGAATCCTAAGAAAAATATTACCAACATAGAGATAAGTATAAACGTCCACTTATCTCCTACTTCATCTCTAAAAAATTCCATCGCTAGAACATCTCCACCCAATTCATTAAAAACCAATGAAAATGCTGTGGCTCCTATGAGAATCATAAATATCATAGAAGTTAATTTAACTGTTTCTAGTGAAGCATATCGCATAAGATCAAAGGAAAACCTTTTTTTATAAAGTGCTAAAAGCAAAGCTCCTATTACTCCAATAGCAGCCGATTCAGTAGGACTGGCAATTCCTGCAAAAATAGAACCTAAAACAGCCATAATGAGTAGAAGTGGTGCAACCATAACCTTGAGTGCTTCTATAAGTACTTTAGAATACTTTTCATCATTTTCAATGGCTGGTGCTACCTCTTTATTGAAATAGGCATAAATTAAAATATATAATATATAAAGCCCAATAAGCAACAAGCCTGGCACCAAAGCAGCCCGAAATAGGTCACCAACACTTAAATGCATCTGGTCACCCAAAACGATAAGTACAATAGAGGGAGGGATAATCTGCCCCAAAGTACCCGATGCAGCAATAGAACCTGTAGCCAATTCAGGTGAATACTTATGTTTTAACATTAAGGGCAAAGCTATAAGCGACATCATCACTACTGAAGCCCCCACTATTCCTGTACTTGCAGCGAGTATTGCACCTACAACCACAACCGATATGGCTAAGCCTCCTCGAATACCTCCAAAAAGCTTTCCCATTGAGAGCAATAAATCTTCTGCTACTTTTGATTTTTCTAAAATAAGCCCCATTAAAATAAAAAGTGGCACCGACATCAATGTCGTATTCCCCATAATCCCATAAACCCTATAAGGAAGCATATCAAGAACCTGAATACCCAATTCATCTGAGATAACAGCAAAAAAGAGTGCCACCCCAGCAAAGACAAATGCCACTTGAAAACCTGTCATAAGTAAAAAAAGTGTTAAAAGAAACATCAACCACAATGGGTCAATCAAAAAAGCCAAATCTTGACTAGAAAAAGTTAAAAAAAAGAATACAAAACCAAGTACAATAAAAAGATTAACTTTAGACTCTATTTTAGAAAAAGCTTTAATTATTTCAGAAATAGCTTGAAGCACAAGTAATATAAAAGCTATAAATAAAACTCCTTTAATAATAAACCTATACTCTAGACCTCCCGGATCAGATGAAACTTCATTTTGAAGGTATGATTGAACAGTCATATCTAAGGTACCATTTAAAAAATAGAGTGAAAAAGGAATGAGTAAAAAAAGCATGGAGAGTATCTGGACTATCGCTTTGGTCTGCTTGGAGTAGTGTGAAAACAAAATATCAACACGAACATGTTTGTCGTGTTTTAAAGCATAAGAGAGTCCAAAAAGAAACACTATATCAAAAAGATGCCATTCTACTTCCTGTAAGGCTATAGAGCCTTCAGAAAATAGATAACGCATCATGGCATCGTAACCTATAAGAAGTGCCAACAAAAGAGCCAACAAGGCTGCAAATAAACCTATTTTTTTAGTCAGTGTATCAATGAAATAGCTCATTTATATAAAACTGGGTGCATCATTTGCAAATAAAATTAAATCTCCAGCTTGAGTTTGCTCTACAAGCATCTCTTGCATCTTATCTTTACTCTCTAGTTTTACCAGTTTACTTTCATCTACATTTTCTTGAAAAATTCTATAGTTCAAATCACCGGTAAGTACAACCACATCGAAAACCTCATCGGCTCTTTTGGCTACTTGAACATTAAACTCATCATCAACCTCTACCAAACCAGGGGTTATAAGAACTTTTCTTCCTGCATACGTAGAAGCCAAATTAAACCCTTCCATCATACCATCTATGTTACCATTGAAACTGTCATCAATAATCACTTTCCCACCGGCATCCATACGTTGCAATCTATGAGGTGTTGGCTCCAATGAGTTTAGCTGTTTTTTAATACTTTCTTCATCCATATCAAGGGCTTTTGCCACTTTAATGGCCAAACCAAGGTTCATGGCATTAAAAGCACCCAAAATATTTGCATGATAGAGTTCATTGTCCATCTCAAAATCTAAACCATCAAGGGTTGCCTTAACACCTGAGATCTCTTTACCAAAAGTATGTACATGATTAATAGGATTTAGTCTAGCCGACTCATGCACCCATGCCTCTTTTAGACGCTCTGAAGAGAGAATCTCCATTTTGGTATTTCTTATATTTTCTAAACTACCAAAGTATTCAATGTGAGCTGGTCCTATTTTACCAACCACTGCCAGATGAGGGTTAACAAACTTCGCTATCTCTGCGATATCTCCAGCTCCTCTAGCTCCCATCTCAACCACATAAACTTCTGTATCAGCAGGTAAATCATCATTGATATCTTTTAAAACACCACCAAAAGTATTTACCGAACGTGGTGTCGCATAGACCTTATACTTTGCCGATAAGATATGAGCTATATAGTTCTTAATACTGGTTTTACCATAAGAAGCTGTAACACCAATCACCACCATGTTGGGCATAGACTCTAACTTCTTTTCTGCTTTCATTTGAAAACCTTTAAAAAGCATCGCTTCCATCATAGCAGAGGTTGCATAAGCCAAGAGTAGAGGCATAATAACCACTAAGATTTCAAACTTAATAATGTATTTCATCATTACTAAAAAGAGTGTAAAGAACATCAAAGCTGCAAAAAAACGTTTAACCCGTCCTGTAAAAACCAAAGGTTTATCTTGCTCTTTTCTCCACATATACAGCATGGCTATATATGCCAAAGTTACCACAATACTAAAATCTGTCTCACGACTTACAGTAAAGTAAAGAAAAAGTGGAATTAAAAAATAAACCAAATGCCACCACGTTTTGGTATGGTGAAACAAAACCCTATCTAACTTATATGAATACCACTGCATGTTGGTCATAAAGTAGTAACCAAGTGCTAAAACGAAGAGTACATTACTCAATACATTAACTATTTCCATTTCTATCCTTTATTATTTCATCTGCTATAAATTTTGCATGTTTCAAAAAGAAAAAGTGATCACCCTCTAAAGGATAAAACTTAGAATTCTCTATAAGCCCTGCAATTTTTTCACCTGTATAAAGTGGCGTAGCTGTATCCTCTATACCCCAAAAACACAATGCCCTACTTTTTGACTTGGCAAATTCAGATTCAAAATCTTCATCAACCACATTTTTAAAAGTCTCATACATTTCGTGACTCATACCCTGTGCATCAGGAGCAACAAAAAGCTCACGTATTTTTTTCATGCCTAAAGGTTTTAAAAACTTAAACGTGGCTATTTTGATTTTAACTGACCATGGTTTCTCTGTTATCACCCCTGCTGATGAGAGTAAGACCAAAGTAGGAGGGTTTAAAAGTGTTGCAACTTTACCACCAAAAGAGTGTCCCATAACAATCTGAGGTTCAACACCCAAAGTCTCTAGAAACTTCTTTATAATTTCAGCATAATCTTTTGTAGTTAAAATCATCTCATTAGAACTCGCACCAAAACCTGGCATGTCCAAATAGATATGTTTATAAGATTCAAGCTCTTTTCCAAAAGCTTGTTTCATTATCTCTTTGTTACTTCCCCAACCATGTAAAACCAACAAAACATCTTTTGCACTGGGATTTACTATTTCATAACTGAGTTTAAAACTTTGTTCTTTATACTCTATCTCTTTTACTGCCATATATTCACTTTCATCTATTATTTATTTAAATTTTTTGCACAAACATAAGCTGTAGAGAATGCCCATTGAAAATTGTATCCACCAAGCTCTCCCGTTACATCCAACACTTCACCTAAGAAGTAAAGACCCTCTACTTTTCTACTCATCATCGAAGAGGCATCTATCTCATCAGTAGAGACTCCACCCTTTGTAACTTCTGCTTTACTATAACCAAAAGTACCAGCTGGGGCAAAACTGTAAGCTTTTAACTGCTCTATTTTCTTCCACTCATCTGAGCTTAATCTGTTGGCTGCTTTATCTTCAATATTTAACTGTTCTAAAAATGTTTTAGCCACCCTACTTGGAAGCCCTAAAGTACGACTTATATTTTTCTTAGACAATTTTAAACTATCTATACTTAAAGCCGGTAAAAAATCAACCGTTATTTTTCCTTTTTGCCAATAAAGCGAAGCATCTAAAACAGCTGGTCCAGAGATTCCCTTGTGTGCAAAAAGTAATGCTCCATCTATCTCTTTTTTTAAATCTTCATTTTCTACAGTAATCTTTACATCAAGAGCTATACCACTTAGTGACTTAAAAAAGAATTGTTCAGGCTGTACAGTAAATCCGACCAGTCCAGCACTTAGTGTCTTAACTGTATGGTCAAAACTTCTTGCAATATCATAACCTATTGAAGTAGCCCCAATTTTAGGAAAGCTTAGTCCCCCTGAAGCTACCACTACATTTTTAGCGACAAAAGTTCCCTTTGATGTTTTAACTTCAAAGTGATCTTCTTTTTTCTCTACACTTTTAACTTCTATTTGAAGTGCTATACTTTTAGAAGGTATCTCTTTTTTTAAAATATCTACCACATCTTTGGCAGAGTTCTCACAAAAGTATTGATTTCTCTTTCGAGTAACCAGCTTTAAACCTCTATCACCAAACCAATTTAACACATAATTTTGATCAAATCTTTTAATAATATTTCGTATAAAACGTTGATTTCCTAAATAATTATTTGGCTTCACTTTTCCATTGGTAATGTTACATTTTCCACCACCAGAAATCAACAATTTAGAACCTACTTTAATATTGTTATCTATTAAGATAATATTTTTATCTTCAAGAAGAGCTGCTAACATCAACCCACTTGCACCTGCCCCAATAATGGCTATATCAACTTCTTTTTTCATATTTTTATTATAGCAGTATTACCATGCTTCTCCCCTAATTTATTAATAAAAAAATAATCATTTTGTATAAAATTGTTTTTATTTATTAAATTATAATAAATTTAATTTTTTATATATATTAATAAAAAAATAATTTATATTGTGCTATCATACCTTAACCATAAAAACTAAAACTTCAAAGGATATTTATGTTAATCAAAAAGAGTCTATTATTATCAGTTGCAGCAGCAGCTTTACTTACTACAGGGTGTTCTCAAACAGCAGCAGCACCAAAAGCAAAAGCAAACACAGCTCCTGTAACAGCACAAAAAACAAGTGATGGTTCATTTACACTACCAAATGCTAAATCTGGTACATGTTATGGAAAAGTTATTATTCCAGCTAAATATAAAACTGTAACTGAAAAAATTAAAGCTACACCTGCAGATGCAAAACTAACTATTGTTCCAGCTACTTATAAAACTGAAACAGAAAGAGTTCTTGACACAGCTGCAAGTACTAGAATAGTAGCCGTTCCTGCAACATACAAAACTGAGAGTAAAACAGTAACTGTTTCACCTGCATACTCAGAATGGAGAAATGGTCTACACCCAGAAGCAAGAGTTGCTTCATCTGCTGTATTAGCTTCTGCTAAAGCTGGTGGAATCAATCTTGAAGCAGCAAAAGCTGGTTCTTGTTACTATGAGTTTTATGCTGCACCACAGTTTAAAACAACAACAGAAAAAGTTTTAGCAACAGCTGCTTCTTCAAAAATCATTGCTGTACCTGCTGCATTTAAACCAGGTGTTAAAAAAATTCTTGTAACTCCAGCAACAACTAAATTGGTTAAAGTTCCAGCTACATACAAAAATGTAACTGAAAGAATCATGGTAGCTCCTGCTAAAAAAGTATGGAAAGAGACAAAATGTAACGATAAAGATTGTGCAGTTGAAGAGATGATGTGTCTAGTAGATATTCCAGCTCAATACAATACAGTTACAAAACGTGTTCTTGTTACTCCAGAGACTACAAAATCTGTAACAATTCCTGCTGTTTACAAAACAGTACAAATCAATGAATTAGCATCTGCAGCATCTACAAAAACTGTAGCAATTCCTGCAACATACAAAACATTAGAAAAAACTCAAAAAGTTTCTGATGCAAAATATGTATGGTCTGATTCTATGATGGAAAAACCAGGTATGTCAAGAACTTCTGCAGTAATCTGTAAGGTAGAAATTCCAGCTGTAACTAAAGTTGTAACTAAACAAGTTGTAGCAACTCCAGCTGCTTCAAAAACTGTTACTATTCCAGCAGTATATAAAACTGTTCAAGTAACAAAAATTGTTACTCCTGAAACAACTAAAAAGACTGTTATTCCAGCAACATATAAAACTGTTTCTAAACAAGTTAAAGTTTCTGATCAGTCAGTTAAATGGATGCCAGTTCTTTGTAAGTCAAGTATGACTGTAGAGACCATCTCTAAAATCCAAAAAGCATTAACAGCTGCAGGATTCAAAACTCCAGTAACTGGTATGTTAGACGCTGCTACTAAAGCATCGGTTAAAGCTTACCAAACTAAAAAAGGTCTTACTGTATCTGGACTTTCTATAGATACTCTTAAAGATTTAGGTGTTCTTTAATCCCTAAACTTTAAAACCCTACAACAACTCTTTTGAGTTGTTGTAACTACTTTAACTCTAAAACTTCTCCAAACGGAACATCACAAGCTTCACTCATTACCCATAAAGTATCAATAGTAGGTTCATATTTAGGGAAGGCTCCTTTACCATCGGTAAAATAGATTAAAAATTTGAAATCTTCATTCATACGCTCTACATAATCAAAAACAGGAGTAAAGTTGGTTCCCCCTCCTCCTTTAAGTGTAGGTTCTAAACTCTCCATGGGTGTTAGACGTTGTATGTTTTGAATAGAAGCATCGCACTCTATTAGCTCTATAACATAATGTGTAAAAACCTGCATAATATCATAAAGTTCGGCTAGAAATTTTCTTAAAAGCTCATCATCTATAGAGGCAGAAGTATCTATGGCAACAACTATCTTTAACTCTTCACCATAAATAGAAGGCAAGGCGATACCACGATAGAGATGTTTTTTAGAAGGAGGAAACATTCTATAGTCACTCTTGGCATGGGCATTAACATATCTATAGAGTTCATCACGCCATGCAATCTGTGCTTCAGTATTAGACTCTATAAAACGTTCTATACCTTTGGGTAAATCACCATGTTTTTCAAGCTTACTGTTCAGCTGTTTAACCAAAAGTTCATACTCCTCTTGTGCCAACAACTCTTCAAAAGCCTCTTCGGGAAGTTCTTGTTCTTCCATTTCTTCTACCTGTTGCTCTTCCTCATCTAAAGTCTCATCATTATCTTGTAAATCAAGTTCGTTTAATAAAGTTGTATAAATTTCCTCAGCATAGAGCCTTTCAAAACGTGAAGCATAATTTGCCATGGGTGGCAACATAAAACCATTCTCAACCAACAAATCATTAACGGCATAATCACTCGCTAAGTACCAAACAGAAGAGACTCTATTTTTACCTCGTTCACTATGAAAAAGTGCCTGATGCATGGCTGCATTGGCTAAGAGTGTGGAAACCTCATTTATGGAAAGTACTTCTAAATACTCATCATTATACTCAAAAACATCTCCAAGATTACGACTGTTTCTAAGCTGCTTATTAACCCGTAACTCTAGTGAGCTTATTAAGCTTCCAAAGTAAGGGTTTTCTAACATAAGTTTTGTTTTGGCTTGGGTTATTTTCTCTTGACTTGCTAACTTAACATCTGAAGGTATCATGCTAAATCCTTTACTACACTAACAAGTAGGCAAACTCTTCCACCCAATCATCCCAAACGCTAGAAGCCTCTACATTTATCTTATTTTGTTGCATGTCTTTTACCAACATCACGGAAAACTCTTTTGGTAATGTAAGCGAAAACTTCAAAGCATTGTCTATTTTCTCTTTAGTAGAGTTCTGTTTTATATTGCTAATAATCCCAGCTATTAAGGCAAAAAGAACTTGACTATCATGCTCTACTTTTACCTCTTCATTGGCTAGAAGTTTATCTATATCTGGTAACTTGTGCATTACTTTTCTAAAACTCATAAATGCCGTAGCACTCTCGTTTCCTACTGCACCAGAGATAATGTCCATAAGCAGTGATACTTCTATACCTGAGCTTAAAATCTTATCGACATACTCCCATGACCTAGGCGTTGGAAAAGACTTTTGGTTTTGAGAAGGGTCAAAGTCAAAAAGCTTTTCATTGTCATAGTGTAAAAAAGCAATAATCGAGCTGTCGATACCCTGCTCATACGCCCAGCCTTTCCAGTCTTCAAAACTTACTTCCATATTCAAATGCACAAAACGGTTCGCAAGTGGTGGTGGCATTCTATAGACCACCCCACGGTCACTCTCATGGTTTCCAGCTGCTACGATACTCCAACCCTTAGGTAACTCATAGTCCCCTACTTTTCTATCAAGCACCAGCTGATAAGCCGATGCTTGAACCGAAGGAGGTGCTGTGTTGATTTCATCTAAAAATAAAATGCCTTTTGAGTCAGGGTTTTTAGGTAAAAAGTTTGGACTTGCCCAGACAGCTTCATGGTTCTCGTTATCAAAAAAAGGAATTCCCTTTAGGTCTGTGGGGTCAAGAAGTGACAGACGTAAATCTACAAACTCCAAACCTTTATCCACAGCTATCTGTTTAATAATAGATGATTTACCAATCCCTGGACTTCCCCATACAAAAACAGGTATTTGACTCTCTATTAATTTGTCTAAACTTTTACTTATATTTTGTGCTTTCATTTTTTCCTCTATTTTTTAGAAAATCGTAGGGTATGGCTTTAGCCTACCGTCAAATTTAATCCATTTGTTTTAATCGGTAGGCTAAAGCCCTACCCTACAGTTTTGATATATTTAATAAGCACCAAAACCATATTTTTTCATAATAATCTCTAAAACAGGCTTCTTATATGCCCCTTCATGTCTCAATACTTCATTGCCTTCTTCATCGAAAAAGAGCTGAACTGGCATAAGTTTTAGTCCATATTTATCACGTAAAACAAGACGCTCTTTTTGACCATCTACAGAAAATATCTGATACTCAGGATGCTCTTCAACTATCTCAGAAAATATCTTAGACATAGTAAGGCAAGAGTAACAGTGACTCATACCAAAAGCTATAATGGTAGGCTTACCATTACCAATGAATGTTTTAACATCAGCATATTTTTTTGTCTCTAAAGTTTTAATATCTATCATCACTTCTCATTCCCATCTGTGCAGAGTTAACACTCTCCAAATACGTTTGGTTTTTAGTCATCAACATTATAAGTTCACTATCCAAAGCAAACTGCTCTAAATAGCTCAACTTAGTTGAAGGGTTTATAGCCAATCCTTTATTAAAAATATGTATATTTTTTTCAGCTAACTCATCAAGTATCTCTTGAGGTGTTGTAGGATTTGTAGCTATATTTATAATGACAGACTCTTCACCTTTTGCATAAAACTCCTCTAAAAGTTTTGGGTCAAGATTTGGGTTAGAACTAAGTGCCAACATAAACTCATCGCCATACTTCTTATAAAGAAGCGTTAACTGCTCAACATTCAATGCTTTATTACTTGCCAACTTATGGTCAATTTCAGGGTTTAAGCCTATCAAGCTTTCAAGAACTTCATCTATCTGCTGATTTTCACCCATAAGTGCTAAAACATCTGACTTTAACTCAGCTTCTAAAATAGCGTTTAGTCTCTCTTTGCTTAGTTTTTGAAAGGTTAAAAGAGACTTTACTATCTCCTCGTCACTTTTTAATAGCTCTTTAAAAATAGTATCATCTAAGCTGTTGTTTTGAGTCAGCATAAGCTTGGTCATCTCATTAGAGCTCTTAAATATATGCTCTTGAGCATCTACTGATATACTGTTATTACAAGCAAGAAAGCTGTTGATTCTCTCATCATTAAAACTTAGTAAATAGCGTATATTTTCTGAGGATATATTTGGATTTAATGCTACGATTTCTCGTAGATTTTTAGGACGCATGTCCTCTTTACGGCTCTGCTTTATCTCATGGTTTGGCATGGTTAACATGGCATCGAGTATGTTAGCTATTTTTGCATCACGTGCGATATTTGAAAGCGTAATAGGAGAATAAACCATAGCAGGGTCACGAAAACCATCTGGTCTATAAAAACGGTCTACAAAAGTAATGGTAGTATCACGATTATCATCGTTATCATACACCCCATCAGAACCCCAGTCATACATTTTAAAAAGTTTTAAAAAGACCTCATCTGTAAAGGAAGAATTTTTAAGAAGACGTTTTAAACGCTCTTGGTCATTAGAGAGTTTCAAAGACATCATCAAGGTATTGGGTTTTATATGTTTGGTATAAAACTCTTCAAACTGAGCCAAACGTACATCTGGAATCTTTTCATCATATAAGTCATAAGAGGTTTGTTCTTCTAAAGGGCTTAGCATGGTACTTAAAACCACCAAGGCTACCTCTTGCCCTATATATTTGTCGGCATAGTTCATTCCTTGGGCTTCTAAAAAGTTTGTAAGCTCTTCTGGAGTAAAGTTAGTGACACGTCCTAAGAAAAGAACGGTACTTCCTTGCTTCTCTTTAATAATATTTTCTATCTTCATTTTATAATCCAATATGGTTAGCATTAAAATAATAATATCATAAAAAGAGTAAATTTCTCTTATTTAAAAGAGAGTAGCCGTATTATCCTAATTTTAAAAGTATTTTATCTAAAAGTTGGGTCGATAAAATACGTTTTAAATAACCCAAAAGATAAGTAGCTTTTGTAATATAGTAACGTGGTTTTGGCTCTTTGGCTAAGATGATTTTTTCAACCACTTTCGCTACAGAAATAGCCTCTTCATTAAAAGGAACATCACTCTTTTTAGCTGAAAGGTTTTTTAGATACGCTTCTTTAAAAATAGAGTTTTCTATATCAATATTCTCTTGAAGTTTCTGCATAGCATTTTTACGAAAATCACTTGTAACAGGTCCCGTATTTAAAATGCTTACATAGATGTTGCTTCCTGCTAACTCTAGTCTTAAGGTATCGGTTAA
>Ga0256828_1000989_pt1 | contig 18356 bp, 16 predicted proteins | sample CV88metaG_FD_185993 | JGI IMG/M metagenome (GOLD analysis project Ga0256828, IMG submission 185993) | Hydrothermal vent microbial communities from East Pacific Rise, Pacific Ocean - CV88 | ecosystem: Environmental > Aquatic > Marine > Hydrothermal vents | place: Pacific Ocean: East Pacific Rise...
GCTAATTTACCACTCATTTCAACAGTACCGATAGGAAAGCTACGAGTATTAAAAGTATAATCTGCTATATCTTCAATAGTAATAGGGTCTGTATTATCTCCACCATTTATAGTAATTGTATTGCCAACAAAAAAGGCATCAATATTCAAATCTACATCAACCTTAACTGCACAATTTAATCTAAACTCTATTCTATATATATCTAAGCCAAAATCACTACCGCCATTATGTCCGCCACCTGTTGCACCGCCATTTAATTCAGTACCACTACACATTAACATTTGCCAACCAAATTTTAAAGATAAATCCCCTTTTTCAGTTACTCTATATTCTGCATATTTATCAGTACCACCAAAAAATAACTTAATCACTATCGCTGTACTGTCTTGAACTAAGAAGTTATCACCTTTACCTTTAATATAATAAAACCATACACCTAAATCTTTTTCGGTTATTTTGAATCTATAACCATCTGTTATATCGTGATACCACCAAGACTCATCTTTATCAGATGTTTGCAATCCTAAAGAATAATCACCTTCTAGTTTATTACTTGATTGTGTAGGGTCATTAGCATTACCGCCTTTTTGCCAACCTCCAGTATCATCACAGTTAAGGTTATCTCCACTTGCTCCAACGATTATATAATTATCTTCAATATCAGCCATTTACTATCTCTATATTAATAACTTTTAAAAAAGTATGAATCCTATAAGTCTTTAGAATTTCATCTTTATTGTTTGCCTTGATTTTAGAACTGTGTATTTCTCCAGTATCTCTATCAAAAAATTTTACCTTAAAAGTTTTCATTTATTACACTCTTTTAATTTTAGTTGTGTCAATCTCACTATCTAAAAGCTCTACACTTTTATCATCTTGTATAAGTATATCATAAGTGTTATTAAAAGCTTTGTATTTAGTAACTATAAAATCTTTATTAAATTGTAATCCGTTATTGCTGTTAAATATTTCTATGTTTTCTAAACTATCAGCATTTGTAAGAGTTCCTATGTCCCCTTTAGCATCATCACTAAAATATAATCTTGAATTTTTGATTGATATTCCACTTGCACTAAGTTCTATATTGTTATTATTGTATAAATCACTTTTTAGTATATCAACATTTACACTATTACCATTACCTATAAAAATATTTTCAAAGCCTTGTATTTTACTATCATAAATATTTACTATTGCATTATCTTCGATTATGAAATTTGGAAGACCTGTAGCTGTTATATTAGCTCCATTTTTAGCATAATCTTCTGTTCCGTTATCAACAACACCCAAAGTAAGATTAAAACTATCTTTTACAGTTAAATGAAATTTATTTGTATTGTTTAATTGACTAAAATATAGGTATTCATTTTCAATTTTAAAACTTCCACTATTACCATCACCAAGTTCTAATCCTGCAAATAATGAATAAAATCCTACTGCATTTTCAACAACTCCCCATACTCCACCGCCTGAACCTTTGTCTATATCAGTTGCATATATATCTGCTAAAGTATAAGGTGTTCCGTCATTATCTCCAGTAACTATAATCTTATCATAGAATTTACTCCAATCAGTACCGAAATTCCCACTATCTTTATCCGAACTATCTCCATCCCCACTATTAACCATAACTGCGACTTGATTAATCTTAGTACAATCATCATCAGTCCAAGTACCACTATTTGAGTTCTCATCTCCAGCTTTTCCACTTGCTCTAAGATACAGCCAACCGCCTTTCCATTCTCCGTCATCTCTTCTATGTTGTGGTTGATAATAATCTGCATAGTTACCATTTGAACTATATAATCTTAAATAAAGCCCATCTTCTGAATTTTTGATGACATATTTACCGTCTTTATCAACAACAGGATTAAGAAACCATAGGCTTACTTCATTATCGATTATACTAAATGGTGTTACTGTATTTTTATTCCTAACTCCACCATTCTTGTTTGGCGCTATATCCCATTCAATACATTGACTACCCTCTTTGGGTGTGTAGTTACTATCCGCTAAATCTGCACCATCTCCAACTGTTTCCCAATCGTCTTTAGATTCAGCTCCATCAATAGTAGTATAATTAAGTGTAATAGCCATAGAGTACCCCGTTAACGTTTATGATGTAATTTTATCGTAAGTATTATTAAAAGTAGCTTTATGCGTAGTGGCCAGGGAGGTGTTCCCCCTAGTCTATAGTTATGGATTAATTACCTCTGTAATTTCTCTCTAATGATGCAACTAAAGAAACTGAATTGGCATTAGTTCTACCAATCGTACTAGTAGCTTTAACATACATTGCTTTATCTAATCCTATGGCTACCACTGTAATAGGTGCATCTGTACCTGCAGTTCTACCACCTTGTTCATTACCATCATAATCAAATGTGAATTGAACACTAGCCTTCGTAATATCTCCTGCTATGTCATCACCATTATTGTCTTTAACTATAATAGCATCCGAATCACCAAAGTTATTTCCATTTGCATCAGTGAAGAACATTCTATATACTGCACCTGAATCTTGAACCAAGTTATCATTAAAGTTAATTGATCCAGCAGCTACGAATGGGAATACTCTTTTAACACCATCAACATCATAGAATTCAAGTCTATTTATATCTGTTTCTGCAAAATCATCAATGAATACACCTGTGCTTGTAACCAGTGTATCCCCAACGAATTTTAGTAACGCATTTGCTGTTTTACCAATTACTGTACCATCACCAGCATCGATGTCCGAATTTTGTCTTAGAGACCATTCTACAAACTCATAAATTTCTTCTGCTGTAGGATAGTTACCATCATTAGCAACATCTGCATCGATAATAATATTGAAATTATAGTCAGTTCCACCAATATTTCTTGTTTGATTATCAGCATAGTATGTGATACTCATATCAGCATATCTACCTTGATCTGCAATACCATCTCCATCACTATCAATGTCAGCATCACTATGAGTAATTTTAAGATCAACACCATTTGCTAGTGGGAATCGATATGCTTGATATGTGAATTGTGTAACCCCAATATCTGATTGTTCAGATTGTGCATATAATTTAGCTTGCTCTCTAACGAATATCTTGAAGTAACTTCTATAATCTGTTGTTATATCAACTGAATTACCTGCAGCTTCATCAGTAATACTTTCCGCCACCGCAATCTCATTAGCACTAGTAACTGTAGCTATAGTAAATGTACCATTATTATCACTTGATCCAGTAATAGTTAATTTATCACCTGGAGCAAAGCATGCCAAATTTGTACTTGTTGATTTAATTTTACTATCTGTTGCTTCAAAACTAATATCTGTACCTTCTGCATGAGAATAAACTTTTACTGCTTGATTAACTGCACCGGTTAATACAACATTAGTAGCTGCTCCATTAATTTCTTGTTGGTAATATACTTGGTCATCTGCACCGATATCACCAAGTGTGATAATTCCTGCCCAGATACTTGAAGCATATGCCCCTTCTTGAATAGCGAACCCACCATCTCTGAATAAATTTACTGTAGTCATGTCAGCAGGTTGCCAACTCTCTACGAACTCGAATTGTTCTGGTGTAATAGCTACCATTGGAAATGGGAACTTAATTAACGCTGCATCCGTTTTCCATTCTTCTTTTAAGTATGAATATACTGCTTGGATCGCCACCCCATCATCTGTTAAATCACCATACTTTGCTAAACTGATTGTACCTGTAGGAGTATCAATCCATATATTACCATCATCTCCTAGTTTAGCTCGTTCTGAAGCTCTTACTAGTGAATCCGGATCTGTAATTTTTGCCATTTTACATCCTTTATGTTATAACATTTTTACCGCAATCTTGTATTGCACATGTGTTCTAGTCGACTGTCACCCTTAGTAAGCAGTAGAAGGGTGATTACTACTGCTTACTAAGAGGACTAATGGGTGTAACTATTTAATTCTCCCCCATATATTTTACATTTGGATTATAAACTTCAACGTAAGGCACTTTACCTGTCTTATCGCACTTGATACCAAATAATCCGTTAAGTTTATGAACTCCGTGTTGTATATGAGTTAATTGTTGATTTCTATGTCTCATCTCGCTGTTAAGTGTATTTGATATTGCTTTTAATTGTTGATTTCTTAAATACATACTATCATCAAGATTTTTTTCTAATCGTTCTATTTTAGATAAAGCATTTTCTAACTCTACTTGTAAAATCGTTTTGTTTTTGGTATCTCTTATTTTTGATACATAATTACCTTGATACAAAATAATCCCCTGAATTAAATTAAGGGCAACTAAAAATATTAAAAATACTGGATAATTAATTTCTTTTTTTATATTTTTTTCCATTATACTACTCCTACTACTTTTAAAATTAAAAATGCTCCACCTGATAACAAGCCAGTAACAACACCCCAAACAACTTTTTTAATTAAAGCATAAATATCAGCTAAATCTTTTCTGATTTCTTTTATATCTTTATCTACAAGTTCTTTGCTTCCTTTTAGCCTACCGTCTATAATATCTTGTTTATGGGACATTTCTTTTTTAATCATTTCTATATCAAATTTTAATTTTGATGTATCAGAAGCTATTATAGTTAATTTTTCTAGGTTTCTTGACATACTCTCATAACTCATCTGAATATTGCTAAGTGCATTCGCACACTCGCTTTGTTTTTCTTTTAACTTGTTTTGCTCATCTTCTATTCTGATAACTTTATGCTTTATTTCTTCCATATTTCTGCCTTATTCATTACTCGGTAAATTTTAACATACTCAACCTTAGTACTAGCTTGCATACTATCTTAAATTAAGTATTTTGCTTCAGTTAATCCTAACTTACGAGCATCATCCAATGTATCAATTATTCCTAGTTGGTACCCTATTTTTGCTACTCTACTATCTAACTCCCGTTGTTTTCTTCTAGCTTCTCTTAGTACGCCTTTAGCTGTATCTTCTTTAAACACCTTAGTCCAACCACTAATCGATCCTGTATTGTAAGCTATGTCTGTTAGTATGAACTGATGGTATAACGGTAAGCTTCCTACATTTATCTTTAATTCCATAGCCCGTTTGACTACTAGTGAATATGCTGACCTGACTGATTGTTCTACTAGTTTGCTAGCTACTTTCTCATCTATCTCTTTACTACCCTCTAGTAACTCATCGAACTTAGGGTATGTACCCTGTGCTATAACGTTCATGCTGTATGTAGTTTTAGCTGCTGTATCATATACTTCTCTAGCTGAACTATCACCTAAGTTGAATCCATACCCTATTGTTCTATTACCTAATGTATCAGTGTATACTTTAGCTGAGTACCCTTCTATTGATTTGATTATGTCAATTAACTGTTTCATTATACATCCTATGTTATAAATGAGGCTAACTATGATTAATGATGTATCACTTGTCTTAGTTATCGTTTTTCAGAACTTTAATGGCGTCATTAAATACATCTAACGTAGTAGGGTTATGCTTGCTTTTTGCAATACCGTCTATCATAGTAACTGCCAACTCTTTTGTTATACCGTCATTTGATTGGTCTAACAGTTTATTTACTCCAACAGCTATTAATGTTTTAACAGCTTCTGTACCTATCACCTTAATTATGAATGTTATTAATATATTCATCTTCTCTCCTTAATTATTACTACTTATACAGCTCGTATAAGTTTGGAATATCCCAATGTTGAATAGCATCGGCATTGTTAAGTTCCACCATATCTGCTATACCATTGATAATACTCTGAATTTTTGTTATTTTATCTACTTTTACCTTATATATTGCTTTGTTGTGTTTCTTAAGTTGCTGCATATCCCTTTCACTAGTGGCGTTTTCTAACAAATCTAGTAAGTTCCATTTATACTGTAGTATTGACTGCCTCATTGATCTGATATCGGTGAGTAATTGACTAAATTCACCTGATGAAAATTCATGGACTACATTATTACCCATTCGAATACTTACAGCATCCAATTTACCAGATAGCATCAATTGGTATTGATCATTTAGTAATAACATACTGTTATCATCACATTGAACTATACCTATGCCAGGTACACTGTAGCACATATGCTCCGCTATCTGGCGGTATCTAGTCTTTATCTTTTCTGAAGTAAGGTGTTTATCTTTATGAATGCTGTAAACATATGAAACAGTCTCTACTAACGCATCTTCTATGACTTCGGATTTGGAAATACTAATATATGTTTCAGACTCATTTACAGTACCAATTTGCCTTATTGGCAGATATCCACAGTGCCTTAGTTCCTCCATCGACATTTTATTAGAGTATTTAACAACACCGTTATATACCATAGTGTCTGGTACCAACTGTTTCCGTTTTGTTTTTATATTGTACATAAGCATTATTGATAATCTCCTTTTTGTGCGTTGTATATATCTTTTATTTCCTGATCGGATAATGTCCTGTTGTAGGCCACGTGATCCGCTATGTATCCTGCTATCTCACTGTAAGGCCCACGTCCTGCCTCAGCACCTAGTGCGTAAGCAGTGGCATCGTACGTCCACTGAACATTAGCAGTTGATTGTACACTACTTTTTGATTCTCCGTCTATGTACAGGGTAGTAGTGTTACCATCCTTGAAAGCATAAGCATAGTGGTGCCAGTCATCAAAAAAGTTATTTGGAACATCATATCGGGCTATAACTACATAACTGTTACCAGTGTTACCATTACTATCTTCATAATCTTCCGAATCTTTTAGGACGATAGAAGCATACGCATAGTTGTTACCATCTTCTACGTGAACCCGCAACCCTAATCCAGAATTATCATCACCGTCACCATGATGCACTTCATTATTATTTATTAAGAAACCGGTCTTTGTCAACTTCTTAGCCCAAATAGCACCACTGATATTATCACCGCGAGTTATATTTAAGTTCTGTCGTATGAATACCGTATCATCATCTCCATCTAAGTTCACCCCTACACCCATTTCGATCTCCGCATCGTCTCTAAGGCTACCACCCAACGCACGGTACGAGTAATCTCGGGCTGTGTATTTTAGCGGATGATACATTACTGGTCCGTTCGTATCAAATATACGTGTAGCGTTGTGGTCCACTTTATATAAACTAAATTTTGATATTGTAGCAGCTTTATCATCCGACATCGCATCATTATATATATATAGGTTTTTCATCTCGCCGATCCATGCATGTGTATGGTCATCGACATCATTGCCTACCACTATGGTACCTGCCAATTCAGCAATTCCTTTGAAGGCCAAATCTGATTTAACCTTACTGCCATCTTTGAATACCTGTATAGTATTATTGCTATTACTTACTACCAGTGTTACGTTAGTTGGTCTATCAGTGCTGATAGTAACTCCAATGTCTAACCATTCGTCTTCAAAGGTATATAATTGAAAGTCCCCATCCTCATTAATACCAAGTATGATCCGACCATCACCATTATCTTCCCCACTACTAGCTATCACATAGCTATCTGGGTCGTTGTGATAAGGCCTTACAGTAACACTAAAGGTCCAGTCCTTGTTATTAATTTTATCCGGTAATGTGACATAAGCACGGCCATCAAACATTGAGTATATACCGTGTGGATGTCTTCTGTATCCGATAACGCTTGCTTCTAAAGTACCGTGTTTTGTACTAAATTCATCTAACGTTGCTTCTAGCGGATAAGCTGCAACTAGATTGGTGGGATAGGGAAATCCATTCTTTAATAGTATTAGTGAACTAATGTATCTCTTAGAGTATTGATAGTCGTCGGTATAGGATTTCATAAGAATTTTTAGAGTAGTAGTATCTTCTAGCAACGTGGCATTACACCGGCGATTGACTTGTTCTCCTACAAGCCTAGAGTAGTCATTTGCGTGTTCCAAAGTATTGTAAACATACAATTCTTGTAGCTCACTATCATGAGCCCATGCGTCATCTAATCCGAATGCCGCACGGGTATGATCGCCATTACTGTTATACTGAGACACAGAAACCCAACCCATACCTTTATTATCATCGTCTACTCTGTAGTTACCACTAATAGTACCAGATACTGCATCATATTTACTGACATCTACATCTAAACTGATATAGTGGTATGTACTATCCGTCGTACCCCACCCCACACCTTTTACATCATCAGTATAAAAAGTGTCTTCTATATCGGATGTATCGAACCCCCTGTCCTTCAAAGTCTGTAGGGTATCATCGATTTTTATCACCTCAATTATAGGTTCATAATCATCAGCCGCTTGAACAGTATCGTTAGTAGTTATTAGCATAGAGTTGTTCATTAAGACACCCTCCCTATGACTATATCATCAGTACTTCTAATAAAGTACGCGAACGTTTCAGTACCACTCAAGTCACTGGGTACATTTTTCCAAGTGTAATCTGCCCCCCAACCGGTAATGTACTCCGAACCTTCTATAGTCAGCACCCCCGATTGACCTACACAGCCGTCTGACCCATTATCCGCAAGAGTGATATCAGCATCCGCCGTTAGGGTGACTTTTATATTATTGTTTACTTTAAAGTCTATGGCAGTCGTATCGTTTGCTAATACAGAAGTACTAGTACGTTGAGGTGTAGTGAATGTACTTGCCACATCAGTTTTTACCACATTGGCTGGAAGTGTATAACTGTATGTAATAGTATCATTTGAGTCGTCAACATTAAGGGTCATGTCCCCGGCGGCTCTTAATGCATCGCCTATTGTATCTCTGATATATTCTTTGTCTGCATCAGCACCCTTATCCCCTTTAGGTCCTTGATCTCCTTTAGGTCCAGTATCCCCCTTGTCTCCCTTAGGTCCCTGATCTCCCGTATTACCCTTATCTCCTTTAGGTCCTTGATCTCCCTTCACTACATTAGTAGACGTAACGGTACTATCATCTGTTAATGTTATTACCAACTTTCCATCAGCATCAATATCTGCATCTTTTACACTAAGTCCATCTGCACCATCCGACCCATCATTTCCGGGATCACCTTTTAAATCTCCAGTAGTGAAGTCTCCACCGTATTTGAATTTCCAAGTATAGGTGCCGTCATTATTGTTAACCACATCAGTCATAGCTTCCGAGTCACCATCTGTTCCGTCAGCCCCATCATTTCCGGGATCACCTTTAACACCTTTCAAATCGCTGGTAGTGAAAGATCCGCCATATTTAAAATTCCAAGTGAAGGTACCATCACCGTTATCGTCTACCGAATCGATTACCTCATTAGCCCCAGTGTCACCTTTGTCACCTTTGTCACCTTTGAGTTGTGTCTTCACATCATCGGCCAAAGTACCGACATTTGATAAGTCAATCTTAGCCACCTCTGTGTTTAATCTTTTATTAGCCTTTGCAGCTTCATTATAACTAATTATATCCATATTATTACTCCGTATAACTCGTTGTGTTCAATTTACCTGAATCATACGCTAACGTAGTAGTACCGCTGACTGTATCCAGGTCCGCTGTATTATAGTAGTGCTTAATCTTAATCAGCACTCCATCAGCATCGTACTCAAGTACATCTCTATAGTAAGGTGATGTGGTATCACCATCATCAGTGTATCTAACTGTTGTTAGCTTATCATCATCATCATATACCATACCTACTACGTCACGAGACCCTAACTGTTTATCATACCTATTTTTATTATCAGTGCCTAAAGCGACAGCACTAATTCGTGCTTTATTCATATCATCCGTGGTGTAATTATTATCAGTATGAGTATAGTCAGCGTCGATTACTGTATCAGCGTCATATGCTTGAACGTCTGAACCTATAGCTAATCCCAAATTGTCTCTAGCCGCTGCTGTGTCTGTTACATCACTTAGATTATTATCTTTTATCACTACATCATCATCAGTTATAGCCGCTGTAGCCCAGTCTGTACCATTATACACTTTTACTACGCTATCAGTAGTGTTGTAATACATAGCCCCTGTACTTAGGGAATCACCATCATTGTCTTTGTCAGGATCCGCATCCTTAGCACCCAGGAATCTATCATCGAACTGATCGTAAACGTTATTTACATCATTCAGTATATTAGCTGCGTCAGACGCGCTACTGGCCGCTTCATCTGCCTTTGTCGATGCTGTCGTTGCACTAGCTTCAGCCTTCAAGGCATGGTGCTTGGCGGAGTATTTCCCAGCATTGTTAGTAATCTCCGAATCTTCGTCTTTTTCAGCCCATTCTGCTGACATGTTTTCGCTATTCTTAGCGTTATCCTCACTAGTCTTTGAGTTATTTTCACTAGTCTTTGAGTTATTTTCTGATGTCTTAGCGTTATCCTCGGACGTCTTAGCGGCACTTTCGCTATCACTAGCAGCCGTAGCACTGTCATCGGCCTTAGCAGCATAGTGCAATGCTGAGTATTTACCCGTTTCAACCTCTGTATCTTTTGCTTCAGTTGCCCATTTACTGGCTTTGTCTTCACTGTTAGCAGCATTTGTCTCCGACGTCTTAGCATTATTCTCTGATGTTTTCGAGTTATCTTCCGAAGTTTTAGCGTTATCTTCACTTGTTTTGGCATTTGTTTCGCTAGCTCCAGCCGCAGTAGCTGAATCTTCAGCCTTGGCTGCATGATGTAGTGCTGAATACTTTCCAGTCTCTACTTCAGTGTCCTCTGCTTCCTCGGCCCACTTTAAAGCTTTGGCTTCGCTACCGGCGGCGGAGTCTTTACTGTCACTTGCAGATATAGCTGAAGCATTCGCTTTTAATGAGTAATGTTTAGACGAATATTTACCGGTTTCTACCTCGACATCCTCATCTTCGTTAGCAAATTTGTCGGCCTTACCTTCACTAGTGGCAGCATTATTTTCGCTAGTTTTTGAGTTATCCTCACTGGTCTTAGCGTTGGCTTCACTGTCTTTAGCTGCATCGGCTGATGCTCCAGCTTTAGTAGCGTGGTGTAATGCCGAATATTTGTCAGTCTCTACCTCTGTATCAACAGCTTCTTCCGCCCACTTAGACGCCTTGTTCTCACTAGCCTTAGCATTAGCCTCACTTGTCTTCGCTGCATCTTGACTATCTGAGGCAGCTAATGCCGACTGACTTGCACTGTACTCCGGTCTATCCCATGATGAACCGTCATAGAACCTGATCTCTTTATCTGTAGTATTATAGTACATCATACCCATTGCTAAGTCGTCACCATCATTGTCCTTATCTGGATCAGCATCGAAGGCTCCCAAATACCTATCATCAAAGTTATCATATATGGTACTGACTTGATTGAGATAACCCAGTGCATTGTCCTCACTGATTTTAGCGTTATCCTCTGACGTTTTTGCATTTGCCTCTGACGTACTGGCTGCACCTGCACTAGCACTGGCCTTATTGGCATGGTGTTTTGCAGAGTACTTTCCTGTTTCTACCTCAGTGTCCTCATTCTCCTCAGCCCATTTACTTGCTTTATTCTCTGATGAAGAAGCATTATTTTCACTAGTTTTTGCAGCATCACTCGAAGATTTAGCTTTCAGACTGTAGTGTTTAGCTGAATAAGTACCTGATTCTACTTCACTGTCTTCATCTTTGGTAGCATAATCTGCTGCTAGATTTTTACTGTCTAATGCTGCATTCTCACTGTCTTTGGAGTTATCCTCTGACACTTTAGCGGCGTCTTGACTAACTTTAGCCGCATCCATATAGTCTTTACTGTACAAACTATAGTGCTTTGCTGAATATTTATCGGTAGTTACTTCAGTATCTTTATCGCTTTCGGCCCATTTACTAGCCATAGTCTCACTATCCGCTGCAGCGTTCTCACTTGCTTTTGAGTTATCTTCTGAGGTTTTGGAAGCATCCTCACTATTTTTAGCGTTTATTTCAGATGCGGACGCTGCAGTTTTACTAGCTTCCGCTTTTATACTGAAATGTTTAGCGGAATATTTGTTATCCTCCACTTCAGTATCTTCATCCGCGTTAGCCCAAGCTTTGGCTTTATTTTCGCTGGCCAGAGCTGCATCTTCACTATCTTTCGCATTATGTGCACTTATCAACGCATTATCTTTAGCAGTGGATGCAGTATTCTTGTAATCTTCTGCAGTAGCGCTACTTACTTTAGCAGCATCTGCACTGTTCTTAGCCTCTACGGCTTTATCAATAGTTATACTTGCATTGTATCTAGCATTCAGTATGTGACTGTCGTTAATGCTGTTAGTACCGGCCCCTTTTATGATGTCCTCACCTATCAAACCTATTTCATTGTCCCCAGTAAGATCGGTGTATACACCTTTAATAGCTTCTGTGTTATTAGCGACTAATAGGACGGAGTTAATATTACTACCGACTGCCTCTACCGTAGCTGCTTTGTCTGCTACAGTATTGATTTGTTGGGTCACCGATGAAACTTTATTTATATTGCTGGTTAAAGGTTCCTTTAGTACGTTTATTACGGGGTTTAAGGTTCCATTATTAATAGCACCCGCTACTGTACTAATATTTTGTAAATTCTCCACTACTCTTTCGACAGTAGCAAAGGCAGTATTATTTATTCGTCTGTTTACTACTTCTGCGGGAGTACCTAGTGTTGTCTTGATATTCATTATATAAACCCTTTTGCTTCTACTGGTCTTGTCATCATATTGTCCGCTGTAACAACACCCAAATTCTTTGCCTTAGCACAGCTTAGTTCAAATCGTTGGTAATGAGAATTATTCTCCGCCTGTAGGTTACCATTTAATGCTCCGTGCGCTCTGTACCCTATGTAATGCAGTAACGCCTCTAACAGTGTTGCAGGTAAAGGTAAGTCATCCGATGTCGATTGAATCATTGGAGGTTCGGGTGCATAGATAATTGATATAACTGCATGTGCTACTGGGTTAGGTACTTGGACAGTGTTAAAGGTAGGTGTAAGGATACTCAATGGATCATCGGGAGCATTAATATTAATCCAATCGCCTTTCTCGTCATAGGCAGCGATCACATACATTAAGTCTCCATCTCCCAAATGTACATTTGGGTCTAGGGCCGATAACGTAAATATAGTGGTCACATCATCTGGCATAGTTATTAACGCTTCACTAACTTTAAGAGCAAAACGTTTATATAATTCTAAGACGCCTAAATTGATGTAATTAAGTAATTTAGCATCGTCATACGATTCAGCGGATAGTCCGTTTAACTCTCCTGATCTAGCTTGCGCTATTACCTGTGCTACTGTCATGTGCCCACCTTTCTAATTTATGGCAAATTATAACACAGGTAATATTAACTATTACTTAAAACACAGTGGATCCTGCTACAGCTTCTTCCTCTTGTTGTATCATACCCCATATACCTGGTAAATTACCCCATTCGTCTATTGAATCATCAGTTTCTGGTGTAGGAGCATCGTAACTAGGTGTGATAGTTTGCATAGATACAACTATCATTGTTATTAAGTCGGGACCGTCGTCAGCTCTAGTGAATGTTTCGTGGGTAGCACCTTTTATCTGTGCCACGAACTCTTGCATATCAGGGGTCTCCTTTAAGTGTTCAGGAAACCATATTTTACCATTGAGGAATGCCTGGCTCGCTATACGGAACCGTTCATGTTTCCTAACCCCTGTAGCTTTACTTAGTATACCTTTACGGTCACTTTCAACACCCTTTTGCTTAGCGAATGTAAACCAGTCACCTCGTTTCATCATTTCTTTTTCTAAGGAGAATATATGAGCAGACTGATTACCGTCAACTTCTACTCCTATTTCCACGTGTTTACCCATCCGTCTCCATTTAGCGGCTTCATTAAGTGTCTCCATGTATTGAGCATCCATATTTCGTTTTCTTAGTGTTAGGTTAAGTAGAAATAAGTCATCGTTACTACTTAATGCCCATGTAGCTATACCGCTGAAGTCACTTTTTTCACCACTAGTGGTGGTGTAATCAGTAGTGATGTATATGTTATAGGCATGGATATTCTTTATTATAGGCTTTATGTCACACCATTGTATACAGTTATCTGGTATCAATCTATCAGCGCCGCTAGTTAATCTTAACATACGTTCCTGCATGAACAGTCTTAGCTTTCTGGCCTTCTTGGCACTTCTTATTAGTTGTACTATTGAATGTCTAGGGTGCATTGCCTCCCAGCTACTATGTATATCTTCTACTTTTACTACTTGCTCCGCGTCAAATGCTTTTGCCATAGGTACTACTACTGGTGTGAAAGCTCCTTGTAGTATTGCCTTAGTATTTACATCACCGTAGTGGAACGGTGTGAAATATAGTATCACCCTACCTTTACCACCACCTTTCAACGCATTTGTACTGTCCGAGTGTATTATTTCATCTAAGTTCTCACTCATTATTTTTGAGTACGCTGCTGCCGTGTTTAAGATAGCATCATCAAATAATATGCAATTTTTACTTATACCAAATTCTGTAGTATATGCGTGACGCTCACCAATCGAATTAGCTAATTCTGGATTGTTACATTGAATAGGTATCAGCTCATGTTTCACACTTGTCTTTTCAATGCTTTTAACCTGTCTCCATAACATCCCATTGGCTATATGCACTTGTGGAAAATAGTTGCTACCGTTTGTTATACCAGTTATTCCAAGTATATCACTAACATTATCTTTTAGGCGAATTTCCCATTGTTGATTGTGCTTACAGGTAATTCCATTGAACCAGGTTTGTGTACCTGCCTGTTTTGTATTGCGTATGTGACTTGGAAGCCCGAGTCTACTACATATAACTTGTAGTTGTTGTAGTATTTTGTAGTTAACACTGTTTATTCTGACTTGTCTATTTCTGGACATATCAATGAACCCGTCAGCGGCTATGTACCCTAACAGTAATTGTTTCTGTTTTTCCGTGTCTAGTTTTAACACCCATTCAGGCATTACCTTGCAACTATTACCAGTCTTTTGCGTACGCATCCAATTTGCAAGTGCTGTGTCATTTATTCTTAAGTTATAACAACCATCTGCGTTATGTATTGAGTACTTCTTACCAAGCCTCTCTAATATACCTTTAAGTTTGGTACCGACAGTGCACTCCTCTGTGTAAGCTACCGACCATACTACTATTGCTCTATTGTTAGCATTAGTGGCTGTACTGGTAGTGCCAAGTGTACCATCACCCAACCATAATCCATACGCCCACCACCATTCGGTGTCTAGCATATGTTCATGTATACGGAGTACATCGGAGTACACTGCACCTCCTATAATACGTCCATCAGTACCTCTATTTGCACACGCAACGGGAATCCTGTGGGGTATCGCTGGAACCGGAACTATTTCTTTGTCTATCGGGCTGCCTACCCAATAATCGTTATTAAGTTTACTAGCACTAACCCATCTTGGGATTGCCTCACTATACCTAGCTAATTTGATACCAGTCTCTGTGTCTTGAATACATCTACCGCGTGCACACGGCTTAGCCCAGTATTTGTGATCATTACTGACTATCTCAGTATTAGGTAAGCCTGATAGTTTTACTATTGTACAGTACTCGAAATGACCTTCACTTTTTAGTCCTGGGTGGTCTTCAACTGGGTATGTACCATATTCTGTAGTTACTATCGTACCGCGTACATGACAATCGGGTCTTCTCTCGCCGTACCTTGAACCCCTAACACCTGTATTGATACCTTGATACCTAATCAGGAAACTTCTATTTTTCCTTGGACCGTCACCTTTTCTGACGAATTCACTCTCCGTCTCTGTAAATCTCATATCCTCAAAGTAGTCGTTTAAGAATTTACTCTCTTCACACATGGCCCTAACCGCTAACGCATTTACTCTAGCTCCTCCTTTTGAACTAGCTGCTAATAATAAATAGAAGTATACTTTACCGATCCCATTCGGTAATTCACCCTTTATGGCACTGTAAACTGCAAAGAAAGATATACCTATTGTCGATTTTGCTAACCCTCTACTTGCCATGAACCCCAGTCTATTGGGGTCCACGTCGATTTGGGCGTTTATTTCCGGACTGTACGGGAACACATCACTTGTGGTGATTGAACCCAATAACATGTCAGCCATGAAGTAGTGTGCTATAGGTGTATTGAACTCAAAATCTTCACCCTGTACTAACCTCATTAAGTCAAAGAACTCCCATGCATATTTACTAGGTGTGTAATTTGGAAAAGTTGGATCATACGTATCCAATGCACCGTCTAAGTCGAACTCTTTGTCTTCCATTAGCTCAATTAGTACTTCCTTCATATACTCCTTATCATCTTCAGGGATTACATTATTAAGTATATTTTCTGTTACTTTGGAACCAAACGACTCTGAATAACCTTCGGCTATATCCTTTTTTACTTCTTCTGTTAGTTTAGCGTACATCGTTATTCCTCATCATCAGTTACACCTACGTCATACACTATATTTAACTTTTGTATTTCATCAAGGTTTCTGTTAGTCTCGAACTGTTTCATTCTAGCCTCTGCCATTACAGCCAATTGTGCTGCCAAGTTATTCTGTGCTTTAACCGCTTCTTCACTAGGACCGATCTTAAGTTCTAATGTGTTGTCTTCAGGTGGTTTGAGTACATCAACTACTTCTTTATTAGCTAGGAATTGTACGTGAGGGGATACGGTCATTGGTTCACCATCAGCACTGGGTTTAGCTATACCGTTACCCAGGTCTATCAAATTGCTTAGTGCCCTAACCCTAGCTGGCATGTATTTTATATCCCAAGCTATAGCCATTTGTGAGTCGATGGCGACTACTATTTTGTTGGAGTTGTAATTACTGACATGACTATCAATGTTAACGCTACTAGCTCGGCCCTCTTTCTCTCGTTGTCGTAACTTTTCTTCGGCTTTAGCTAGTCTTTCAGGGAACACTATCTCCCATGCCTTACGGTTACTCATATTTTGTTTAAGTGTACAATACTTAACCGCGTTAATATAATCTATCAGATCCACTTTTTGTTCTTTAATAATATTTATATGACTTAGCAACTGCTCCTCTAAGTAATCCTGTTCCAACCCAATATCGTCTTCCATTCTGTGGATTACTTCCATTATATTATCTGTGACCTCATGTGCAGTGCCCTTAGGTAACATTCGCTTTATCTTGTCGGCTGTCAGATCATACTTAGTTGGTTTTACCCCATTACCCGATCGTACGGCTTCACCGAGTGACTCTATCTTTTTTGTCATTTGTTTATCTGTCATTCTGCATCTCCCTGATAGCTTTTTCTTTATTTGTTTCTATGTTAATGAATGTTACGATTATATACCTAGTACCTTCCGTGACGGGTCTTGCTGCATGATAATGAGTGTATTTGCCTGGATGTACAGACATATCACCGGTGTTGCCTTTTAACAACATCCCCTGATCAATAAAGTATGTTCCGCCGCCCTGAAAATCATCGTTTAATGTATGTACCAATGTAAGGTCAGTAGCATCATGGTGAGCTCCTAAGTAAGATTGAGCTTCTGGAGTGTACTTAGCTAGGAATATCTCGTAGTACCACAGCACATTATTATCAGGGTTCAGTCTATATTTTTCTATCAACATCGGCCTAATAAATTTATTTACATGTGCTTTATAGTCTTTGAACACTCTTTCGTTTAGGTCCTCTAATAGTATATCAGTAGACGGGTATGAAGCATGTCTGTTAGTACCCCATTGATTATTCCATTCCGCCAATTTGATTACATCTTCACACCATTTTTTATCACAATATTGAAATGTAAACATACCTTGCATAGGTTTATCTAACACTATGTCATATTCTTTACTCAATATACAAGGGTTTAATTTTATGTGGTCATTTATCATATTATACCTTTCGCATTATAGTTATACTATAGGTATAATATCAGAGCCTACCTTAATATTTAGTTAAATATTTAGGGTAGACACCATCTGATTTAGGTGTAATTAGTTGTTTTAACCCGTGATCTACTTGATCCAGAGTTAACGGCTGCTGTACTTTACTTGCTAACCCCGGCTGACCTCCGTACTGATCTATTAATCTTTTCTTTGCCAACCTACGTTGAACTTCTGCCTCCAAATCGTCACTTAATCGAATCTGTTGCCTTGCGGCCGCTGGTTGTATAGTCTCATAAGCCCTAGCCACCGGTGCCTTACTAACAGTACTGTTGTTAGCGATTCTACTATCTCTCCATCCTTGCAATGTCGCCTTAGTAGGTTGTAGTAATTTGCTACCTGTCCATCCTGATGAAGCTAATGTACCCTTTACCGAATTAAACGCTGGTGCCATGAACATCATGTCTATCGACATATCCTGTAACGGTGCATCCTCCTGTACGAATTGTAAATCCGTCGCCCTTCTGTATTTTGGGTCGTGCTCATATCTATCTAAATCTACCTTTTGCATAATTAGTCCTATTGAATGTATTTAATGTAATGGTAGCAATTATTTACTTATGAGTGTCTTAATGGCAGAGAGCAACGG
>Ga0256828_1000990_pt1 | contig 18345 bp, 19 predicted proteins | sample CV88metaG_FD_185993 | JGI IMG/M metagenome (GOLD analysis project Ga0256828, IMG submission 185993) | Hydrothermal vent microbial communities from East Pacific Rise, Pacific Ocean - CV88 | ecosystem: Environmental > Aquatic > Marine > Hydrothermal vents | place: Pacific Ocean: East Pacific Rise...
GAGTTCGAACCTCGTTTCCCGCTCCATTTTAAAATTGTTAAACTGTGAAACACTCACGATGCCCGGGTGGCGAAATTGGTAGACGCAGGGGACTTAAAATCCCCCGGTAGCAATACTGTGCCGGTTCAAGTCCGGCCCCGGGCACCATGTTGATAAATTGAAACTGGTGCCATCGCCAAGTGGTAAGGCCGCAGCCTGCAAAGCTGCTATCCCCAGTTCAAATCTGGGTGGCACCTCCAGTTTTCAATTTAAAAACTTTTTTACTACAAATGTGGATCTTTGGCAGAGTTGGTCGAATGCACCGGTCTTGAAAACCGGCGAGGGTCATACCTCCCAGGGTTCGAATCCCTGAGGGTCCACCATTTATAAATCCTACCCATTTAATAATCAAGTACGGAAAGATTTGAATTTTAAGTATTAAACTATTATTTTTAATGTACAATTTAACTATGCAGAATCATAATTTTTTATTTGTTATACTATTTTTGTCGTCGTTTTCTCTAGCAAAGGAACCTATACAGCCTATTCCCCAGCATATTGAGGTTAATGAAAAGAAAGTTCGGCTTGGAAAAGAGCTTTTTTTTGATACACAACTATCTCGTGACAATACTGTTAGCTGTGCGACATGTCATATGCTTCATGATGGAGGTGATGATAATCTACCTCGCTCATTTGGTATCAAGGGGCAAGAAGGTCCTATAAATGCACCAACCGTTTATAATGCTGTTTTTAATTTTCGTCAATTTTGGGATGGAAGGGCAGCAGATCTTCAGGATCAGGCAGCAGGGCCGATTGAAAATCCCAAAGAGATGGGACATACTTTTAAAGATCTTGTCCCAGAACTCAAAAAAACACCCTATAAACTACAATTTGAAGCTATCTATAAAAATGGTATTACAAAAGAAAATATAACTGATGCCATTGCAGAGTATGAAAAAACACTTATAACACCAAATGCACCTTTTGATCTTTACCTTAAAGGCAATAAAAATGCACTCACAAAAGAGCAAAAAGAGGGTTATGAGCTTTTTAAATCAAAAGGGTGTATAACCTGCCATCATGGCATCAATATCGGGGGCAATCTCTATAATAAATTTGGTATTTTTGAAGATGCTAATACAACAGCTTTTGGGCGTTATAATGTGACACATAAAGAACGCGATAAATTTTATTTTAAAGTACCAACATTAAGAAATATTGCAAGAACAGCACCATATTTTCACGATGGAAGAACTTATGACCTTCATATTGCTGTTTACTCTATGGCAAAGTATCAGCTAGGCCGTAAAATTACACCTCAAGAAGTAGATAAGATTGTAGCTTTTTTAAAATCTCTCAATGGAGAGTTACCAAAAGATATAGAGCATTAAATGAATAAAACAGAAAAAATTGATAGTATAAGTATACTTTTAACACTTTTTATTGTATTGCTTGTATCACTTTTTCTTTATCTTTACCATATTGAAAAACATATTCAAAATTACACGACTACACATAACAAGGTAACGACTCTTGAACTCCTAGACAAAGAACTCAACAACTTTTCCATATCTATGAACCAATTTAGCAATTATGATAAAGTCAATCACAATCTTTCAAAATTTTCAAAAATTCTTAATGAACTACAAAAAACACTTTTAGAAGATTTTCCTAAAAATCTTACTATTCAAAAAAAGCTTCAACAACTCACAAAGTACTACAAGATAAAAGTTGACAATATAGAATACTTTAAATCTCTGAATGCCTCACTTATCAGTGGTTCGCACTTTTTATTTGATTTGCAAAGTACAATTTCAGATGATACAACAATCTCCTTAGAGGCTAAGACCCTTATAAATGAAACGCTCTTCTATATTTTGCGATATACAACAAGTGATTATATTGATAAAGCATATGTTATTAAAAAACTACAAGCAGTAAACAAGCTTAATAAAAAAGAAGCTCACATATATATCGAAAATTTCTATAAACAATCTATGATTATGCTAAAGACTCTTTCTGCACTTAAAGAGACATCAGCTGCTATTCACAATTCAAAACTCTACAGTATTATTCAAGCTCTTAATAAAGTTCTCAGTACTATTTATGAATATAATCTTTTTATACAAAAACTTATCGCTCTACTCTTTTTTATTTTTACATTGAGTGTTTTAATTATTTTAATAATCACACATATTTCTTCATTAAAAAATAAAAAAGAACTTTTAGCATTTAAGTATGCAATGCAACACAGTGATAATACTATTGTTATTACCGATCCAGACAGAATAATCACTTTTGTCAATGATGTTTTTGAAAAAACAACAGGATACTCTGCAGCTGAAGCACTAGGACAAAATCCACGCATCTTAAAATCTGACCAACATGATGAGACATTTTATAAAGATATGAATAAAAAGCTCAATAATGGTGAGAAATGGGAGGGCGAATTCATTAACAAACGTAAAGACGGTTCCCTTCTTTATGAAAAAGCTTCAATTGTCCCTGTATTTTTAAATGATAAGCTTATAAGTTATCTTGCAATTAAACTTGATATTACTGAATATGTTGAACAAAATATGAAATTGGCACAAGCAGCAAGTGTTTTTGAAAATACAGAAGAAGCAATTATCATTGCAAATCAAGATGGGAATGTAACATCTGTAAATGCAGCTTTTACCAATATTTATGGTTATACAATTGACGATGTAAAAGGGAATAATCTCAGTATTTTACACTCAGGAGTTCAAGATCTAACTTTCTATCAAGATATGTGGAATCAAATTATAGAAAATGGTCTTTGGCGTGGTAAAATTATTAATAAAACAAAAACAGGTGAAATAGTTCCTATATGGGCAACCATTAAAAAGATTACAAATCAGTTTGGCAAAGTTGTTAATTATACTGCCATTCAAACTGACTTACGAGAGCTCGAAAGTTCGCAAGCAAAAGCAGATTATTTAGCATATCATGATCCATTGACTGGCTTGTATAATCGTGTAAATTTTGAAGAGTATCTTTCACATGCCCTTTTTATTGCAAAACGTAATCAAAATATGCTTGCTATCTTATTTATAGATCTGGATCGTTTTAAGGTTATAAATGATACTCTCGGACATGATATAGGAGATGAAGTACTCATTACTGTTGCAGGACGTCTTAAAAGTGCTCTTCGTGAAAGTGACTTTATATCAAGATGGGGTGGTGATGAATTTGTTGTTATTCTAGAAAATCTTGTCACTGCAAGTGAAGCTGCAGTAGTCGCAACAAATATTATAGATATACTCAAAGAACCTATGAACATTAAATCTCATCATCTTATTACAACTGCAAGTATTGGTATCTCCTTATACCCAGAGAACGGAGAGGATGCAAATACTCTAATTAAGCATGCAGATAGTGCAATGTATCTTGCCAAAGATATGGGGAAAAACAATTTCAGATATTACACTACTGAACTTTCACAGGAAATTCAGAATAAACTAGATATCGATATGGCACTCCATAATGCTCTTGAAAATAATGAAATCTATATGGTTTTTCAACCACAATATACTCTAAAAGATAAAAAAATCATATCTGTAGAAGCATTGGTACGATGGGAAAATAAAGAACTTGGTTTTGTTCCTCCTGATAAATTTATTCCTATTGCTGAAGATAGCGGAACTATTATTTCCTTAGGGTACTTTATCTTTGAGGAATCTTGTAAAGCATATAAAATAATGAAAGATAAAAATCTTGGAATTAAACAAATAGCAATTAATGTTTCAAGTATTCAATTCAAAGAGCCACATCTTTTAGAAACTTTTATTTCTATTGCCAAGCGTCACAATATTGAAGCATCAGAAATTGAGATCGAAATAACAGAACGATTTATAATGGAACATACAATTGCAAATATTAATATGATGCAGAACTTTAGAAATTATGGTTTTAAGATCTCTATTGATGATTTTGGGACAGGCTATTCCTCGATGTCCTACCTTAAACAACTACCTGTTGATACTATTAAAATTGATAAATCCTTTGTTGATGATATAACGGAAGATGCTTCAGACACTGCTATTATTGAAGCAATAATTGCTCTTTCAAAAACATTGGGTTACTCTATAGTTGCAGAAGGAATAGAGACAAAGGAACAGGAAAGTTTCCTAGAAAAAGCAAACTGTGATATTGGACAAGGTTATCTTTTCGCCAAACCACTAAGTCTTGATGATCTTATAAAGAAATTTTCTTCTTAACTTATATGGAAGGTAGAATAAATGGGCTGGACATGTCAACATGATTTTAAAGGTCATTGCAAACTCTTAAATGTCACCTGCTCACCAGGTATAAAGGGCTGCGTACTTAACAAAGGCGAACATGAATATATTTTTTCAAGTGGTTCCTATGAAGATGATAAGAAGCGTGTAGAACAAAAACAAGGAGAAAAGGTTGATTTTGCCGTACTGGCAAAAAGTAACTAAACGTCTTTAAAACCATTTATAATTATCTGCTCAAATACTTGCTTTGTAACAGGTTTACAATAATAAAAGCCTTGTATGTTCTCACATCCGTTTGATACAACAAACTCTTTTTGTTCTTTTGTCTCTACACCTTCTGCGATAATATCTAATTTCAAACTTCTTGCAAGAGCTATAACAGCTTGAGTAATCGCAGCATCTTCTTCATCATCAGGAAGGTCACGTATAAAGGATTGATCGATCTTAAGCTTATCGATAGGAAGTCGCTTTAAATAGGAAAGAGAAGAGTAGCCTGTTCCAAAGTCATCAATAGCGATAGCCACTCCTAAATTATTCAGTTGCGTTAAAACATCAATTGCTTCTTGTGTATTTGTCATAATTTGACTCTCGGTTACTTCAAGTTCAATCCATTCCGGTTTACACTGGATATCTTCAAATAGCTCTGTTAAAAAATCTATAAAATCCTTTTGCCTTATCTGCTGTATAGAGAGATTCAGTGCTAGTACACCAGGATTTAGCCCTAAATCATACCATCTCTTTAGCTCTTGCATAGCCTCTTTCATTACAAAACGATCAAGTTTTACTATCAAACCTGTAGCTTCAGCCAAAGGAATGAACTTGGAAGGATATACAAAGCCCATTTCAGGGTGTCGCCATCTTACAAGAGCTTCCATACCAATTAAGGTATTATTTTTTCCATTGACCTGCGGCTGATAATAAACTTCAAATTCTTTGTTTGTGAGTCCTTTTCGTATGCTTGCTTCCATCACAACCTTTTCAAAGGCCAACATTGTCATCTCTGATGAGTAAAATTGAAAATTATTACGCCCTTCTTCTTTTGCCCTATACATTGCAGCATCCGCATATTTTACAAGATCATGAACTGTAGAACCATCATTTGGATAAAGACTAATACCTATACTACATGAAAGATAGAGCACTTTATCATCTTTATAAATTGGACTTGATAGTGTCTTTAAAAGTTTTTGCGCTAAAACCGATGCATCTTCACCATGATTAAGATCTTGCATAATAACGGTAAATTCATCTCCACCCAAACGTGCTAAAGTATCATTTTTACGTATAACAGAGGTAAACCTTTGTGCAATATCTTTCAAAACTTCATCACCGATATTATGTCCCAAAGAATCATTTATCTCTTTAAAATGATCCAAATCTAAAAATAGGACTGCTAATTTACTCTTTTGTCTTTGTGCTTTTTGAAGTGCATGAATAAGTCTATCATTAAAGAGTGTTCTATTGGGTAACTCTGTTAAAATATCATGATGTGCCAAATGAGACATCGTTTCCTTTTGTTCTTTTAAAATATTTTCCAAAAGTTTTTCTTTAGTTACATCCTGAGCAGTTCCAATTGAAACAAGAGCTTGCCCATTTTCATCAAAACTTGTTTCACATGCCTCTTTTACATACTTTACTCTACCATCATTAAAAAGTAAGCGATGCGTAACTTCATAAGGAGTTTGTGTCTTTAAAGAATCACGATATGCTTTTTCCACCATCTCTCTATCATCAGGATGTGTTCTATTTAAAACAATACTGTACGAGGCTGCAAGATCTTTCTCAATCTCAAAGATTCTATATATCTCATCAGACCAGGTCAAATTATTGTTAACTAAATCAAACTTCCAGCTGCCAATATGGGCAATGCGTTGTGACTCTTCTAAAAGTCGTTTTTTCTCTTCTACCTCTGCTTCTGCAATTTTACGTTCTGTAATATCAGTATGTGTACCGATCATTCGATAAGGCTCTTGATTTTCATCATAAAAAATACGTGCACGTCCAAATACCCAAATATAACTGCCATCACTACGTTGTAACCTGTGAACACTTTCAAAAATCTCTTTATGTTCTTTAAAATGCTGTTGCAGTGATTTAAAAAGTTCCTTCTTATCTTCTGGGTGAATTCTCTTTTGCCATTGAAAGAGCTTGTTTTCTATCTCTTCATCTGAAAAACCTAATAGATTCTTCCAGCTTTTTGGGATAAAAAGCTCATTCTTTTTCATATTCCAATCCAATATGGAAGTACTACTCCCATCAAGAGCCAATTCCATTCTTTCATTTAAAAGATTTGCCCTATACTCTTCTAAATAACTTTTAATATAATTTTCTGAAAAACGTCTTGCTGCTAATAAAAGATATATTATAAGAAGAATAAAAGGCAAAATTATATTTGCATAAAGATGATTTTGAGTAGAATTTAATACAACCCAAGTAAAAGTTAAAGTGAGCATTGGGATCATAAAAGAGAGATAAACACTTAACAGTGCACCAAGTGTAGACATAGCAATAGCGGCAAGGCCAATAACTGTCGTTATCATTATAAGTTCATATTCTGTGGGTATGTTTTCTAGGAAAAAAAGAAAACTCCCCCAACCCATTGCTGCGCAAAAAGAACCTGAACGAAATATCCAAGTCCACCTATTTACACTTTTTGTATTATCTATCTGCTCTTTTTGTTTCCAATATATATAGAGATAGTAAGCTCTATATATAAATATCAAAGTATGCAAGCTAAAGAGAATGACAATTGTATGAAATTGGAGAAAATCTTCAAAGATATAAAGTAAAAAAAGCGCTAAAGCATACATAGCAATAATACTTGATTTTGTAGTCAATGATATCTGATCAAGTGCTTTTTTTCTTATCTTATCTTCAAGTGAAAGTATAATAATCTACCCTTTAATTGTAAAAACATTTACATTATTATATATATTAACTCAGATAAGCTTAAAAGAAGAGAGGGAGGAGATAAAAAGAAGATTTTCCAAACCCGCTTGGGTTTAGAAATTATTTTGCTAATGCAGCTTTAGAAGCTTCAACAACTGTTGCAAATGCAGCAGCGTCGTTCATTGCCATATCAGCAAGAATTTTACGATCAAGTTCGATACCAGCTTTGTTTAAACCGTTCATAAAAGTAGAGTAATTCATACCGTTAAGACGTGCAGCAGCATTGATACGGATGATCCAAAGTTTACGGAACTCACGTTTTTTCTGCTTTCTATCACGGAATGCATACATCATTGAGCGTTCAATTTGCTCTTTTGCTTTTCTAAAGTGTTTACGGCGTCCGCTATAAAAACCTTTTGCTAATTTTAATAATCTTTTGTGTCTTCTTCTACGAACAACACCTGTTTTAACTCTTGGCATTTTCTTTCCTTAATTGTTCTTTACCCAGCTACTCTTTTACGGTAGTCAAGGTGCCACTACTTTAAGTGTGGACTTGCCCAACTTAATCAAATCAAGCTGGAGATGAAAATCGTTTAGTGATTAGCTAACGATCATTTCCTTGATGTTCTTTGCATCTGTTTTAGCAATTACTTTTGGAGTATTTTGCTTACGACGAGTTTTTGCATCTTGTTTTGTAAGAATGTGGCTTCTAAACGCTGTTCCACGTTTAATAGAACCATTTTTCTTAACTTTAAAACGCTTTACAGCGCCTTTTACCGATTTCATTTTTGGCATCGATAATCCTTTACGTAAAATTTGGAGACGCAATTATACCCAATTTTTTCTAAATTTTTGCTATACTTTGCTTATGATGATAAATAACTCGATAAAACATATAAAAAATGCGCTCCAAGATTTAGATGCCGAAGTTCAAAAAATACTATTGGACTGGGGAATTCCTCTTAATGAAAAAGATAATTTAATGTTGCCAATTTTACAACAAAAAAAAGTTCTTGTACAAACACTTGAAGATTTAGAGTACCTAAAAGCACATCCACCAAAACCAAATCAACCTTGTGGTATTTCAAAGTATAGAGATGACAACTAATTAAGCACTTTAACTTTAAGTAGCATCTTCTGTGTCTCTTTTAAACGTAGATCAAGAAGATAGAGCTCTCTTTTTTTATCTCTTGTAGTAAAAAGTTTTAACTTCTTTACATTAGTGACTTTATCAATATCAAATTCAATATCTCTACTTATTTCTGTTGATGTTATTTGAATGAGTGACTCTAATCTGTACAGAATATTCTCTTTGATCAAGTAACAAACATAGGGGTTAATCCTTTTGTGTAGAGAGTTTTTTGTTTCAAAAGAGATAAAATCATACTGCTTATCAATATGTTCGATTATAATACTTTCGCGAGTAGCCATACTCAAATCAAGATAGAGGGTTTTTCTTATATGCTCTACTGTAGTTAAATGATCTACAAGACGTGAATAGACCCTATTGCTCTTATTAAGATTTGAATAACTTTTATATAGAAAAAGCATTAAAAGAGACAATATAAGAATTGCAATAATAAGTTCCATAAGTGTAAAAGCTTTTTTCATCGAAGATGCACTCTGTTAAAATAGATATCCAAGTTTTCACAAGAAAAATGTGTTTTACCAACTTCCAATATTAAATTATCAATCTCAAGAGTTTGTAATTTTTTATACTCTATATTAAATTTACTTTTCTTCAATTCTCTTCTTAGCTCATCATCCATATCAAAATTATCAACTAAACGATAAAGTGTACCTTGACTCTTATTTAATCCATATGTTGGGTTCCAAAGAAGTAAAGTAGCATAACTGCTTCGCCTTTGATCTGATTGGAGTCTATTAAAAAGATGGTTTGTATTACCTTGTAATTTTAAAAGTGCAGCAATAACAAGAGAGACTATCATTACAGCGATCATTACTTCTATAAGCGTAAATGCTTTTTTAAAGACCAATACGAATCGCCTCATCCAAAGATGTCTCTCCTTTTAAGAGAAGTTCACGCAACTGTTGAGATATTGTTACAAATCCTCTCTGCTGTAAAGTATTTTTTATAGTATGCTCATCCGTTGTCATTTTCAATAGATCCCTTACATTATCATCCATAACTAAAAGTTCTCCTATAGATCTTCGACCTGCATATCCAGAGTAATTACACGCTTTACAGCCAACAGCCTTATAGATAACTGACGCTTCTGATAAAGCATAATCCGTAGCAAAGTTTTCAGCTAATTCATCTTCTTGTTTGCACTCACAACATAATATACGAACAAGTCGTTGCGCTAAAATTCCAAGCAGTGAAGAAGAGATTAAAAATGGTTCTACTCCCATATCTGATAGACGAGAAATCGTTGCAGCAGCAGAGTTCGTATGCAGTGTTGAAAAAACAAGATGGCCTGTTAATGCTGCACGAACCGCAATGTCAGCTGTCTCTTCATCACGAATCTCCCCTATCATAATTACATCAGGGTCTTGACGTAGAATAGAACGCAGTGCAGTAGCAAAAGTCAATCCTACTTTTTCATTAACCTGTATTTGAGCAATTTTATCTGATTTATATTCTACAGGGTCTTCAACTGTTATAAGATTTTTATGCGGTTCTTCAACCTCACGCAAGAAAGAGTGCAATGAAGTTGTCTTACCACTTCCTGTCGGGCCAGTCACCAAAATAATACCATGAGAAGAACGCAACAGTTTTTTCACATCTCCAATAAGCCCACTGTTAAAACCAAGAGCTTCTATATTAGGGATCTGTGAACTTTGCATTAAAAGACGCATAACAACACGCTCTCCATAAAAAGTTGGGAGAATAGATACCCGAACATCCAATATCTCACCGGAGATTTTTATCTGTGTTCGCCCATCTTGAGGTATTCTTTTCTCTGAAATATCGAGATTTGAAATAACTTTGATACGACTGATGATGAGATTAACAACCTTTTTATCCAAATCTGCGTTTTTTATAAGCATCCCATCAATTCTAAAACGGACCTCACCTTTTTTTTCTTGTACCTCTATATGAATGTCTGAAGCCTTTTTTTTGATGGCTTGATAAAAAAGAGCATTTACGAACTTAATAATTGGTGCAGATTCTTCACTTGTTAAGATATCATTTGATGTACGTAAAAAATCTGTAAGAGAAAGTTCTTCCTCCTCATCATCAGTTCTATCTTCTTGCATAGTCTCTATTGTTTTATCAGTTCTGAGCTCTAAGAACTTGTTATAGAGTCTATTGTAAGAGTCTTCATCAAGCATATAAAGTGGATATTTTTTCTCTAGTTTTGAATAATAATTACTCGCTTCTACAAGATATCGCTCACTTACAAAAGCTGCCACTTCATCTTTATATATACCAAAAAGAAGATAGTTCTTAAGTAACAACTCACTTGAAATCTCTTGGGGTTCATATGCTTCAAGTTCTAAATTATGCAGCAGTTCTTTTTTCATTGTCTACTCTTTGGTGTAAGAATATCACTCTTTATACCACCTCTTTCTTTGAGATTTTCAAGTCGCTTTTTCTCCACTAATTCAAAAGCCTTTTTATTATACTCTTCTTGAATCTTTGCCAAGATACCCAACTCTTTTTGTAACTGCGATAGTTTTGCACTTTTATCTATTACATATGGTGTCAAAATAACAACAAGATTATCTTGCTCATTTGTCTTTGACGTTGAGGAGAAAAAATATTCACCAACAACAGGAAGATCACCCAAAAGAGGAATTTTACTTTTTGAGTCTCTCTCATAACTTTTTACAAGGCCACCAATAATGATATTTTCACCATTACGTAAAATAGCTTGTGTCTTTACTTCTTGCTTAGAGGTCACAGGTTGTCCCGTTGCATTTTGAGAGCCATCATCCAAAATATTTTCTAAAATTGCCTCAACATCAAGTGTAACTTTATCTACAGATGAAACTCTTGGTTTGATTTTAAGTGTTAAACCTACATCTTCTCTCTTATATGATTGTGTAATTCCAGTACCAACACCACCTGTATTGTTTGCAACACTTCCACTTACTATAGAAATAGTCTTCCCTACATAAATTGATGACTCTTTATTATTAACGCACAAAATAGAAGGATTCGATATCGATTTAGAGGCACCATGTGTCTGTAAAAAATCAAGGGTTGCACCAAGTGCAAGTGCACTTCCTGCACCTGATCCAATATTTCCAAGATAATCTAAGACCTGTACTGTAGCTAACTTTGACAGATCTTTTGAACCAAAATTTGCACTCATTGCATAAAGCCCAGAAGAAGAAACATCTCCTGCAGCAAAACCGTACTTAACACCAATTTCTGAAGATTTATTTTTATTGATCTCAACTATTTTAGCCTGAACATATACTTGATACTTCTCTTTATCAAGCTCGTCTATGATCTTCTTTACACCTTTTAAAATCAATGGTTGCCCAATAACGATAATAGCATTAATCTCTTCACTCATAGATATATTTGGTTTCATGGCCGGATCTGAAAATGTTTGTTTTTTAATAATTTCACTCAATGTCTTCTCGACAGCTTTTGCATCTGAATTCTTCAGTTCAAAAATTTGCACTTTATTTCCTGCATGAGACTCTACATCGAGTTTTTTAACAAGCCTTAAAAGCTTTTCAACATTTTCCTGTGTCCCAACAAGGATAATACCATTTGTATTTTCATCATAAATAACTTTCACATTTTGAGAAACTATTTTTGTATTAAAAATAGATTTTGTGATATCTGCTAATTTTGCTTGAAGCTTTTTTGCATCAGTATTCTTAATCGTTACCAATTTAACAATATTTCTATTACCTTTGTTGATATCTGCAATGACTTTTTTTATTGTCTCTATATTTTTTGGATAATCTGTTAGAAGAAGTGTATTACTCTCTTTCATAGTCATGACTTTTGCTGTTTTTGATACAAGATAGCGAATTTTTGCAGCTACAACATCAACATTCTCACCCTTGATCTTTATAGCTTGTGTAACCATTAAAGAGCCATTGAGTTTTTTATTTGGAGAGATAACTTCTACATTGTGTTTTGCTGCTTCACTTGAACGAACTACCTCAAAAATAGAGCCTTTTTTAACAAGAGTATACCCCTTTGTCTCTAAAACAGAAACCAATATACCCAATAATTCATCATCATAGATAGGTGTAGTCGAAACAAAGTTCACACTCCCATTTATCTTGTTAGCTATTAAGATATTCTTATGTGTGATCTTTGAAACAAGTTTTATAAAGTCGTTGATCTGTAAATTCGAAAAATTTACATTGATCTCTTCTCTGGCTGATAAGTTTATGCTCAAAAGCAGTGCTAAAAATAATATTTTAATGTATTTCATAGATAAGTTCCTTCTCTTCATTGCCTCGCCTGATTATTAACGAGACACTCTCAAGTTTATTCCATTGCTGGTAGAGCTTTACAGCTGCATTATAAGATGTTAAGGCTATGCCATTTGCTTTTATAATAATATCACCTCTTTTAAGTCCAAGTCCTGCCATTTTCGAATTTTTTCGTATATGTGTTACTTTGAAACCTGTGATCTCACCATTTTGTTTCAATTCTTGAATTGAAATATCTTGCCAGATTTTTGCAGGATTTTCAACATAAAAATTAATCTCTTTTCGTGCGACTGAAAGTGTTTGCTCACCATCACTGTTTTGCACTGGAGTCACATACCGTGTTTTATCAGGAGCACTCTTGCTTTGGTCTAATTCAAGTATATACTCTTTATTGTTTTTAGTAAAGATGACATAATTGAGTGCTATTGATTTTAGTCTATAGCCTCTGTAGAGTTCTCCTATGGAAATAATCTCTGTCTTTTTTGGATTTGCTAATGTTGAAACAATAGCATACCCATAGCTCCCATTCCCATAAAGACCATGTAAAACCATATCACTAATACTTGCATCAACAACTTTTCTTTTTTGTATAGTTTTTGCATGATATTGTTGAGCAACGATAAGATTTTTAAAATCAACTCTTCTATAAGGCATAAGCATGATATTTTTTTGTTGTAATTCTTCTGTAGCTGATGGCAAGATCCAAAGGAAAACAACTCCGATAAACTTGGCAAGGAGCGTTAAAAAAAGTAATATTGTAATGATTTTTATTAGCTTATTACTAGAGAGTTTTTTCATAAAGATACTCCCCATTTTCTAATTTTTTAAAATAATGTAATGTCTTTTTATACCTTTGTAACATTATTTTTGAAGGTTTTAAAAATATCTTTAGATGTTTTGTCTTGAGAGCCAATTCCGCTCTTAAATTTCCAAAATCTCCCTTTGCTATCGCTTTTATCATCAAAGGTGTAAAAAGCATATACTCAACTTTACAACTTTGTATATGCTGTGGCCAATAATTGGCAATAATAGAAGACAACTTAATATCTTCTATGTTAGCAGAGTTATAAAAAAACAACAAAAGAAACTTTGCTTTTTTTACTTTTATACTCTGTACTCCTTCATAAGAGAGTGATGCCTCACGCAAATCCAGACCAAATGGTCTGGACTCTATTTTTTCATTGGAAATATATATTTTTTCCGGTGCCAACTCTTTTTCAACAAGATAAAAAAGATTTGTTTTTGGAAAAAATACAATACTCATCAAAAGGAAAAAAAGTAAATAGGCTAAAAACTTAGAAATTTTTACCATACTATCTCCATTTTTAATTTCGCATTTTTATTATCAATTGCTTTTATTTGTAAGCTCTGAATCTTATATGCTCCATTAAATATTTTCGATACAAAAGAGTTTAGTGAGTATAGATCTATTGCATTACTCTCAATTTTTACACCCTGTTTTGTATAGCTTGTCTTTAATTTTGCTTTTTGCAAAGAGTGTTGTGAAAGAATCTTTTGTAAAGCTCTTTGAACATGGTTTTTATCACCATAAAATTGTTTGTAGCTCCTAAGTTCTTTAGCTATGGATTCACTTGTAATATAACTCTTTTTCTCTTCTATAAGTTCACTTTTAATTTTTCCAAGTTCTATGTAAATAAAAAGAGTCAACACTATTAGTAAAGCAATAATATGCAAAGGATTTATACGATTCAAATCATTACCTCCACAATTGATCTCTTATTTTTACGTTTTATTATCAAAGGGATTTTTTCTTTATAAAAAAGAGACAGAATTCGCTTCAGATCCGATTTTTTCACACCTTTTAACTCTACAGATAATTTTAATCCATCATACTCTATAGAAATGATCTTTTCATTTGTATGCATATTGGCTTTTAAAAAATAATTTATATACTTCCGCAACTTTTGTTGCTTTAGATCTTCCTTTTTATAACTTGAAAGAATAGCTCTGTTTTGCATCAGTGTCGGTTTTAGTTTATAATGTTTAAAAAGCTGCTCTTTTTGTGATTTCAATTGCTCCTTTTGCTTAAAAAAGTAAAAATATTCTCCTAGTAAAAGTAAAATAAATAAAAATAGGAATACCATAATAGTATAAAGTGTTTTTTTATCTATAATGTGTGAAAAATGCTCAAGCGTTATTGTCTGTTGTGAAACTTTAAGTGTATCATTTTGAACTTCTTTTAGATCTTTAAACCATACAGCTGGCAAAAGCACTACTATATCATCTTCTACACATAAAGCTCTTTCTTCATCGATTCGTAGGTTTTCATTGAGATCGTTTAATGCAAACTGGGCAAATGAAATTCCCTGAATTTGAGTAAGTGAAATACCTTTTTCATGCAATAAACTAAGAATCTTACTATCTTCATATGCAAATATAAAGTATTCATTCTTATCTTTATAAACATAGTAATTGTAATTTCCTGCAGGCAGTATCTCTTCAAAGAGTGTATGTGCTATTTTTTTTACTTCATGAACATATTTGAGAGGTAACGAAACTCGTTTTATCCAATAAAGAGAAGGAGAGAGAACAACCTGATACTTCTCCTTAGAATCAACTGATACAGTAAGCTCAGGATCCAGAAAGAGTCTCTTTACCTTTTGTTTAAAATTCAAAAACAAAATCATATCCTCTCTTTAATTTTATATCATAAATAAAACGAATTGTAGAAATATTCTCTTCCCCAATAATTGCTATCTTTACTAAAAGATAAGGTTCAAAAAAACTCGTTTTAAATCTTGCAATATTTATTTTTTCAGAAGGTGTCAGTTTTAAATCTTCAAGTGATTTATAACTCCCTTCTTGTGCATAAAGTTGTTGTGCCCTCTCTTGCGTAGTGCTAAGTATCAACTCCCACACATCAGCTGTTACATAATTTAGATCTATCCTGTCATTACTATTTTTACCATACCGAAAAAGTTGTTGAAAGGGTACATTCTTCAGATTTGTATCACCATATTCGGCAAGATAATAATCATTAATAATATCAAGATGTTTTTTAGAAGCTATATAGTCACGAAAAAGTGTCGGCTTCTGATCAAACAGCGTACTTGAATAGTTATTATACTCATCTTTTGCTTGATTTTTTCTCATACACTCTTTAAGCAAATCAACATAACTGCTGCTCACCATATAGCGGTTAAAAAACTCTCGAAATAAAACTTCATTTTGCTTATTAAGACTATTTATATTCACTCTTTTTCTGGCACTGCTAAATGAGAGAATAACTTTCTCATCTGCAACTTCAAGAGGCAAAGACTCAGAACTTTGTAAAAAGGTATATAGCTCATCAGAGGAATTACTATCTGCTAAATTGCGCATATCAGGGGATACTTTTAACATAGTCATAATATCATCTAAAATCATACTGCTTTTGTAGAGTAGGTTTTCATCCTGAAGTACTTTAGAAGCTTTTTTCATCTCATGAAGTCCATAACCCACCGCTACAGAAATAAGCATTACGAACATAAGTGTTATCAATAAAGCTATGGCTCTTCTCATTGTTAGTGAATGCTCATCGAAAAAATTGGCAAGAGCATTGCTGCGACTATAAAACCTATAGTTCCACCGACGAATAGCATCAGTGCTGGTTCAAGCAGTGTAAGGAGCAAAGCAATTTTATCTCTATTTTCTTCAAAATAGAGTTCTGAAACATTACGAAGAACAGATTCAACCTCTGAAGTCTCTTCGGCTAATGCGATGGATTGAATAAAAGCCACATCAATAATTTTGTAAGAATCGTTCAGTGCTTTGGAGAGAAGTTTTCCTTCTACTACTTGTGTAGAAGCATCTAAAAAAATCTTTTTTATAACACGGTTATTCAGTATATTTGCACTAAGATTGATCGTACGGACAAAAGGAACACCTGAACGAGTAAGTAACGAAGCCATATATGCAAAACGTGCAAGTTCACTTTTTAAAATTATCTTTCCAAAAAGAGGTAAACGGAGTAAAAATCCATCTATATAGTAAGCAAATATATAAGATTTCTTTCTTAAGATTACAAAAGAAGCTACCAAACAAAAGATAAAGAATAAAATTAACTGAAAATTTTGACTAAAAAAATCTCCAGCAGCAATAACAAAGAGAGTTGGTCTTGGTAATTCTTGATCCATACTCGCAAATATCCCCGTTATTTGTGGAACAACAAAAGTAAGCATAAAAGCAATCATCACCAAAGAGACAACAATCATAAAGCTAGGATAGGCAAAAGCACTTTTTATCTCTTTTGTGATTCTCTCTTGCTCTTTTAAAAAACGAGAAAGCTCTAAAAGTACTTCATCTAAAATACCGCCATCTTCACTAACTCTGATAGACTCTTTAAAAAAAAGTGGTAATTCCAACACACTTTGTTCATTAAGGGCTGTATAAAAGTTTTTTCCTTCGTCTAAAAGTGTTGAAAGTGTTGTTAAAAAAAGCTTCATTTTTTTATTATGTTCATAGTGTGATCTTACCACTTTAAGTGCTGCTACTATACTAATACCTGAACGAATATATATAGCTAACTCACGCGAAAGAGAAGAGAGTTCTGCTGCTGATATTTTTCGTTTTGTAGAAAATTCAAAACGTTCAAAAAAGTTCTTGGTATCTTCAGATATAGATTCGTAAATAATCCCTTTTGCACGAAGTTTACTTTTTGCTTCATCCAATGAAAGTGCTTCTATCTTGTCTCTAAGCCTTCTTCCTTCTGCATTAATACCTTTGTATTTAAAAATCATTGTATTTCACTTATCAATTCTTCTTTTGCATCTTTAAGTGCGGACAAGGAGTCATACTCTCGTACTCTTTCAAAATAAGGAGTATAATCATACGCCTTTTCTTTATAGACTATAATTACCTGATCACTCACACCATTACTGTCAATCTTAAAATCAAAACAACTCTCACGATTAAGCGCTACATCACCCAAAAAAAAATCATACCTGTAAAACTCTACACTCTTATCAAAAAAAGCTTTGAAATCTGCAAGCTTTTTTCCATCACTTAAAATAACACAATCATCACAACTTTTTTGGCAAAGAAGTTCCACACTTTTGTTATCTCGAGAAAAAGAGAGTAAATAACTTTTAAGAGTTACAAAAGAAGGTTTCATTCGTTCTTCTTTTGGAGCTTTAATCCGACTAAGTGCCAAACTGTAAACAAGGCCTACAATTACAAGAACAATCATCAATTCAATTAAAGAAAAGCCTTGTCTACGCATACAATTTTACTTACATTCACTCAATTTGATATCTGCAGCAGAACCTTTCCCACCCTCTTTTTTATCAGCACCTAAAGATATAAGTTCTACTTTTCCATCATTATTAATATAGATAAACTCCTGCCCCCAAGAATCTTTTGGCATTTTTCCATCTTTAAAATATTCATCTGTTTTTGTAAGTACTGATAAGCCCTCTTCTGTTGAAGGATAAGTACTGTTTTTTATCTTGTACATATCAAGAGCACCATCATAAATAGATTTCATCTCAACACAAACCAAATCACGTTTTGCCTCTTCACCTTTGCCTGTAAGACTTGGTAAAACCATAGCAGCCAAGAGTCCCAAAATAACGATGACTATCATAAGTTCTATAAGAGAAAATGCTTTTCTTTGCATAATAAAATGACCTTTTGTTTTTTATGTATTATATCGAATTAATTGTAACTAGCTAAAGAGAAAATATAGTGAGGAAATATCCATAAATAAAAGAGTATGAAGGTGCCCCTCTCCAGATGGCTGCGGCACATGAATGTTTAAGGTGTGCTGCTGTATTCCTACCCTGACACATTACCTCAAACACCCATTGCACAGGTCTAAAGAGAAGCGACGAAATTATAACAG
>Ga0256828_1000991_pt1 | contig 18344 bp, 14 predicted proteins | sample CV88metaG_FD_185993 | JGI IMG/M metagenome (GOLD analysis project Ga0256828, IMG submission 185993) | Hydrothermal vent microbial communities from East Pacific Rise, Pacific Ocean - CV88 | ecosystem: Environmental > Aquatic > Marine > Hydrothermal vents | place: Pacific Ocean: East Pacific Rise...
AATTAATAAAATAATTTAATTTTTCTAATTCATTTTGAATAAAATCTACTATCTTTATTTTTTTTCCATTATGTTCTAAATATGTTTTTAAAATTCCTGGTACATTCTCGATAATAATATTATTTGGTTGTAAATCTTTTATAAAATCTATAACATACTTTATCAATGAATTTCTTGGGTCATCTTTTTGCATCTTTCCTGCAACACTCATACCTTGACAAGGTGGAGTTGCTATTAAAAATTCACATCTTTGTTTTTTTGCTTCTTGTAAAACTTGATTATAAATATTTTCATTTGTGATATCTCCACAAATCATATTACAAGTTTTATGATGTTCTTGATAAAATTTTGCTCTTTTTTCTAATAATTCATTTGCTACAACTATTTCAATGTTGTGATTTGTTATATAGGTTTCTGCAATACCAACATTTGCAAATAATGATACACCTTTCATGATATATTTAACCTCATAGATATATATTTTTTATAATCATAACATATTTTTTGATAAACAATCAGAAATCTTGCAAAATGCAATATTTTTAAATATCATCTGCTTCCCTTACATAAGATCCCAAAAATTTAATCTCTTGTTGATATTTATCAAATATCTCTTTTACTTGTGGTTCATCTCTATGTGCATTAAATTCTATAAAAAATGTTGAAATACCCTCTACAATATGAGATTTAATTTTAGTTAAATTTATATTTGCTTTATCAAAATCTTGCAAAAATCTAACCAATGCACCTGCTTCATTTGAAAGTTGCACTAAAATTGAAGTTTTATCATCGCCACTTTGTCCATTTTCAAAATCACTTATAATTAAAAATCTTGTTCTATTATTACCTTTATCTTCAATATTTTCAAATAAAATTGGTAACTGATACATTTTTGCTCCAACATGAGAACAAATTGCAGCACTATTTGGTTCATTGACAGCTAATTTTGCAGCTTTTGCAGTTGATTCCACAGGAATATGTTCAATCTCATCAAGCCCTAAATCTTCCAAAAACTTATGACATTGGTCAAAAGCAATATCTTTTGAATATATTCTTTTTATATCTTTTACATTATCAACCGTTGTTGCTAATGTATGATGAATATCAACCATAACTTCAGCTATAATTTTTAAATCATAATCATTAAAACAAGTAATAGTATCACTAACAATCCCATTACTACTATTTTCAATAGGTATTACTCCAAATTTTGCTTTTTTTGCTGCAACTTCTCTAAATACACCTTTTATACTACCTATTGGTAAATAAGCACTCATAGCACCAAAACGACTCTCTGCTGCTTGATGAGTAAAACTTCCTTGAGGTCCAAGATAAGCTATATTTTCAGGAAGTTCAAGATTTCTACTAATTGCAAATATCTCTAAAAACAAAGCTTCAATAGCTTTTTTTGTTAATAAAGTATTCTCTTTAGATGAGATATCAGCCAATCGATTTATAATTGCTTTTTCCCTTTCTGGTCTATAAATAGCCCCTCCACTTTGTGCTTTTAATTCACCAACTTTAGAAACAACTTCCATCCTTTGATTAAGAAGCTTTAACAATTGATTATCAATATTATCTAAAGTATTTCTTAATTGTTTTAATCCATCTTCTTCGTTCACTATGCTATCCTTTTGAACTACCTTACTCAAATTTTTTCTCTTGTGCTTCTTGCATAATTTGTGTTGCTAATTGATTTGTTGTTTTAGCTATACTATTTGCATCTTCTGCCATTTTTTTACTTAAAATTGTATCTTCTTTTACCACTTTCATATTACTATTAATTGTTTCAATAGTTGCTTGTTGTGTCTTAGAAGCAGTTGTTACATTTTGTATTAATTCAATTGTAGAATGAATATGATCATTAAGTTCATTATATCCTACAATCATTTTATCAGAAATATCTTTACCTTGTAAAGCTCTTTGTGTTGCATTTTCAACTAAAGTTTTTATCTCTTTGGCAGCTTCTGCACTTCTATTTGCAAGATTTCGCACTTCTTGTGCAACAACAGCAAAGCCTTTTCCTGCTTCACCTGCAGTTGCTGCTTCAACAGCAGCATTAAGAGATAAAATATTTGTTTGAAATGCAATTTCATCAATAATATTAATAGCATCATTAATAGCAGTTACTTGATGTGCAATTTCATCCATCTCTTTTGTAGTTCTATTTGCAAGTTCTTGTCCAGATTCAACAGAATTAGTTACATTTTTAGCATGATTTGCCATAGAAATTGCATCATTTGTTGTTTGTCTAATATTCTCTGTCATTTCAGACAACTGATTTACACTATTTTCTAATTCTATTGCTTGTTTATTTAAAAATTCTTCTATATTTGATACTGCATTTTCCAATGTTTGTGCATCTTTTTGAATTTTCATACCATTTTGTAAATTTGTTTTAGCATTTTGAGTTAAACTATTTCCAAGAGCATCAACTTTATTAAAAACATCTTTCATTGTTCCTGTTGTTTTACCAGATGAATTAATTCTTGCAATATAATTATTTTCATCATAAGAAGTTAATACTTTTGCTACTCTTGCTACATTATAACCTATAGCACTAATTAGTTCATTTACAAGATCTCTTAAATCATTTAATTCAGGGCTATGTGCTTTAGTTTTAATTTGAACATCATAAATACCAAGTGAGGCTTGTTTACATACCTCTTTTGCTTCATTGATTACTTGTGCATCTTTTTTTACACCTTCAACAGTTGCATCAATATTTTTATTTACAGAATCTACAAGTTCTCCAATTTCATCTTGACTATATCCATCAATATATCCAACTTCTTTTTCCTCTTTATTGATATATTTAAAAAATGCTTCAAGACCTTTTTGAAATACTGCAATTGGTTTTGTTGCTCGTCTAATTAACCAAGTCATAAAAATAGTAATTAAAGTTAAAACTGCAATTGCCTGCCATACAAGATTTGATACTGTACTATTAATAATTTTATCTGAATCTTCCAAATTAAAAGTTAAATCAAGTACACCAATAACATCACCAACTTTTTGATTGACATGACAATATAAGCACTCTTGTTTAGCAATCATAGGACGAATAGATCTTAATAAATGTTTACCATTTTGATTAAATTCTATAACTCGTGATTGTTTATCTTGCATAGCTTTAATAGCTTCTTTATTTGTTGTAAAAGTATCTGTAGGAGTAAATAATTCTATCACTTTATGATTTTTTTCCACAATAAATTTTTCTAATCCAGCAATATCATGTCTCGCTTTTTTTTCAGTATCTTCTATAACTGTAATATCACCTGTATTCATAGCAGTTCTTAAATTTAAAAAAATAGAATCAGTAAGTTGATTTAAAGCTACTTTTGCATTACTTTTTGCTAAATCATCCATTTTATATGCTGAAGTTAAAACAGAAACTAAGTTACTCAAAACTAAAACTAAAATTGTTGGTACTATAATTTTAGTTCTAATTCTCATCTTACCCATTAATGATTTTGCCATATCAATACTCCTTAGTTGATAAATTCTTCTTCTAAAGCCACTAAATCTTCAAATGTTTCTCTTTTTCTTATTAATCTATCTTTACCATCTTCAATAGCAATTTCTGCTACTTTATTTCTTGTATTATAATTACTTGCCATAGTAAATCCATAAGCTCCTGCACTATATATTGCTACAAGATCATTATGTTGTGTTTGAGGAAGTTCTATATCTTTTGCAAAAAAATCACCACTTTCACAAATAGGTCCTACAAGATTACATTTAGTTTTATTTTCATCTTTATTTAATACTTCAATTTTATGATAAGCATTATATAAACTTGGTCTAATTAAATCATTCATAGCACCATCAACTATAACAAATCTCTTATCACCATTTGTTTTTTCATATAAAACTTTTGTAATAAATACTCCACTATTTCCAACCATAAATCTACCAGGTTCACATACAACTGTTACATCAAGTCCAAATAAAGCATCAAGGATAGATTGTGCATATTCATAAGTATCTATTAAAGTTTCATCATCATATACAATTCCTAATCCACCACCAACATCAAAAAACTTTAACTCTATATCAAGTGCAGCTTTTATATTTCTAACTAAATCAGCTACAATTTTAACTGCTTCTTTTATAGGTTCAAGTTGTGTTAACTGACTTCCTATATGGCAATGTATCCCTTGAGGATCTAAAAATTCACTATTTTTTGCTTGAATATACATCCTTTTTGCAGTATCTATATCTACACCAAATTTATTTTCATGAAGTCCTGTAGAGATATAAGGGTGAGTTTGTGGATCAACATTTGGATTTACTCTTATACTTATTCTAGCCTCTTTTTGTAACTCTTTTGCTATAAGTTCAACTCTATCTAGTTCTGCTTGAGATTCAACATTAATAAGTAAAATATTTAGATTCAAAGCCTCTTTTATCTCATCATCAGTTTTACCAACTCCACTAAAAATAATTTTATAATGAGCAACACCAGCTTTTAAAGCTCGTTTTACTTCACCTATACTTACACAATCAGCACCAGCACCTTGAGCGGCTAAATGTTTAATCACACTTAAATTAGAATTTGCTTTAATAGCATAAGCAATAAGCGATTTTCTTGCTTTAAAAGAACCTTTTAATTCTTGGTATTGTTTTGAGATATAATCAAAATCATAAACATAATATGGTGTTTGATATTTTGAAGCTAATTGTTTAAAATCTATTTTATTTACCACTTTTTACCCTTATTTATTTAAAATTCTATTTAATACATCTTCATAGGCAACTTTTAATCCACCTTGACCTTTTCTAAATCTATCTTTATCTAAACTCTCTCCAGTTTTCATATCCCAAAATCTACAATTATCTGGAGAAATTTCATCTATTAAAATAATATTTCCATCTTGATCTTTTCCAAATTCAAGTTTGAAATCAACCAAATTCAATCCAAGCTCTGCAAAATATGGTTTTAAAATATCATTAATTTGTCTTGCCATTCTTCTTAATTTATCAAGTTCATCTTGAAAATCAACAAGTCCTAAAATAAGTGCATGTTGATCATTTAATTTTGGATCACCTAATTCATCATTTTTATAATCAAATTCTACAAGTGTAAATGGTAAAACTTTACCATCTTCAATTCCTAGATTTCTACTTAAACTTCCAGTTGCTATATTTCGTACAATAACTTCTATAAGAATTACATCACATTTTTTATGAAGCATATTATTATCATCTAACATTTTCACAAAATGAGTTTGTATTCCATTTTGACTTAAAAGCTTAAAAAGTTGAGTTGAAATTTTATTATTTAATGCACCTTTTCCAGCTTCACTTGATTTTTTCTCACCATTAAATGCTGTTAAATCATCTTTAAACTCTGAAATTAATAAATTTTCATCCTCTGTATTCCAAATTTTTTTTGCTTTACCTTCATACAACAATGTAGTTTTATTCATCTAATCCCCTTATTTATTTGTTAAAATCAATGCTTTTAATACATCAAGTGCTGTTTTTAACTGATTATCTTGATATATATCTTCTTTGGTAATAATTAATTTTTTATTTTTCTTTTCTTGTTTTTTTATCTTCTTACCATCAACTTTTGCAAGTTCAATTTCAAGATGTTTTTTTAAATCTTTCTCTTTTATACTAAATTCACTATCTTTTGTTTGTGGAACTTTCCCTGCATAGCTTACAATATCAGGGATAATACCTTTTGCTTGGATTGTTCTTCCACTTGGAAGATAATATTTTGCTATTGTTAATTTTATAGCTTCTTTTTTATCTGGTGTTATTGGTAATAGCATTTGAACACTACCTTTACCAAAAGTATTTCTACCCACAATAATTGCTCTTTTATCATCTTGTAAAGCACCACTTACAATCTCACTCGCACTTGCACTTCCACCATTAACTAATACAACCATAGGAACTTTTGTAAGTGTATTTTTAGGTGAAGCACTATATGCATCATTTTGTTTTTTTGTTCTACCTTTTTGAGAAACAATCACTCCACTATCCACAAAAATATCAACTGTTTTAATAGCTTGATCTAATGCTCCACCTGGATTATTTCTAAGATCCAAAATAATACCTTTTGTTGTTTTTTTGTATTGTTTAATATATTTTGTTAATTGTGTTGCTACATTCTCATCAAAAGATGAAATTCTTAAATATAAAATATCATTATTAATAGTTTTTGCTGTAACTGATTGTATTTTGATAATACCTCTTATAATATGAATTTTTATAGGTTTTGCTTCCCCTTTTCTTACAACAGTAATATCAACAGGAGTTCCTTTTTTACCTCTCATAAGAGATACTGCTTCATCTATAGTCATTTTTAAAGTTGATTTATCATTTATCTTTAAAATAATATCTCCAGCTTGTACTCCAGCTTTTTTAGCAGGTGTATCATCAATAGGAGAAATAACAGTTAATGCACCATCTTTCATACTAATTACAATTCCTAAGCCACTAAATTCACCCTTGATTGTTATTTTCATTTGTTTAAATGCTTTTTTATCCAAATATGCACTATGAGCATCCAATTCATTCATAAGTCCTGCAATAGCCTTATCAACAATTTGATTTAATGTAATATCATCTACATATAAAAATTCAACAGCAGATATAACTTTTTGTAATTTTGTAAAAGATTCTAATCTGCTAGGTGTTGTTTCATTATTTTCTTTTTTTGCTTGTGCAAAAAGATTTACAGCAATTAATAATCCTATCAATAATTTTTTCATTTATTTCCTTTTTGTAGTTTGTATTATTTTATCTAAAAAATTCTAAAAATTATCTTTGTATGATGTAATATAAACCAAATCAAAATCTTTTAATAATTGTTTTGATTCTTTTAATGTTTTTAAAGTAATTTTATGAGGATGCCCTATAGCTATGGCAAATCCTGTTTTTTTTGCTATATTTATAGCTTTTTTAAGTTGTTTGATTATATAACTTTTATCTTGCTTATTATCTAAAAAAATATTTCTTGATAAATATGGAACATTATATTTTTTTGCATATTTTTTTGCTACAGTTTTTGCTGTTGTTCTACTATCTAAAAATATAAAATGGTTATATTTTAATACTTTCATAAGTTTATCCATAGATTTATCATTAGCTGTAAATCTACTTCCTGTATGATTATTAATAAAATGTGTATTAGGATACCATTTATGTAATTGCTTTATACGATTTTGAATTGTTCTATATGAATCAGAGATATGTAAAGTATCTGTTTCTTCCCACATTCTACTTCCCCGTCCAGCTTCTAGTGGTAAATGTATCATATAATGCTTAAGATGTTTTGTAATCTTTGCAGAATTTGGATGTCTTTTAGTAGGTGGTAAAAATGCCATAGTTATAACAAAACCAATATTTTGAATAGTTTTAACCTGTTGTGCATTTGTAACATCATCAATAATAATAGCAAGTTTTGGTTTAGAAAGCACCACTTTTTTCTTTATTTTTTTATGAATATTAGATTTTTTAACAATATCTTTTTTTATATCAATATGCTTTTTTTCAAAACTAAATGTAGGTTTTGGTTTTGATATTTCTTCTTGAATTTCCATATCATTATCAACATATTCTATCTCTAATTCTTTTGTTTTTTCTTCAAATCTTTGTGCAATAGATGATTGATTATCCTCAATATCAGTTTCTATATATGTTAATTTTTCTTGAGGTTCATTTGTAAGTGATTGAGTTTTATTAGTTAAAAAAAATACATCAATAACAAAAAATGCTATTATAAGTAAAACTATAACTATAAGGATATTAATATAAAAAAAGAAATCATATTTTTGATTCTTCTTTTTAGATTTTCTTTTTGCCATTTAAAATATAAGTAAAATAAAAAGAGATAAAATATCTCTTTTTATTTGTTAGTTTTTGTCTTGATCTACAATTTTATTTGCTGCAATCCAAGGCATCATTTCTCTTAATTTTACACCTGTTTGTTCAATTAAAGATGCTCTTGCATTTGCTCTTTCAGCATTCATTCTTGGATATCCTGCTTGACCTTCAAGGATAAAATCTTTTGCAAATCTACCATCTTGGATCTCTGCTAAGATCTCTTTCATAGCTGCTTTTGATTCAGCATTGATAACTCTTTTACCAGATACATAATCCCCATATTCAGCTGTATTTGATATAGAATATCTCATATCTGCAATTCCACCTTGGAACATTAAATCAACGATTAATTTTAATTCGTGAAGACACTCAAAATAAGCCATTTCAGGTGCATATCCAGCTTCTGTTAAAGTTTCAAATCCAGCTTGAACTAAAGATGTAACTCCACCACAAAGAACAGCTTGTTCTCCAAATAGATCTGTTTCTGTTTCATCTTTAAATGTTGTTTCAATAATAGCAGTTCTTCCACCACCAATTGCACTAGCATAAGAAAGTGCTAATTCTTTTGTATTTCCACTTGGATCTTGATCAACAGCGATTAAATCTGGAATTCCACCACCAGAAACAAATTCACTTCTTACTGTATGACCTGGAGCTTTTGGAGCTATCATAGTTACATTGATATCTGCTCTTGGGATAATTCTGCTATAGTGGATATTAAACCCATGTCCAAATGCAATTGTAGCACCCTCTTTTAAGTTAGGCTCAATTTCATTTTTATAGATATCTGCTTGATTTTCATCTGGAAGTAAAATCATAACAACATCAGCTTTAGCTGTAGCTTCCGCTACTGTTAATACTTCAAAACCTTTAGCTTCAGCTTTAGCCCAAGAAGAACCACCTTTTCTTAAACCAACAACAACTTCAACACCACTATCTCTTAAGTTTTCTGCATGTGCATGACCTTGAGAACCAAAACCAATCATAGCTACAACTTTACTTTTGATTATGTTAATATCACAATCTTTATCATAATAAACATTTAATGCCATATTATTTCCTTTTTGAAAAATTTTATGGATTATATCTAAAAAGTATTAAAAAAGTTATTAATTAATTTAATTACCAAAATTTAATACATCTTGAATTTTTATTATATCTTCAATTGTATTATAAAGTTGTGGTATTGTTAACATATTTGGACCATCACTTAAAGCAATAGTTGGATCAAAATGTGTTTCAAAGAAAAATCCATCAACACCAACTGCAGCTGCAGCTCTTGCTAAACTTGGAACAATAGCACTATTACCACCTGTAGTTTCCCCTGTACTTGGAACTTGAGCAGAATGAGTTGCATCAAAAATAACTGGTGCAAATTCTCTCATAGTAATTAAATTTTTCATATCAACTATAAGTGAACCATATCCAAATACATTCCCTCTTTCACAAAGCCAAACATTGTTTTGTTTAGAAAGTTCATAATTTACTTCATCAACTCCTCTTGTTTTAAGAACTTTTGCAACTGGATGTTTCATACTCGATGATGCTAAAAATTGCCCTTTTTTTATATTAATTTTTGCATTTGTTTTTGCACACTCTACTAGTAAATCTGTTTGACGACATAAAAAAGCTGGTATTTGCAATATATCTACTACTTCTGAAGCTGGTTTAACTTGATATGTTTCATGAACATCTGTTACAATTTGATACCCAAATTGATCTTTTACCTCTTGAAGTATTTTTAATCCCTCTTCAAGTCCAGGACCTCTAAAACTATCCAAACTTGTTCTATTTGCCTTATCGAAACTTGCTTTAAAATAAAAATCAATATTTTTACTTTCATCTAATTTTTTAAGTTGTTCTGCAATTTTAAATACATTGTCTCTATTTTCTATAACACATGGCCCTGTTAAAACTATCATATTATCCCTTTCTATGTTCTAAAATATTTTTAAAAACAGATTTTTCTTTACCTGTTAATACATAATGAAATTCATAAAAATTTTGTGCAATATATTCTATATCATTTTTTGTTTCTTCATCTGAAGCAAATAAAATTCTATCATTTATTTGCAATATAGTATCATCTTCTGGTAATAAAAACTGTTCCTTTCCTCTTAATAAAATCAAAGGAATTACTTTATTAGTTTTTTTAGTATTTTTTCTTGATCTTTTATAAACTTCCATTGTAACAGTTTTTTTATCATTAGCTATTGCATTATATATTGCTAAAGATTTCTCATAAGTAATTGCCATACCAAATAAAATAGGATTACTTCCTATAGTAACAGTTAATCTTTGAATCAATTGTTTTGCAAATTCATCATCTTTTTTTGCTTTTAACATATCAAAAAATTTACTTGAATATGGAGATATTAAACTATGTATTGTTTTATGAATTAAAACTTTTGAAGGGATAAATAACATATCAATTTTTGCATTATTAAATAATGACATATCTTCTATTTTATTTTCTCTTGCAATAACTTTAATAGTTGGATTTAATTGTCTTGCAGCAGTTATAATAGATAAATTTTTCATATCATCATCTGTTCCTGCAAATAAAACATCTGCTGTAAAAATTTCAGCCATAAGCAACATTCTTTTATCATCTGCACGACCAATTAAAACATCTTTTTTATATTCAGGTGGTAAATCTTTTATAGCATCTTCATCTGGTTCTATAAAAATTGCTTTTATTGCATTTAATTTAAAAATATCAAATAATTTTTTACCAAGTCGTCCAAAACCACATACAACATATTGTCCTTTTGGTAAAATCATTGTATTAGCATTTAATGGTTCTATATCATATAACCATTTTTGAACAATCAATAAATGAGGATATTTTAATGACATCTCTACTTGTTCTGCAATAATTTCAAAAGGATTTTCCACAACCTCAACTTCTAAATCTCTTAAATCTTCAGTGATAGAATTTCTTGTAGTTTTTACTGCAACTTTAACTTTTTTGTTTAAATATTTTGTTGTAATTGCTACTCTTAAATTTAATGTATCATCTTGAAACAAAGATACAACAGCCTTACAATATGGGGAGTTCATTCCTGCTTTTTCTAAAGCAATAGGATCATATACATCTGCAACCAAACATGGTACTGATGGAGTAAAATTCTCAAGATTTAATTCATCAACTTTTAATTGATCTTTTTCAATTACAATTGTTCTAATTCCATCTTTATTAGCTTTTTTAATAATCTCACTTGTAATATGATTATATCCAAGTACAATTAAAAAATGCTGTTTCATATTTCTTACTTGTTTTAAAAATCTACTTTCTGTAAGTTGTGCTATTAAAAATTTATCTTGAAATAAAGCTACAAGTGTACCAATACTATAAAACCAACCCAGCACTATAGCATATATAGTCATAGACATCCAAATTCGCTGAGCATAAGTAAATTCATACGGTAACTCACCAAATCCAATTGTTGTAGCTGTATAAGTTACCACATAAAAAGCATCAAAAATACTCATATGGTATGGATGCCCATTAGCATCAATACCTTGTATAATTAAAAAACCAATAATAGAAATAGTATAAGTAGAAATAAGTACCAATAAAGGCACTCTCATTCTATGTAATACAATCCATAAAGAACTACCGTTCATAAGTTAAATTATACTACCGTTTTGATTTTAAAGTATCACCAACATATAAAATTACTGATGTAAGATTAGCTAATACTGCCCCACCAGATAAAGATATAATCAATGATACAAATTCTGTATTTAAACTATATACATAAGTTCCAAGAGTCCAAATTGTAGCTGCTGATATCAACTGAATATCAGCAACTAATGAAGTTGCAAGTAATACTGAACCCATTTGTGTTTTATCACCAAGTTTTAATATTGTTGCAATTAAATTTACAGCAATTGCTGCAAACAGTTCATATTTACTATGTAGTGAAATATTTGTTAAATCACCATAAAAAAAACCAAAGTTTAATGTCATAGCTAATATAATAAAAAACCCTGAGATTACCTTATCTAAATTCATATTATTCCTTTATTGGCAATGGCTTATTAATATAATCCAAATTTACCTTCATCTTTCATTTTATATAATACTCTTAAATTATCATCCATATCATAAAAAACTTTAAAAATATCATCACTATCTTTTAAATCAGTTAATGCTTCTTCTATATCTATTGGTTTATATGATTTTAACTTAATAGGGATAATTTCATTTTCAAGTTTTTCTAATTCTTTTGCTATAGAATCCTCTTGTTCTTCTATTACAACTTCTGTTAATTTTGTTGCATCATGAGCTTTTATTTTATCAGCATGTCTTCTTAAAATTTTACATACTCTATCAGTTGCAATATCAATTGCATTATGCAAATCTTTATCTTTTTGTTTTACAACAATAGTATCTTGATGTGCTACATTTAAAACATACTCAAAAGTTACTATATGTTTACCTTTTTTCTCTTCTTGTGATAAAATTGCATTTACAGAAATAATATCTAAATTATATTTTTTAAATACATCAATTGTATTTTGAATATGAGCTTTTAACTCATCATTTAATGTTATATGTCTTCCTACTATACTGATATTCATAATATACTCCTTGTGTAATGTTAAAAAATCTCACTTAAGATTTTTCTTGTTAAATTATACAACAAGTTATATTAAAATTTCCCTATTTCCTTTAGAATTTGCAGGACCTAAAACTCCTGTTTGTTCAAGTTGCTCTACAATAGAAGCAGCTCTGTTATATCCTATTTTTAATCTTCTTTGAATATAACTAATTGAACTTTTTTTATCTTGAGAAACTACAAGTTTAGCTTGTTCATATAATTCATCAAGTTCCCCCACATCATCACTTAAAGCTATAGTCTCATTTGATGATTCTTTTACAAAACTCATATCATAAGCAACTTCTCTTTGTGATTTTAAAAATTCAACAACTTTATCAATTTCACTTTCACTACTCCAAGGTGCATGAACTCTTACAAGTCCGCTCATTCCAGGAGGGGTAAAAAGCATATCCCCTCTACCTAAAAGTGACTCTGCACCTTGTGAATCAAGTATTATTTTACTATCAACTTTTTGCCCAACTTTATAACTTATCCTACTTGGTAGATTTGCCTTAATCAACCCTGTTACAACATCAACAGATGGTCTTTGTGTTGCAACAATTAGATGTATTCCACTTGCTCGTGCCATTTGTGCAAGTCTTGCAATAGAAAGTTCCACCTCTTTACCACTTGTCATCATTAAATCAGCTAACTCATCTATAATAATTACAATATAAGGGAAAGTATCATATCCATCTTTTAAAGCTTTTTCATTATAATTTTCAATATTTTTTGTTCTTGTATCTGCCATTAGAGCATATCGTCGTTCCATCTCTTTTACCATATTTGCCAAAGCATTAATTGCTTCCATAGGTTTTGTTATAACTGGTGTCAAAAGATGAGGAATATCATTATACATAGAAAATTCAAGCATTTTCGGATCTATCATTATAAGTTTTAGATTATCTGGAGAATTTTTATATAAAAGTGATAATATCATACTATTAATCCCCACAGATTTTCCACTTCCTGTAGTTCCTGCTATAAGTAGATGTGGTAATTTTTTTAGATCTGTTATAAATGGTTGCCCAACTATATCTTTACCTAAAATCATTGTAAGTGGAGAAGTTGATTTTTGGAATAATTCACTCTCAAGTATCTCTCGCAAATATATTGTAGCTGGTTCATCATTTGGAACTTCTATTCCAACAACATCTTTACCTGGTATTGGAGCTTGTATCCTTATAGTTGCTGCTTTTAATGCCATAGCAAGATCATCTTGTAAATTTAAAATCTTGCTAACTTTTACATTTGGAGCTGGTTTAAACTCAAAAGTTGTAACTATAGGTCCTGTATAAGTTCTAACAACATCTCCATCAATTTTAAATTGAGCTAATTTTTCAAGTAAATCTTTTATTTTTTTATCAATAATTGCTTCATTTACTTTTATTTTTGAATTTTTTGGTTTTGTAAAAAATTCAATTGGTGGGAGTTTAAAATCTTTTGGTTTTTCAACTTCCCCTATTTCTATATCTTCAAGAAGTTTTTTATTTTCTTCTAGTTCACTTACGATATTATTATGTTTTTCTTCTATCTTTTCTGATTGTTCTTCTATTAACTTTTCATCTTTTTTATTAGAACTTGTAGGTTGTGATATTGCATCAAATTCAACAGGAACATCTTCTAAAATTATCTCTGCTGTATCACCTATCTCTTTTATAACAACTTTTTGTTGTTCATCATATATATTTTTTGTAGATTTCGGTTTGATTTTTATATCATTGATAGGTTTTTTTCTTTTAGGAATTTTCATTTTAGGTTTAAATTTGAATTTATCAAGTGAAATATTCAAATTTGTATTTTCAAATAAAATAAAAAATAAAATTATAAAACTCACAATAACAAATATCCATAATCCAGCTAATCCAATATATGGAGATATTGTTTTAACAATTACATTTCCAATTTCTCCAGATAAATGACCCTTAAAAACTAATGATTGAAATATCAATAAAGTTAAAAAAGAAAATAAAAATATAATAGTTTTTTGTATAATTTTATCTATATAACCAAAATTAAATTTATATAATGGATATAACAATACTATAAGATATATATAAGATAAATATCCAAAATATTTATGTGAAAATTTTGCTACACTATACCCAATAATACCTACAATATCAGCAGATGAAACTATAATAGAATATGAAAAATAAACTAAAATAAATGCAAATATAAATGATAAAATTTTTGTTGCCATTGTAGTCCTATTTTAAAAGTTTCGCAACTTTACCTTGTAATCGTAACCAAGTTTTATGCTCCATAAGTGGAAATCCTGCCCATTGTTTTTTTGGTTCTTTTATAGATTTACTTACCACTCCACGAGCTGAAATTGTTGTAAATGGTGCTATTTCAAGATGTCCTGTTGCTCCACTTTGCCCTGCCATTACTACATATTGATTTAAAATTGTGCTTCCTGCAAGTCCTACTTGTCCAGTTAAAATAGAACCATATCCAATAATACAATTATGTGCAATATGTACAAGATTATCAATTCTTACCATATCTTCTATAATAGTACTTGCAAATGCAGCTCTATCTATTGTACAGTTACTTCCTATTTCTACATTATTTCCAATAACAACATTCCCATTTTGATATATTTTTATATGTTGTCCCTCTTTTGTTGTAGCAAATCCAAAACCATCACTTCCTATTACAGTTCCTGCATGAATAATAGTATTATTTCCAATTTTACAATCTCTATAAACTGTAACATTTGCATATAGTGTTGTATCATCTCCTATAGTTACATTATCCCCTATAAAACTTCCACTTAAAATAGTTACATTTTTACCAATTACTACATTTTTACCAATATAAACATTTGGTAATATTGTTGAATTTTCTCCGATAATTGCTTCAGCTCCACTTGTTTCTACAATTTTTGGTGCAAAGAATTTTGAAGCATAGGCTAATTGGATATATGGTGTATCACACACTAAAGCTATAGTATCTTGTGGAACTTCATCTTTAAATTCACTATTTATAAATACAGCTTTTGCCTTTGTAGTTTTTAAATCTTTTAAATATTTTTTATTTTCCAAAAATGATATTTGCTCTTGTGTAGCATCTTTTAAAGTATTTAATCCTGTAATATTTATATTTTCATCAATATTTACTTCTAATCTTAATTCATCTATTATTTGTTTTAATTCCATATTTTACCTTTATAATAACATCATTGTTGCAAGTCCTAAAAAACTTAAAAATCCAACTACATCAGTTATAGTTGTAAGTATAACTGTACTTCCAATAGCAGGATCAATATTAAATTTTTTTAACATAAGAGGTATTACTGATCCAAAAAAACCTGCACTTAAAAGATTAATCACCATAGATAGTGCTATAACTATTCCTAATCTATTTTGATGAAACCAAATAGCTGCAATAATTCCAATTACCAATGCAAATAATAAACCATTTACAAGAGATAAAACAACCTCTTTTTTAATTGTTCTTAAAGCATCATGTTTAGCAATATCTCCAAGTGCAAGTTGTCTTACAACAACAGTTAAACTTTGAGTTCCTGCATTTCCACCCATAGAAGCTACTATTGGCATCAAAATTGCAAGTGCAACTATACTTTGTAATGTACTTTCAAAAAAACCAATTACAATAGAAGCTAAAACAGCAGTGATAAGATTGATCCCTAACCAAACAGCTCTTGATTTACCAGCTTTTAATAGATCATCATCCTCTTCTGCTTCATCATCAACCCCAGCAAGGTTATACATTTGATCTGTTGCTTGTTCATTGATAATATCATAAATATCATCTGATGTAATTCTTCCTATTAAAATTCCTGCTCGATTTACAATAGCCAATGTATTTAAGTCATATTCTTTAAATTTTTGAACCACTTCATCAATATCTTCATCATCATAAGCAAAAATTGGTGTATATTTTTCTAAATTTTCTTTAATATTTTCATAAATTGTTTTATTAAAATCAAAAATCAATAAATCTTCTAATCCAATTACATTAGATAATTTATTTTTATCATCTTGAACAAATAAGTTATGTACATTTTCAATTTCATCTGATAATTTTAATTTTTTAAATTCCTCTATAACAGTTGAGACTTTATCTTCAAGCTTAGCGACAAACAACTCTTTTTGCATATATGCACCAGCTTGTTCATCATCATATTTTTTAAGTTCTAAAATATCTTCTTGATCATCTAAATCAAGACTATTAAAAACCTCTTGTGCTTTTGTTTTATCTCTCTCTTCAAGTTCTTGAATAAAGTCAGTTTGATCATCTGATTCTAGTTCTGTTAATGAAAGTGCTAATTCTTTTGAATCAATAGATTCAACAATATCATCAAAATATCTATCTGGTAATTCTAAAGCTACAATTGCAATTAACTCTTTTGGAATTAATTGCAATGCCTCTGCAAAATCTTTATCACTTAAATCTTTTAATAGATTTGCAAGTTCAGAAGGGTGAAGTTCCTCTTTTGAATGTGATTGCAAATAAGCTTTTAAATCTACCATAATACCTCTTTATTGCTATGATACAAGATTTTTAATTTTCTCTTTTAATTTTGGTATTGTAAATCCAAATTTATCAAATAATTTTCCTGCTGGTGCAGAAGCTCCAAATCCTTCCATACCTATAAAATGATCTGCAAATTTATACCACTCCATAGAACTACTTGCTTCTATAGCTATTTTTGTATGTGATGGATCAATTATACTATCTATATACTCTTGGCTTTGTTCACAAAGTAGATCAAAACAAGGAACAGAAACAATATTACATTTTATTTCATAATCATCTTCCAAATGACAAGCAGTTTGAAGTGCAAGCATCACTTCACTTCCTGAAGCCATAAGTGTTACAGTTGCATTTTCTCTTTTAGCTAGTAAATACCCACCATTACTAACCTCACCAATTTCTTTTGTAGGTTTAAGTGTTTTTAGTTTTTGTCTTGAACATACAAATCCGCTAGGAGCTTGTAAAGTTAAAGCTGTTTTCCAACACTCTACATTTTCTGTTGCATCTGCTGGACGGAAAGTATAGAAATTTGGCATTGCTCTAAATTGAGCTAGTTGTTCTATTGGTTGATGTGTTGCTCCATCTTCTCCTACTCCAATACTATCGTGTGTCCATACAAAATGAGTTGGTATATTTGATAGTGCTGCTACTCTAGCTGCTGGTTTTAAATAATCACTAAAAATAAAAAATGTTGCATTAAATACTCTAAATAATCCATACAGATTCATAGCATTTGTAATTGCTGCCATTGAATGTTCTTTGATACCAAAATGGATATTTCTACCTTTTGGAAAATCTCCAAGTCCTATTAGCTCTGTTTTATTTGATGGTGCCAAATCTGCACTACCACCTAAAAAGCTTGGAACTGCTTTTGCTATAGCATTTAATATTTTATGATTACTATCTCTTGTTGCTATCTCTTTTATTTCACTAAAATCTGGATATTGAACTTTACTAAAATCTGGATTTAAAAGTGCTTCTAGTGTAACATTTTGTTCACTTAATGGTAGATCTTTTTTAACTAATTTATTCCACGATTTTGCTAAGCCACAACTACTTTTATCAAAAGCCTCTTTTACTTCACTTGGAACTACAAAAGTTTGTTCAGGATCAAATCCAGCTTTTTGCTTAGAAGCTTTTATTTCATCTTCCCCTAAAGGAGCTCCGTGAGTATGGTGAGATCCCTCAAGTGTAGCTGCACCTTTTCCTATTTTTGTTTTTGCTATGATAATAGTTGGTTTATCACTTTTTCTTGAAGTTGTAAGTGCATTATTTATTTCATCAAAATTATGCCCATCTATAGTAATTACATCAAAATTGATTGCTTCAAATCTTTTAGCAACATCTTCACTCCAAGCAATACTAATATCACCCTCTATTGTAATG
>Ga0256828_1000992_pt1 | contig 18333 bp, 16 predicted proteins | sample CV88metaG_FD_185993 | JGI IMG/M metagenome (GOLD analysis project Ga0256828, IMG submission 185993) | Hydrothermal vent microbial communities from East Pacific Rise, Pacific Ocean - CV88 | ecosystem: Environmental > Aquatic > Marine > Hydrothermal vents | place: Pacific Ocean: East Pacific Rise...
TGCTAAGATAATTTTATTATACATTTTTTCTTCCTCTTTTTTTGTAATATTTCATAAGGTTGCCAAGAGCTAACCTCAACGCTTTTTCACTTTTTCCTTTGTTTTTTACTCCTTTTGTAGAATATGTAAATACTCATAAGTAGTATTTGCTTTATGATTTCTATTTTCAGTTTTATCAGCTTTAAATCTTTGATACTCTTTTGATACCAAATCATATCTTCCATATTGTTTCATAATATTTTCAATTTCACCAACTCCCATTAAACCTTCATTGTTATAGCTTAGAAAAATATATTTAAAATTTGAATTTTTTATTAACTCATCAAAACTCTCTAAAACCTCTCTCTTTTTACAATAAGTCGACCGATTATACTCAGGAAGTCCTGTTTTACCTTTTGGCTCAAATGGTTTATATTTTGCAATAGTATTTAACATATGGTAATTTGCACTATATTGTCTTTGATTATAAGGTGGGTCAAGATAAAGTATATCACCACTTATGTGTTTTATTAATTCATTACTATCCATATTAAAAACTTGATGAGTATTATCATTTTCTATAAAATCAGCACCTTCTAAAACCAAATCTTTCTGAGCTGACTTTTTAAGATGTTTTAAAAATGCCCCATACACACTAGCTGTATTGGCTACTTTATCAGCACTCTCTATTAAAGAAGCAAGTAAAAAATAGTAAAGATTTTCACCAATAGTTCCTTTTTCATACCATACTTGAATAACTGTACGAATAGTATCTATCTTTTTCCCATTATGGTCGCTAAAATATTGTCGTTCACTTCCACTTCCCATGCAGTAGTTTTGATAGATAAATCCATCACCTCTTAAGGGAAGTTCATTAAGCTCTTGAATATATCCCTCTTTCTCTGGGATAGGAGTATGATTTTCAATATAATTTTTATTTAAAACAAAACTATAATATTCCAAGTCATTTGCTATCACTTTTTTGACATCTTTTTTAAATGTACGACCAACTATCCCAGTTCCTGCAAATATATCACAAAAAATCTTTTGGCTTAAATCTTGTCCAACAACTTGTTTCACTTCCCCTTCTATCCACGAAGAGAGTTTAAGCTTACTTCCTATGTAGTTCACGTTGACCTCTTATTTGTTTTTTCATCTTATTTGTTTTTTCACTAAACAATATGCTCACCTAGCTTCTTCACACTACGCTTCGCATAAACCGTAGTAGTATTAATACTCGCATGACGCAATAGAGCTTGAACGTAGGTTATATCCCCCGTCTTGTCAAGCAACATCATCGCCGATGTGTGTCTGAGTATATGCAGTCCACTCTTAGAGATACCTACTTTTTTATAGAGTAGATTAACCTTTCTATAAAGGTTGTGCCTTGTCATAGGCTTATCCATTCTCTTAGAGGAGAAGAGATACGCTGTACTCTTATCTATCTTTGATATTTTAGCAAAAGAGATAAGGTAAGAAAGCTCTCTCTCAATATAAGATAAACGGATAGGAACATATTGCTCCTCTCCACTCTTAGTTTCTAAAAGTCGTACCTCAACAATCCCACGCTCCTTATCAATCTCTAAATCATCAAGTTTAAGCTGAAGCATCTCACTTACCCTGAGACCACCATAGAGCATCAGTCGAATGGATAAAGCGTAGACATAATCGTAATGATTTCCCTTCTGCTCTATTTGTGTATCCAAGTAATCCAATAGATTAACTACTTCATCTTCACCAAGGTGCTTAAATTTCACCCTCTTTTTTGCCTTACGCCCCCTAGGGGTAATAATATCGTCAAACTCACGTTTAAATGTGTATTGTGTGCCATCTGGGAGTAAATCAGCTTTACTCTCAATAAAATCCACAAAGAAGAGTTTAATAATCAGAATATATAAAGAGCGTGTTGTTGTTGAGTAGGGCGAACCATGCTCTTGCTCTATATGCTCTATAAACTCCAAAATCACATCACTATTAATATCGGTAATCTTCTTACCCTTCATTGAAGTTTTTATATATCCACTAAAGCGTTCAAGAACACTCTCATACATAGCAATCGTATTCTCTGCCATCTCATCCCTATGGAGCGTCTTGATATAAGAGTTAACCCATCGTGATATATCTTTAGTAATGCTATTGGTGCAAAGCTTCATCTTCTCTACTTTTTGTGGTCTTTTTCTTAAAGCCAAATGATAACATAGATATTCTTTTATGTTATCATTTTTTGACGTTTTTGCGATAAGTGCAAGGGAATTTCTTGACAAATAGATAAAAAAAGTATATAATAGCTTCAGTACCACAAAATTATCTTGTTTCTTTTTTGTTTTGAGCTTGAAATTTGTTTTGTGGTACGAAAAAAAGTTAAGCTTATCTTTTGGGGGAGCTTATTGCTCAACGGAGAAAACCTTATTTCGCTCTTTCTCTTCGAGAAATAGGTTAAATTGTTTATTTTTTCATTCTTGTTCATCTAGTAAAAAATAGCAGTTAAAAAGAGGAGAGATAGGCTTAACGACTACAAACCGAACCGAACACACACCGAACCACTTTGTTTTTTTATTTTTGGATACCTTTCCTTTGGGTATCCAGCCATTTTCATTTTCTCTTAAAATTCACTAAAAACTTGACAAACAGATAAAAAAAGTATATAATTCAACCTCAATCGCCATAGGGGGGAAAGAAACTTTTGATATAGTACCTCTTTTTTAAAGTAAAGTGAGCCTACCTTAGGCTCTTCCTTTTAGCTTTTATCCTCTGTGGTGGTTGAGGTTTTTTTAAACTTACTTAACTAAGTAGGGGTTCATTAGTAGTCCTTTTTTAGAGAAGTGACCCGATTTTGCCTTTTTGGTAATGTTAGGGGATTGGAACTCTTTGTTTTCCACTTCTTGTGAACCTCTCTCTATCCCCTTGTTTATCATTTCCTACTTCAATACACATAGACTTAAAATTCGCTCTACATTTGCCTTACTTATGGACTTATAGATAGAGAAAGAGCTTATATTTTTAAATTGATAACATAAGGTACATTATGTATTCATTTTTAAACGCTTTTACGCTGTTTGTGAAGTGGCATAAAAATGGCAAAAAGCACCTATGCAAAATAAGCCTCTTTTGGAGTGCTATTCATACTCTCCTAAGCTAAAGTTGCTTATTTTGGAATAGTATTATGTTATCATTTTCAAAGTATGTCAAAATGGAGAGAGGAGTAAAGAAGATTATCCTCTTTTCTCCTCTGCTATGCAGAACCTAACCTATGCTTCTTTGCCACATAGGTTTTGGGCTTTTTTGATAAGTCCAATAAAAGGAGAGTCTGCATAATCATTAAGCATATCTTCAAAGGTCACACCATTAGGATATTTTTTATCCAAAGCCTCATCAATCTGTTCAACCTCTTTAGAGAAAGAGTCTCCTAGTGCTTGAGCTGTATTTCCCCCACCTAGAATAAAGTCACCTAGATTTTTTGTGACCAATGGATTAAATACAGCTCTTGTGTGATAAATAGAGTCATATCCATATTTCGTTTTGAGTTGGTGCTTGTCATCTTTCGCGTAAACAGCAATGCTAGGAAGCACTATTGGGAAATGCTGTATCATCTGTGACGCAATATCCTTAATGTTCCCTACTCCTAGGAACATATCTGCATTGCGTTTATTGATGAACATTTCTAAAATAGAAGAGTAGACGAATGTAAGTGTTTTTCCTGTTCTCATCTTTTTTAACATAAAGTTTACTTTTTTGTCTTTCATCTCTGAGAAGTTCTGAGGCTCATTAATTTGGTGAGGCATCAAAGAAGCCACCTGTGATGTCCATTGGTCAAAATATTTATAGACCATTTTCCCATGATATTGATTTTCTAAAGTGGTATAAGTTTCTTCATCTAGTGTATCTAGGTCAATATTTTGCTTCTCTTTGAAAAACTTAGCCATCTTATTTTTTGCAATTTTGATTTTAGGCAATGTGATAAGGAGCGTTGAACCTAATCTTTGCGAAGCGTTACTATTCTCTTCTACAAATTTCTGGAACTCTGTAATATTTCTTCTATACTCCTCTTCAAAATCAATACGACCATCTACAATATTTCTATACTCTTGACTCTCTTGTGTGACTCCTAGCTCAGGAGCAATAAATTCTGTTACTAATCTGTCAAGGAAAGCTGATAAAGGACTCTTAAAGAATACACTTGGCTCTTTTTCAAAGTAGTGTGTCATCATCTCAATGGTACGCACTAAACGCTCTTCACCTTTTTCCGAATCAAGATAATATTGAGGGATATGCTTCTCAAGAAGAGGTGCAAGGGTATACTCCAAATACATTTTATTTGTTCTTTCAAAAAAACTATCTACATAATCAGAGATACCAAACTCAATATTTGTTTCTTTAATAAAATCAGCTAATCCTCTCTCTTGCTCTATCTTTTCACCATTCCCATCTAATCTGTAACCACCATTGTCCTCTTTCTCATAGACTACGGTTCTCTTTCTCTCAAGGAAATAGAGATACATTTCTCGAAGTAACTCATTGGGGGATTGAGGCTCTTTCCCTAACTCCTCTTCTCTATAACGTGCAATATCTTTGGCTGTTACATTTGTAGCGTAATCCACAAAGCCATTAATAATCTCTTTTTTTCTCTCATCTGAAAGTTCAGCAATCTCAATATAATCTTTAATATCTAAAAAATTGAACTCTTCTAATTTTTGATAAAAATCAAAATTGTAAATATTAAGAGGTAGAGAGAAGTCATCTCCATCAATCACTAGAATTTGCTTAGACTCAATCATATTGCTATCTGTTTCACTATCAATACTTACCCCTTTAAGTGAACGAATAGATACACTATTTGAGTTTCGCAACGCTTTGTCTACTCCATCAAGCTCTTCTTGGGTGACAGTTCTTCCTTTATCTTGATAGATTGATTGGATTACCTTAAGTAGGTTTTGACGACTCTGCTTATCTCTACCATCAAAATCTGTTGGGTAGTAAGCGAACTTCATTAAGCCTAATTTATCTGTGGCTACCTTATCTTTTTCCCCTGAAAAGCGTTGACCTATTTTAAATTTTTCAGTATTGATAGTATTCCTATCAATAGGGAGTGTAACTTTTTTCTCTTTGGCTACTACTTCAATAATATCTAGAATTCTAGGTGAAGTTTTAGCATAATGGATAAGGAGTGTGGCATCTCCAACAACTTCATTAAAAGAGAGTGCATTATAATCTCCCTTTTCACTAAAGTATCTTGTATCAAGAAATACTTTTTCATTCTTTGCCATCTCAAGAGGTTGCACTTTTTTCTCAAACTCTTTCAGCGTATTTTCTGATTGAATAAGAGCATTAAACTTTGAAGCATTTTGGAAAAGTTTTTCCATGCTATCGCGTACTTTCTCTAAGTCTTTTAAGATGAGGTTCTCTTTTTTAAAATCCCTATTCATAAAGTATTCACCAGCATGAAGTGTTTTTACCCCTAAGTAGTGTGTTTTAAAAGAGAGGTGTTTAAGCAGAGCTTCTTTAAGCATTTCATGCGTTGCATCATTAGGCAATGAAGCTTCTGTAATCATTCCTCCACCTGTTGAGTAATCAGCAAAAAGATTATCAGATAAAATATCCCCATCCTCTTTAGCTTTTGCCTTTGCTGAATATTTTTTACCCATAAAGAAGAGAAGTCTTTCAGGTACAGAGTCATCTGTATATCCCGATAGATGTTTAGGTATCTCAACAATAATAGAGTCTTGCCCCATGGTACTTTTAATATAATTTCGCATTTTAAGAGGGAGTACCCCTGATATAACAGTATTGTTACGGAAGAGGTCTAATGTTTTTTTTGCAATATCATCATCATTACTAAATGGTGGATTAGTAAAAACATTCATTGTTCCAGTTGCTTTGTGGTTTGTCTTGGCAAAGTTAATATTCTCTAATTGTGAGTACATTGTTGCCGTATTGATTCCCCCAATAATTGCCATCTTGTCTTGGTATTTGTCAGGAACTTCTAGTGTTTTTCTTAGGTCTGAACCATAAAACTTAAAGTGATTTTCAAGCCCTACTTTCTCAAACGCCTCAATCATACCTTTTCCACTACCAATTTGGGGGTCAAAAAGCACAACATCTTCGATATTAAGCTTTCTACCCACCATCTCTTTGAATAGCTCTTTGTTCTGGACGATATAAGAGAGAGGTTTGTTTAGCTCACTCTCTGAGATAACTTTGTTAATATATGCAAATATATTTTTAATATTTGTATCTCCAAGACGATACTCTTCGTCAACGTCCTCCTCTCCATAGGTGGCATAAAGAGTAAAATCTTTCAACTCCTCTAGAGAGAATTTGTTACGATGATACTGTATCGCTTTGAATTTATCTTCATCTTCATAGATACTATTTGCAACAAAATGTCCTCTACTCTTTGCTTGATGGTGTGCATAATACTCTAGTGTATGAGAAATAAGAGTAAAGAGTTCTGTGTCCGAAGAGATACGATAACGTGAAGAGATAGCATCTTTAATATTTTTTCGTACAGAAAGAGCCATCACTCTATCTGATAACTCTGTATTTACAAGAGCCATAAATGTATCCATTTGTAGAACCTCAAGATAGCTCTCTAAGATAACACTAGGGGTTTCATAGGCTTTTAAGTCATTAAGGAGATGGCTCTTGTTTTTCTCTTTCTGATTTAACTTCTCTCTTTCTGGTTCATCTTCTTTCTGATTTAACTCCTCAATGTTTTTCCCTGCAATCTTACCTTGAAACTTTTTAGGTGTAGGTAGGATATAGTTCCCTGCACCTCTTGAAAGAAGCAGTACACTCTTTAGGTTAAAGGTTTTCATATACTCACGTATAGCACTTCTAATAAGAGGATTTGGCAACAACAGCAAGGTTTCTTTGGTGTACTCAGATACATCAAACTTATTGAAGTTTGAAATCTTTTTCAACTCAAGAGATAACTCCTCTTCTTCTTTCTCTTTTTCACTAATTGTGTAATATAGTGTTGTGTTAAGGGTTTTAGGTTGACTACTTAATAACTTATCATCAGATAAATCAAAAACATCAAAGAAAGAAAATGTAGAATCAAAATAGACATTCCCACCCTTTGGGTCATCAAAGTTAATCATCATAGGCTTATCTCTATTTTCATCTATCGTGAGGTCAAAATGTAAAATATGAGTTTTTGAATCATCTGTATTAATCCCTACTTGTGTCTGTTTAAGAAAATGACTGAATTTCTCAATTTTTTGGCTCTTTTGCTCATTGCTATCATTTTTTGGCATATCGTCCCTTTTTCTTTTTGTATCCATTATACTATATCCAATTGTAGATTTTTGTAACAAAAATAGATAATCAAAAAGGTTTTCTCTTGACAAAGAGAAATAATTACGTTAATATTCTTAAAATATCAAAAGGAGAGAGAAGCATGAAGAAACTAAAAGCAAAAAAAGAGGTAACAGATAAACGTATTGCACAATTTGTTGGAGTGACTCCTAAAACACTTCAAAATTGGAAAAGAATACCCCCTAACAGTGAAGACTTTCCCATAAATGGAAGGCACAATCTATATAAAGGGGCAAGAATATCTTTTTATCTTTTATCAAAAGATGACCAACAAGAAGATGAGGTGACAGCGACAAAAAGCTCTCTTGATGTTATAAGCCATAACAATAAAAAGCTCATAGAAGCTCTCAAAAAAGATAGAATAGAGATTGCAGAGCTACTAAAACTACTTAAAGAGCAAGAGGAGCATATTCATCAAATCAAAGATATTGTTACAGTATTAGGGCATTTGGGTATATTCTCCCACCTTGAGTAAAGGCAATCGTCTATGTTGATTCGTTGTGTTAAAAAAGATGGAGGACTTTATCCTTTTGATAGGGAGAGTGAGAAATACTTTTCAAAGCTAACAAGTAATGAATATATTGAAGTAAATATTGCAAGAAAACGAAACCATAAGTTTCATAGAAAATATTTTGCTATGTTACGATTGGTATCTGAGCAATTAGACTGTTCTATTGATACGCTTCACGATTTTATCAAAGAGAAGTTAAATATGTATGATATTGTTTCCATTGGTGGAGAGATAAGAAAGTCATACTACTCAATAGCATTCTCTAAGATGGACGATGCAGAGTTTGCGTGTTATTATGATGATAGCCTCATGGTGCTTTCTGAATTGTTAGCATTTAACCATAAAGAGCTACTAGATGAGATAACATTAATGAATGAGCCGACAGAGTGAAAACTAAGTCTAGAAAAATTGATATAATATAAAAATTTAAAAAGGAAAAAGATGAATAAAGATACAGAAAGAAAAAAGATGCAAATGGATACAGGAAGCGAATTGAAAAGTGGTGTCTTTGAACTTACAAGAGAGGTCACAAAGCATTCAGGAGAAAAGCAAGAGATAACTTTTGCTATATCTGTTTATAGCCCTGATGATAAAGAAAAAGTAAAGGAAGAGGAGCTTATTTACAAAAAACAAAAAGGGATTGTTTCTATCCATACACCTCTTTTTTATAAAAAAAATAATACCGAGTGGGAAATCCCATTAATTTACCAGATAGCACAAGACTATTCTTATAGTGAAATGCCTTTGGTCATGTTTGAAATCAACAAAGAGGGTGTTAAATTTGATGAGTTTGAAAGAATTTTTGGCTCAATTATTGCAGAACTTCTTGCAATTGGACAATGGAACGAAGAGAATGAAAAGGGTACTTCTGTTTTAAAACGTGCTAAAAGTAGATTAAGTGATAGAGGATTTTATCCTCCAGAAGGTGAACTTGGTGACATTCTAGGAGCATACTCAAAACTCTTAGAAGAGGAGTTTTATCAAGAATTTTATATCAATATGGATAAGTTAGCATACAATAGCTTCATTGTTCTCACACAAGAGAGCCACTCTAGACTTCTTAAAGAGAAAAAAGAGAAAGAGAAGTACCAAGATGTACTCTCTTTTTTACAAAAATTCAAAAAAGAGGACAAGTAAAGATACCAACCCACACCACGCCTTATGTGGTGGAGGTGTTTTTTGGTGCATTTCTCTCTTCTACTAAAAACCCACCCTCTGAATAGATAAACGCAGTAAGTGTATCTTCTTTGTTTTCACCGATAATATAACAACGATGAAACTCTTTTTTTAATTGTTTTAGCCATTTTACCTGATGTGGATAGAGGCGTTTACGTTTTGCTTGATATGCTTCTCTTTTAAGATTTTTAGAATTACTCTTCACCCTTATTTTCCTCTTCTTTTTTACTTATGGCATATTGTGCCAAATAGGTACAAAGTGCGATATTTTTACTCACGATATTGATGCCATTATTATAATAATAAAGGGTGAGTGTATGCTTTAATGCACCAATACGTCTAAAGCCTTTCTTGAGCCTTTTATCTATCTTTCCAAACTCAGTAATGGCTTGTTTTTCTATCCTATCTCTTTCTAGTAGAGAGAGGAGTAACTTCTTTGAGTAAAAACTCCCCATATAAACATCAAGACAAGAGTAATTATCACGTATAACCTCTTCAACTCCAATAATTCTCTTTATTTTCCCATGTGGAACTCCATTGTCTATCAGCAGATAGTAGAGCAATGAAGCCATCATGTTGCCACCTTGGTCATTATCTTGAGCAAGAAGAATATCTCCCTCTTCGTTGTAGAAGTGTAAAATAAAAGGTATCACTCTTTGCATATACTCCTTATTAAATATCTTTTCTACAAAATAACGAGAAACACCATCAACTGTTATAAAACGTGTATTCGTAACAAAAGGGAATACGTTATCTAGAGGATAGGGGTTTGACGCAGAGAGGAGCATACTCTTATCAAGTTGTACGAATGCAGGGAGAAATGTAAAAGAGAGTGATTGTGCATCAAGGGCTTCTTTTGCTTGAGTGTTTAACATTCTTGATGACTCTGTAATAATTAAGTTTTTATTCATCTTTCTCTCTTTGTAATCTACTGTTAAATTTTTACAATTCTACCATCTATTGTAATGAGCGTTGGGATACCGTGACAGTCTTGAGCTAAAACATTAACACCTCTTTTGTAGTTGTCTTTGAATAACTTTATGATTTTTTTCTTTCTTCTATATCTAATTATATTCATAACGACCTTCCACACCACAATAAAACTGATGGTAAATATATATATGCCTAAAATGGTTGCAAGTATCGTAGAGGTATCTCCTTGGTCTACCAAGGCACTCATTGTTGTCTGATTAGCTTCATTCATCTTTTTTCCTTATTTTTTTTATTGAAATAGTATTGTATCAAAAAAGAAGCGACCTAGATGAAGGGTTGCCACTTTTTTAAACGACTCTATATGCTACACTAATAGAAATAAAATATTAAGAGGTGTGTAAAATATGTTAAATACTCAAGAGCGAAAACCTACGTCTGAACAAAATGACATTATTAATAGTATTAAGTTAGGAATACCTAAAATTGAAGTAGGGGCATTTGCAGGAACGGGAAAAACAAGTAGTTCTGAGATGGTAGTAGATAGTATGCCATTAAAATATAACTTTCTTTATATCGTTTTCAATAAAACAGCAGAACTAGAGGCTAAAGAGCGTTTTAAGGGGAGAGAGAATGTTGAAGTAAAGACAGTAAATGCTTTAGCCTTTGCTAACTTCCCTAGGGAGAGGGGAGAGAAGATTGAAATCAAAAACTATAAGTATGATGAAGTAGGAAGAATTTTAAATATAGGTGATAAAGAGGCAAGAAAAGCCTTTCAAGCATTTCAAAACTTCTGTGATAGTGATGAGATAATGATTGATAATAAATATGCCCAAGACTTTTGGACAATGATGGAGTTGAAAAAAATTCAACCAACACACTCATTTATCTTAAAAACTTTTCATTTAAACTTAGAGACCATAGGGGCTAAAGCTCTTCCTATTGGTAGAACAGATATTGGTACAGTTATTGTTGATGAGTATCAAGACTCAAACCCCGTTACTCTAGCTATTGCTGATAAAATACCTGCTAAAACCTACTTAAAAATTGGGGATAAACATCAAGGTATCTATGGGTTTAGAGGTGCTTTAAATGTAATGGGTAAAGATAATGAAGCGATGCAACTCTTTTTAACCAAATCATTTCGTTTTAATCAAGGTATTGCCGACAGGGCAAATGCTATCTTGCAGATATACAAAGGGGAGAAGAATACTATTGAAGGAGTAAACCCTAAAAACAAGATTGAAGATTGTAGAAATGGGTGTTTGCTTTCGAGAACAAATGCAGAGCTTATCTATGGTATTCAACAATTAGTCAAGGCAAAAACATTTTACAAGACCATTCGTGACCCCTCTCTTCTTTTTGACTTACCTATCTCTATTCATCAAATAGAGAGAGGAAACGAACCAAGAAACTCAAAAAGATACCTTCTTTATAAATATGAAAATTATCAAAAAGAGAGAGCAAAATACTCCTCTTTTGTAGCCTACTTAGAAGATGAAGCTAAAAAAAGAAAAGACCCAGAGTTAAAAGTGGCTGTTAAACTTGTTGGTAAAATTCCTTATGATGAAATGATAATGATGGAAAAGCAGACCATTCAAAACAATAGCTTACCTGAAACGCCTCAATATTTTCTTTCTACTATTCATACAGCAAAAGGGCTAGAGTGGGATTTTGTTAAAGTGGCTGATGACCTTTACGATTATCCAAAGTTAATTGCTCAACACATTTTTAGAACCTATGGCGATATGGGAGATGTTCCTGATTTTGATTTTGTTGGACAATTTAGAGAAGATGTTAAAGAGGGGAAAGTGCAAAACAATATCATTGAAGAGTTCAACCTCTTGTATGTAGCACTCACAAGAGCGTCTATCTATCTAAAGACGAGCAAGAACATCTCTATGTTAGAAGATGAATCTCTTACCAATGAACACGTACAAAAATCTTATCAACATATTGTAAAAGAGAGTAAGAAAAAAGAGAACAGTAACAACTTATACAATGCAATAACAAATTCCAATAATAGCTATAAGCTATAAATGTACAAAATAAGGAAAACATCAATGCCTACCATTTCAGAGAACTTTTATACGTTTATTGATGATTTTAAAAACTATAAACAACTTGCCAAAAAAAAGTATAAAGAAGAGAACTTTAAATATATTGTAAACAGAATTGGAAAAGCTGTTTTTACAGGAGATAAACCTGTTGTTGTTTTTGGCGATAAAGACCCTGATGGTATCTTCTCTTCCTTGATTATTGGCTCTTTTATACGTTTTTTGATGGTAGCCTATCGCCCTGATGACTACAAGGAGAAACGTATCGGTGTAGATATTCAATACTCAGACAGGGAGCGTGATGGTTTTGGACTTAGTTATGACCATTACAAAACCCTAAGCGAAGAGTATTCTTTGATTATCACCACCGATAATGGAACGTCTAGTGGGTTTCATTCAAAAGAGATTACCAATCTTTGTGTCATTGACCACCACCCCGTTAATGAGGGAGAGGAACTTCCTGATGTTCCTTATATCTTAAACCCTAACACATATAGAGATGATGATTTAGAATACTCTACAAGTGGTGGTATGGTTGCGTATGATGTTGTATCGGTAATGGATAAAATGCTCCTCTCCTCAAATAAACACTACCAAGAGTGGTTATCTGATAAAGAGAATTATCAAAGACATACACTCTTTATGACTAGATTAAAGGAGTATAGTGCCTTTACCCTTGTTTCTGATATGGCTACGCTTGATAGAAATAACCGAAGATTTGTTCTTGAAGCATTCTCTACTATTCCACATAGTCCTAACTATCTCTATTCTCTTTTTAATGGAGAGTTTACTCAAAATGCACTCTCTTTTAATATTATCCCAAAAATCAATATCGATAGAATGGGAGAACTTCATACCATCAACCCATCAACTGGTGTACCCTATATTCAAGACTTCATTGACCCTGACTCTCTCAATGGTTTCAACCAAGCAAAGCGTTTTATTTTAGAGGTAGATAAACGCAGAAAGAAGATGGTTAATGATATATCTCAAGAGTTAAATCTCCTACGCGTAAATGATGTCAATATCGTTCTCATTGATAACCCTATGGTAAAGAGTGGACTATTAGGACTCATTGCAAATCGTATTTTACAAAAAAGTGGTATTCCCACAATGGTGGGGCTAAAAACCCCAAACTCAAATCGTATTGCTTTTTCAGGAAGAGGAAGTGGGGTAAAGCAAATCTTAGCAAAAGTCTTAGATACAAGTGGTGGACACAATGACGCAAGTGGTGGCTCTCTTCAATTAAAAGAGGGTGAGAGTGCAGAAGATGGGCTTCATCGAGTCATTGATAAACTTAAAGACCTTACCTCTTTACCTCAACCCCCTAAAATAAAAGTAGCACACTCTCCTGATGACACATTAAGCTTTAAAGAGTTGCTAGATTGTAGTAGAGAGTATCATCGTGTCCTAGAGGGAGTAGAGGCAAGTCAAACAGTATGTATGGCAGTATTTAAACCAAATATTATCTCTTATTTTACTTTTGCTTCAGGCTCTTGGGGAAAGCTTAAAATAGGGGATGACTCAAACTCATTTGAACGTAGGGAGATGCTTCTTAATTTTGATGAGTTTCCTATTGAAAAACTCAAAAACTCTGAGGTGTTTGTCTTCAAAATGATTGCCAATGGTGATATCTCTATTGAACATCTATTCGCTTCTAAAGAGGAGTATCTTCAAAGTGTCGTACAGTTACCAGAATCAATAGATTACGCTCTTAAAGGTGGCATAAACCTCTATACGCACAAAGAGGAGGAGAAACCATACTTAACAGAAAAAAAAGCTCTATGTTTCACTTCCAAAGAGGATTTGCAATCAACATTCCAATTAGAGGAGAGATTTAAACATATCTATTTTACTCCTAGGGAGAAAGTCAATGAGATGCTTTTAGAGGACATCTCTTATGAAGGGAAGCCCCTGTTTATCGTAAACTCCTACACCGATAACTCTTATAGACACCCACTAGGTGGTGATGAGAGAATTTTAGAGGTATTCTCAGCTATTACCCCTACGTTAAAAATGACACCTCAAAGAGAAGCAGAGGTAAGTAGAGAGTTACTCATGCTTCTTTCTCATAAAGTGACGACTGAACCCTTTACTGATATTATTATTGAAGAGGAGATTTTCTCAGAGGATAACCTCTCTCTTTCTAAGAGCATACAGACTCCTTTAATCAATAGTATGGGTAAGATTAGCGTTTTTCTAGAGAGTAGTTATCCCCAACGCATTGAAGAGCTTACAAAAAAAGATATGATAACACAAGCCAAAGAGAGTGAAGAGAGCAAGAAAGAGGAGCAATCTAAACCTCAGCAACATTCACAATCAAAGGCAAATATCCCTAAAGTTAAAGTTTAAAAAAATGCAAAAAAAATTGATAAAAAGATTACTACTTTCCACGTTACTACAAGTTACTACGACTACGCTAGTTCTAGGGGGAGTACAAGAGAAGCAATTAAGCCAAGCTATTTTAGAGAATGCACGAAAATATAACCTTGACCCTAAAATACTCTACACCCTTGTTCGGATAGAGAGCAACTTTGAACCATACGCTATTGCTGTTGAAACCTCTAGAGAATCAGCTAATATGCTAAAAGGGTTAAGAAGTGACCACATTAGAGTACAAGTGGGTAAAACCTACCACTCTAACCTCTACCTTGTAAGTCTTTTCCCTGACAATAAAGAAGATGCAAAGCAGATTGTTATCCTCTTAAAAAAACTTCATTTTATTTTTGATGTGGGGCTTATGCAAATTAATACAGTTAATTTTAACCACAAAGAAACAGCTAAAATGTTTGATATGAATTACAATGTCAAAAAAGGGGCTAAGATATTCTACTCTTGCACAAAACTCTTTAAATCTTTTAAACATCAAGTTGAGTGTTACAACAGAGGGGCTGGTAATTTACGCAAATCTCTAAGAAAAGGAAAGAGTTACGCTCCATACTATAATCGTTTTGTAAATAATTGGGAGTTTTAATAACTTATATAGTATATAAGTCACCTTTTACTTAAAAAAAAGTAAAATTAATTTAAAATGAACTATTCCCCCCCATCACAAAGGAAATACAAATGTGGCTTACTAACAAATATAAGAAAGAGTTTCAAGAAGTAATAGGTGCAGATATTCAAAAGAGTGTTAAGAGTGAGCAGTATTATATTGTCAATAAAAAGAGTAGTTTAAAAGAGCTACTTATCCCTCTCCCTTTTCGCTCTTTTCTCTTTCAAGAGTATTCTATTGTTCCTATGGTTATAATAGGACTTTCATTGGTTGAGGTATTTGTCTATCAATCTTTACTCTTTATCTTCTCTGCACTCTTTGTTGAGTTGGGAATATATCTCTTAAAAAATAAGTTAAAATGGAGATGTATGCAACACATAAAATCTTATTTTACTATTTTGAGATTATTCTTTATTACGGAGTTCTCCTTTTTGCTCTTTGTATTTATTTCAGGAAACCTCTTTTTGAATTTTAATCAATTTGTATCATACTCTAGAGGTCTATCGGAGCTAGTGCTTTTAAACTTCTACCTCTTCTTTCGTCTATATCTCCTCTCTTTGAGAATTAAATTCCAACAAATTTTTAAAATTGAACGCTATCCTAGTTTTTTTGTATGGAGAGAGTCATGCTAATAAAAAGAGAGATGATGCTTACCTCAGATGCAAAAGGTTTTTTAAATAGCTTTACAAAGATGGGGCTTTTAAATATTAAAGTAAATGCCAACTATAAAAAAGAGGTAGAAGAGGCTTCTTATTGTGTAGATGGGTTTAAGATTGTCAATATCAACCACTTAACTTTTGATTTTCATAAGCTTCGTATAACGTGCAGTCGATTAAATAAATCCTCACCTGAAAAGAACTATTCGCCTAAAATTGATTTCTCTTTATTTGCTGATGGTTGGCGTATCTACACCCCATACTTATGGTTATATAGCAGAGAAGCCCTTTGGGGAGAGATTGAAAATGGAGAAGGTGAAGATAAAGCACTTTGTATTCAGGCAACACAACTACACAAATGGTTTGGTAGCTCTTCTGTTTATAGAGAAAAGGGTTGGAGTGGTACACTGGTTAAATACCCTCATGCGATTGAGCAGAGGCTAAAAAGAGGGGAGAGTTTTTATCATGTAGGGACTTCTGTTCATGGTAGGGAACTCATGGATAAGAGTTCATACCTCTCTATCCCAAAAGAAGAACTCTCACTATTTGATGATATTTTCTATATTGAGAATAAAAGTACCCTACGGAGATTTTACTATGGCACTTACTAGAATAGGTGCTAGTATCTCTTTGCTTCTTTTAAGTGCCTCACCTCTGCTCTCTGATACATCACTCAGACAAATAGCTCCCAAGCATACCATAATCCCTATCTCTTCTTTAGATAAGGTGATGGAGAATAGAGAAACGTACTATACTATTCAAGGGAAGCGTTATCTTCCAACAGTGAAGGTTGAACGAGATTTCATTAAAGAGAGTGGTGTCATTTTAAGCAAAGAGAAGATGCGTGAGATTAAAGATAAGCGAACCCTTGATGAGGTGCGTCTATCTCTTTTGAAGTATAAAGATGCACAAGAGGATTTAGGTATGAAAAGATACCTAGAGGAGCTACAAGAGCGTGGGGTAAAGCAACCAACCTATGAGTTTATCTTGCTGAGAAAACCAACACCTACCAAAAGCAATACAAATGTAAAAGAGGTCAAACACTCCCTTTTGTGGTAAGCATAACAATATAGTTACTTTTTAAAAAACCGATTTTAGATAGAATAATACTTAATATAAAAATAGATAAATAAAACAGATTACATACTACCTATAAGGGTATATGTAGCAAATAAAGGGAATAAGAAAATGGAAACAACCACTAATACAGACGACCAAGTATTCGCCTCAAAGATGGAAGAAGAGAAGGCAAAGAAGAAAAAACAATTTGCTATTGAAGATTGGGTAATGGAGTTTCAACGGAAAAATAAGAAGCTTCATCTTGAGGCTCTTATCCCAGATATAGACAATGCTCCTATTTTAAATGAGGCTATGAGTAGATTAATTGAACAGGAGTTTGAACTTCTCCTTACGGCTGAAGATGAAAAGCTTAATCAAAACCATAACACACTATTGCATAGATTATTTATGGTTGCCATCAATAAAGAGGCTATTGCGATATTAAAAGAGAAGCAAGAGCTTTCTGTATCTAAGATTATCTCTATAAAAAAGAGAGTAGATGAGGAGGGGCTTGAAAACGACTCTTTAGCAAAGGAGTATAACACTTTCTATCAAGAGAGTGTAAAAAATACATATAGGATAGAGTTCATTGACAGTATCTTGGAACAATCAAAAAAAGAGTATCTCTCAAATGGTACAAAATGGATTGATAACCAAGAGATTGTTAAAGAGTTTGTTTCAGACCCCTCATTAAATGACTATACTGTTATGAACAATAAGGGGGAAAAAGAGCTATTGACTGCTTCTACACTTCTTGTAGAGATAGACAAGTTAATCGATAAGGTAGACCTTGTAATTCAACATTTAGATGCCCTGTTAGAAGAGGAGTTCCCTTTGGAGCAAAATCAAAATGATGCTCATGTGCAGACTCCTGAACTTGAGGGTGGTGAAGTGTTTGACGAAGAGAAGCATAAAGTATCCCTTGATGAGAATGAGTTAGAGAGAAAAGGTGTTGTGGTAAAACCAACAAGTTTTTCAGAGCGTCCTCAAAAAAGTAAACCCTCATCAAATATAGAGCAAACGCAACGTAATAATAATGAGTCTAGTCAACTTATTTCATCAAGCAGTAAACTCAATAATGATACTTTCAATCAAGGGTTAAGCATTGATTGTAGTTTTGATGATGAGGAAGAGGAGGATGACTCTCTAGATGAACACAACACTAACACTAATAATCTTATTGACATTGAGGCGTTTGACCAAGACGAAGAAGACGAAGAGATTGAAGTTGAAGTTAAACAAAAAGAGGAGAAGGGTCAAGAGGATAATAAAAAACAAAAGCCTATTAAACCTATTTTGTAATACCCCCTCACTCTTTGGTTCACTAGCCAAGGAGTCCCTCTTTTACTCAGTTGAGAATATTTGATATACTACTACAATAAATAAAATAATAAAAAGTTAAAAGGAAGAAAAATGAGAAAAGACATTGAGATAATGGAAAGAGAGAAACAGAAAGTAATTAATAAACTCAATAAAAAACATCAACCACTTGATGGGGAAAATGAGATTAAGAGTATGCTCAGAATAATGTCACAAGAGATGAGAGCTTTAAAAGATGAGGTCGTAGAGCTTAGAGAGAGTCTTTCTGAAAAAGAACATCTTCAAGCAAAAGAGGAGTTACTTGATATTATTGAGAGTAGCAAAGCGATGATA
>Ga0256828_1000993_pt1 | contig 18320 bp, 17 predicted proteins | sample CV88metaG_FD_185993 | JGI IMG/M metagenome (GOLD analysis project Ga0256828, IMG submission 185993) | Hydrothermal vent microbial communities from East Pacific Rise, Pacific Ocean - CV88 | ecosystem: Environmental > Aquatic > Marine > Hydrothermal vents | place: Pacific Ocean: East Pacific Rise...
AATTATACTCAAAATTGCTTAATAGCAAGTTGTGAGTCCTCGACGACTCTTTGAAGATCATTTGTGTTGCTGGAAAGTTTTGAGAGTCCTCGACGCTCCTTCGGAGATCGTCTGTGGTTCCAACCCTTTTCAAGTTGTGAGTCCTCGACGACTCTTTGAAGATCATTTGTGTTGCTGGAAAGTTTTGAGAGTCCTCGACGCTCCTTCGGAGATCGTCTGTGGTTCCAACCCTAAAAACGACAAGAAATTGTCGTTTTCTTGACGGGTTTCACGTGAAACATTGATCAGGTTGGGGTGGTTGAGTCTTAAAAATATTAAAAAAACTTATAATTTAGCTAAAAAGAGTATTTTTTTGCTGCTATTACCTTATTCTAAGTAAACTTAGTATAGACTAGCCTCCATGAATAGAGAAAGTATTGTAGCAAAAAAGAAGTTTGGACAAAACTTTCTAAAAGATGAGTCCGTTTTAAGAAAAATCGTCGAAGCGATGCCCAATAATGATCATAAGATTGTAGAGATTGGGCCTGGCTTAGGTGATTTAACTAAATTTTTAGTTGATGTCAAAAGTGTAGAAGCTTTTGAGGTAGATACCGACTTATGTAAACTGTTACAAAGTACATTTAAAGAAGAGATTAATACCAAGCGACTCCATTTACATTGTGGAGATGTGTTACAAGCTTGGAAGAGTTCTTTGATCGATGAGCCGTATGACTTGGTGGCAAATTTGCCATACTATATAGCTACGAACATCATACTCAAAGCACTCGCAGATCCAATGTGTAAAAATATACTTGTAATGGTACAGCTTGAAGTAGCAGAGAAGTTTTGTGCAACAAGCGGAGAGAAAGTATTTGGTTCTTTGGGTATTATTACTCAGAGTGTGGGAGCGGCAAAAATTGTCACGAAAGTCCCGCCAACTGCATTTGATCCACAGCCTAAAATTGATTCTGCTGTTTTTCTCATACAAAAGAGTAGAGATAGAAGTGAAAAAGAGTTCGAGGATATGCTTAGAGTTGCATTTACGCAGCCTCGAAAGACTCTCATGAAAAATCTCTCTTCTAAGTATGATAAAGAGAAGTTGCAAGCAGCTTTCAAAGAGCTAGAACTTACATTAACCATTCGCCCTCATCAAGTTAGCACGAAGGACTATCACCAACTCTACAAAATTATATAAAATAAGGAGTTTGGATGGCAGAAGAAAAAAAAGAGGCAACCCAACAAAGTAAACCTCAAACAGACCGCAAACCAAATAACAACAGAAGAAACAATAACCGCAGACCAAATAATAATCAGAACAAGAACAGTGCTGATAAAAAGGGTTCAAACAACAATCAAAATGCAAAATCAAACAATAACCGTAATAAAAGTAGAAATCGCCATAAACGAGGTCCTGCACCGGTTGATGAACAACTTAAAAGCTTTGTAGTTAAAAATCAAGAAGCTCAAAAACAGAGACTTAATCCTCACTATAAACTTGATCTCAACTCAAAATCAAAAATACGTATTACCCCACTTGGTGGACTTGGCGAGATCGGTGGAAATATTACCGTATTTGAGACAGAAAAAGAGGCAATTTTAATTGATGTCGGGATGAGTTTTCCTGATGAAGAGATGCATGGTGTTGATATTTTAATTCCTGATTTTTCATATATACGTGAAATTAAAAATAAAATTGTCGGTATTATTATTACGCATGCACACGAAGACCATATCGGTGCAGTACCATATCTCTTTAGAGAGATGCAGTTTCCGATCTATGGAACACCGCTTCCACTTGCAATGATTGGTAATAAATTTGATGAACATCATCTCAAAGAGTTTAGACGCTATTTTAACCCTATTGTTAAGCGTGAAATATATAAAATAGGGAATGATTTTGAGATCGAGTGGATGCATATGACACACTCTATTTTAGACTCATCATCACTTGCAATTACTACAGATGCAGGGACAGTTATCCATACAGGTGACTTTAAAATTGATCATACTCCAGTAGATGGTTATACAGCGGATTTGCATCGTTTGGCATACTATGGGGACAAGGGTGTTTTATGTCTGCTTTCAGACTCTACAAACTCACACAACCCTAACCCTACTCCATCGGAGCTTAGTGTTGCACCGGCACTTGATCGTGTCTTTAGCAAGGCTGAAGGGCGTGTAATACTCTCAACTTTCAGTTCAAACATTCACCGTGTCTATCAGGCTATTCAGTATGGTATCAAATATGGACGTAAAGTATGTGTTATCGGGCGTTCTATGGAGAGAAATATAGAAGTAGCATTACAATATGATTATATTCGTTTTCCAAAAAATATTTTTATTGATGCAGATGAAGTTGCTCGTATGAATGATAAAGATGTGCTTATTGTTACAACAGGTTCTCAAGGAGAGGCAAATTCTGCTCTTTTTAGAATGAGTATAGGTGAGCATAGACATGTCAAGATTAAGCCAAATGATCTGATTGTTCTCTCATCACGTGCTATTCCTGGGAATGAGGGAAGTATTTCTCAAATGCTCAACCACCTTCAAAAATGTGGTGCAAAAGTTGCAATGGATAAAGATATTCACGTATCAGGGCATGCTTCTATTGAAGAGCAGAAGTTAATGCTTCGTCTTGTAAATCCTAAGTTCTTTTTACCGGTTCATGGTGAGTATAACCATGTTATGAAACACAAAGAGACTGCAATGCTTTGTGGTGTACCTGAGAGAAATATTTTGCTTATGACAGATGGTGAGCAGATAGAAGTTGCACCAAAATATATGAGAAAAGTAAAAACTGTTAAAACCGGTAAAACATATATTGATAACCAAAATAACTATGAGATTGAGGATGATATTGTTCTTGACCGTCAAAAACTTGCCAATGATGGTATTGTCATGATTGTTGCACAGGTAAGTGAGCAGACAGGAAAAATGATTGACAAGCCAAAAGTTACAACATTTGGAATTGTTGCAGATAAGCGAGATAAAGCTTTCGCAAAAGAGATGGAAGGTGTTATTGAAAATTTCTTGATCAATATGAAACCGGGTCTTATCGGTAATCCAAAAACTTTAGAGGGAGACTTGCGTCAGACTGTACGAAAACATATTTATCGTAAAATGAAAAAATATCCTCTTATTGTTCCACATATTTTTATTCATTAAAGATAGCTCCTCTTTTAAATTTTAAAGCAAGGTAAAAACCTTGCTTTATGCAATCTAAGCTTTACCAATCATAGTGTATAATCACATATAAATTAAACAAAGGCAAAAACATTGTCAGATAAAAATGAAGCATTTGAAAATGCAGTAAAAATTATGATGGAACATGTTGGTGAAGATCCCACTCGTGAAGGGCTTTTAGATACTCCTGCGCGTGTGAGAAAATCTTTTGAATTCATTTATGGCGGCTATAACGAAGATCCTGAAGCTATCCTCAAAAAAGCGCTTTTTACAACAAGTAATGATGAGATGGTACTTGTTAAAGATATAGAGTTTTATTCCACTTGTGAGCATCATCTTCTTCCTATTATTGGTCGTGTGCATGTAGCCTATATTCCAGATGGAAAAGTTGTAGGACTCTCAAAAATTCCTCGTGTAGTCAATGTTTTTGCACGTCGTATGCAGATTCAGGAGCAACTGACTGAGCAGATTGCTGATGCTATTATGGATACGATTGTACCGAAGGGTGTTGCTGTTGTTATTCAGGCACGTCATATGTGTATGGAGATGCGTGGTGTTGAGAAAATTAATTCAACAACAACATCTTCGGCTCTTCGTGGACTCTTTAAAAGTGATGAGAAGACACGTGCAGAGTTCTTCTCTTTAATAAACTCACCTTCGGGAAGTAGATATTAAATGCCCCTCTCCTCTCTCAAAGCAAAATTAGCCGATAGAAACTATTCAGTTGCCTTTGGAGAGGTTGTAAAGATCAATGCAACGGTTATAACGGCTAAAGGTCTCAATGTCAGTATTAGTGATATGGTTAAAATTGTTTCCAATGAGAGTGATCTTGAGACAATTGGTATGGTGACAGAGATCGATGGTTCGCTTTTTTATATTACACCTTTTTCATTTGTAGAGGGATTTCGATCGGGTGATCGGGTCTTTTTAGACTCTAACGGTTTGAATATTCCTGTGGGGGATGAACTTTTAGGTCGTATAGTTGATCCTTTTATGCGCCCTATTGATGGAAAAGGAAGTATAAAATCTTCAAAACTTACTCCTATTATTAAAGCACCTATTGCTGCTATGAAACGTGGTATGATAAATGAAGTTTTTTCAGTTGGGGTCAAGAGTATTGATGGACTTCTTACTTGTGGTAAGGGGCAAAAGCTTGGTATTTTTGCGGGAAGCGGTGTGGGTAAATCAACACTGATGGGTATGATCGTCCGTGGTGCTGATGCACCCATTAAAGTTGTTGCGCTTATTGGTGAACGTGGTCGTGAGGTTCCTGAGTTTATCGAGAAAAATCTTGGAGGCGATCTGACAAATACGGTTATTATTGTAGCAACATCAGATGATTCGCCTCTTATGCGTAAATATGGTGCTTTTGCTGCGATGAGTGTTGCAGAGTACTTTAAAGACAAACAACAAGATGTGCTTTTTATTATGGATTCGGTAACTCGTTTTGCCATGGCACAGCGTGAGATCGGACTTGCTCTTGGTGAACCACCAACTTCAAAAGGGTATCCACCCTCTTCTCTTACACTTTTACCACAACTTATGGAGCGTGCAGGGAAAGAGGAAGGTAAAGGAAGTATTACGGCCTTTTTTACTGTACTTATTGAGGGTGATGATATGAGTGATCCAATTGCGGATCAGTCTCGATCTATTTTGGATGGGCATATTGTCCTCTCTCGTGAGATGACTGATTTTGGAATTTATCCTCCTATTCATATTCTCAACTCTGCATCACGTGTAATGAACGATATTATCTCCAAAGAGCATTTCAAGGCAGTTATGAAGTTTCGACGTCTCTATACCCTTTTAAAAGAGAATGAGACACTGATTCGAATTGGTGCGTATGTGCAAGGAAGTGATGCCGAACTTGATGAAGCAATAGCTAAAAAAGAGGCAATGATGCGTTTTATCGCACAAGGTGCAACCTATCAGGTTCCATTTGAGAGAACTGTCGAAAAATTAATAAAAATTATGGAAGTTCAATCTTCTTAAAATAGCGTTTTTTTGTTAGTGTAATTGCAAGTTTATGACGGCTTTTTTTCTCAAATAGATGGAGAATATCTTCTAATTCTTTATCTGTTCCAAAAGTATCTATATAGCTATAGATCATTTTTTCTGCTTGTTTATAGTTGCAAGCAGCAATATATTTTTTAATTGCCTGCTGAAAGCCCAAACGGAGTAAATTTGCTATTTTGTATTGGCGTGTTTTTAAAAAGAGGAGTTCACCTAAGTGCTTCTGAAGTTGTTGTATATCTCCCTTACTTGCTAAAATTTCTATAGTAAAAAGGAGCTTGTTCCAATGTTTTTCAAGGAGTACTCCTAGTTGCAGAGAACGTAATTGTGGTGATGTGTCAAGAATTTCATAACAGCGTAGAAAGTCATTATTTTCATAGCTCTGAAGAAGTTTTTTTGCTTTGTAAAGTTTGTTGGATACTCTTTGCAGATCTTCTTTATATTTGTTACACTGTTGTAGTGATTGAATGAGTTTTTCGGCGGAGTCAAGTTTTGCACTGTTTATGGCATATTGAATTTCTTGCAGGATTATTTCAAGATGCTTCTGCAGATTGGTATATTCAGATAACTCTTTGAAGTTTGGCGATGTTTGACTTAATTTAGCTGCAGAGATATAATCTTTTTTGGAAAGTGCTTTTAAAAAGTCAAGATATACTCTATTGTGGCGGAGCAAAAGTTGAATTGTTTTTTGTTTTGCCATTATGGTAATAAAAGGATTAAGAAGCTCTTGGGCTTTTTGTTTATCACCTTTTTGCAGTGCTCGTTGTGCCTGTAAGAAGATACTATTATAGGTATGTTCCATTTCGTGATACTCTTGTGTAGTGCGGAGTAAGGGAAATTTTTCAACAAGTATGTACGCAAGTCTGAAACGCTGCTCCTTAACGAAGTGTTGTAGTTTTTGGTAATGATCATAAGCATCAGCAGCCTCTTGGTAGGCTTCTTTAGTTATTTGTATATCTTGAAAGGCTTTTAAGGGTTCCAGGAGCATTTTGTTTTTTTTATAGAGAGCAGTTAGAAAGATACTGTTTTGGTAATTTTGATAGGCTTTAAAGAGTTGCTTGGCTATAGAAGCATCATGTAATAGAGGATGATATTCCAGAAGCTGAAATGCTTTTACAAGATCTTTATTTTCAATTGTATCTCTAAGATCGTTTTGTGAAGGGAGTTTTATTTTTTCTACATTATGATCTTGATGGAGGAGAAAAATGTCTTGATCATTATAAAGAAGAACACTTTTTGGTATTTTTTTTTGATTTAAAAAATTTATTTTAACAATACTGAGATCTTTTCTATTGAGAAGCAGAAGGGAGTGCTCTTTTGAGAGTAGTACCGCATGGGGTGATTGTTTAAAGAGGATAATATTTGTAATATTATTATGAATTGTCTGTAGTTCTTGTTTTTTAGCAGTATCTTCTACATCCTGTAAAAAAATTTTTCCTTCACTGTTACAAAAGAGTAGCGTTGATGGATCTGTAAATGCCATAGCTGTAATGTGTGCTGGTTTACTTGTTAAAATATTTTTACTGCTTCCTTTATAAAGGTCTATGACTTTAATAATACCGTCATAGCCACTCACTGCACAATATAAATGATTATATGTAAAACTTTTGAGTGTATTGTTTTTGCTCTTTGTAAAAGAGCAGAGACGAGTTATATAGTGAGGAGTATCATATCGGTATTGTAAAACTCGTGAATTCTTAGTAGCAGCAATGAGATAGGATGTGTTTGAAAGAAAGAAGAGCTTAGTAATGGCTGTATGGGTATCTATTGTATTGAGAACTCTATGTTCTTTTGCATCTAAAATATAGATCACTGTTTCATTTACAAAAGCTATAAGAGGCATTGTTGGATGAAATGCCAGAGCAGTTGTTTTTGCTCCTAATAGTGGATGGCTTAGTTGTTGAACTGTTTTTAGTTCTCTTGTTGTTTTTATTATAATATTCTTTGGCGTTTTCCATTGACCTATAAAGTGGTTGTTAAAAAGAGAAAAAACATTAGTTTTTTGCATTATATATCTTTTGTATAAGAAGCTGGGGAGTAATCCTTCCGTTAAACTCATTTTTTGAAACAGTATAGGAACAGGTGATCTTTTTATTACTTGGCATCTCAAAGACTCTGCGAAAAGCAATTAATTCTATCGTTTTTCTTTGATGAGGATATTGGCGAACCTCTATTCTAGAGTGTGATTTGTCTGCTCCCATTAGTTTTATACTGAGAACCTCCGCTTCATAGAGTAAAAAAGTCGGTTTGGTATTTGCTTCGCCATAGGGTTCAAACTGCTCTAAAAGATCTAAAAGTTGATGATCAATTGTTTCTATTTCTAAGATACCTGTGAGACTCTCTTTTGGAAGAAAATCCTTCTTTGGAATTTTTTTAGCACTAGCGTTGATAGCTATTCGAAAGGCATCAATATTTTTACTTTGCAGCCCGAGTCCTGCAGCCATTTTATGCCCGCCAAATTTACTTAACAACTGTTCATTTTCTCTTATTAGCTCGTAAATACTGATTGTGCCAATGCTTCTTGCGCTCCCTTTTGCTTGATCCTTATCGATAGAGAGGACAATAGCTGGCTTTTGAAACTGATCAACGAGGCGTGAAGCAACGATACCGACAACTCCTTCGTGCCATCCCTCTTTTGCCACTACAGTAATAGTATCATTTTCGTGGACGCAGGAGAGTGCTTCTTTTGTCGTTTGCGCTTCTGTCTCTTTTCTAAGCTCATTGAGTTGTCCTAAAAGTTCAAACTGTTTATAGGCTGTATGGGTATCATCTGCTGTAAAAAAATCTAAAGCAATTGAAGCATCTTCAAGACGTCCTGCAGAGTTGATACGAGGTGCTATCATAAAGGCTATATCTTCACTGCTAATATGTGATTTGTTTAAAAAATCGCGAATGATAATGGAAGAGGGACGTTGTGTTTGCATAAGGAGTCGCAACCCCTCTTTGACCAATGCTCTGTTGATATTAATAAGAGGCATAATATCTGCAATAATGGCAATAGCGACAATATCTAAAAATTGTCGCATATCAATATTTAAAGAGAGCTCTCGTTTGAGTAGTGCTAAGAGTAGCCATGCAACCTCTGCACCACAGATCTCTTTAAAAGGGTAGTCACAGGTTTGGAGTTTTGGATCAACGATGGCATAGGCATCAGGGAGTTTTTCTCCAGGAGTATGGTGATCGGTAATAATAAGATCAATGCCTCTTTTTTTACAGAGCTCTGCAGCTTCTATGGCTGTAATTCCATTATCAACAGTAAGCACCAGATCAGCATCAATACGCTCTAAAACACTGGGGCTTACTCCATAACCATCATGAAATCGGTTGGGAATAATGGCTTCAAGAGGATAAGGAATAGATTTGAAAAATTCAATCATAATAGCTGTTGAACTTACTCCATCAACATCATAATCCCCAACAAGTGCAATAGTTTCACCATTCCTAATAGCATCAGCAACTCTTTTTACGGCTTTTGTAGCATCATGCAAGAGAGCCGGATCGGGAATTTGGGAGAGTTTTGTTTCAGATTCAAATCTCGAAGAGAGAATCTCAAAGAGATCTGATTTATTTAGATGAGGAAGATTATTCAGCATTCAAACTAGCGTTTACAAACGCAAGAATTGAAGGGTTTGGTGTCTGAAGACGAGAAGTAAATTCAGGGTGAAACTGTACACCCAAAAACCAAGGGTGATCTTGGACTTCAACTGTTTCAATAAGACCGTTTGATTCACCTGTAACAATCATTCCTGCTTTTTCAAGTGCTTCTCTGTAAGCAGGGTTCGCTTCATAGCGGTGACGGTGACGTTCATAAATTGTTTTTGCACCATTATAAGCTTGACGCAATAAAGAGCCCTCTTTTGTATCACATGGGTACTCTCCAAGACGGAGCGTTCCTCCCATTGGTGATTGATGTGTACGAAGCTGCATTCCTCCGCTTTGATCTAAGAAGTTGTCAATAAGATAGATCATCGGATCAGGTGTATTTTCATCAAACTCTACAGAGTTCGCATCTTTGAGACCTAAAACATTACGTGCATACTCTACAAGGGTTAACTGCATTCCAAGGCAGATCCCAAGATAAGGAACTTTATGAACACGGGCATACTCAATGGCTTGAATTTTTCCTTCAACTCCACGACTACCAAAGCCTCCTGCAACTAAAATACCGTCACAGTCGCTAAGAAGTGTTTCTGCTCCACGTTCTTCTATTTCCTCTGAATCAACCCAACAGATCTCTACACGACTGTCAAGGTGTGCTCCTGCGTGTATAAGCGCTTCTGTAAGTGATTTATATGACTCTTTGAGTGCAAGATATTTTCCTACAAAGCCGATAACCACACGCCCTTTTGGTTGTACAATTTTTTTAACAAGATTGTCCCACTCTTCCATATCAGGATTTAATTCACCAAGATCAAGTTCTTTGGCTATTGGTTTGAGGATATTTTGACGTAAAAAACTCATAGGAACATCATAGATGCTTGCAGCGTCCAAAGCTTCTACAACACTATCAGAGCTGACATCACAACTCATTGCAAGTTTTTTCTTAAATGTTTTAGGGAGTGCATTTTCACTTCTTGCAATAATCATCTGCGGTGTGATACCGATACGGCGAAGCTCCTGAACCGAGTGCTGTGTCGGTTTTGATTTCATCTCGCCTGCTGCTTTGATGTATGGGATGAGTGTAACGTGAATGAAAAATGTTCCAGCCACTTCATCATCGTGTTTCATTTGACGAATTGCTTCCATAAACGGAAGACCTTCAATATCTCCTACCGTTCCACCAAGCTCAACAACTAAGATATCATGCCCCTCTCCCGCTTTTTTAATACGAGAGACAATTTCTCCGACAATATGAGGAATAACCTGAATTGTCTGGCCGAGATAACCACCTGCACGCTCTCTTTCAATAACAGAAGAGTAAACCTGCCCTGTTGTGAAGTTGGAGCTCTTTAAAAAAGATGCATCTAAAAAACGTTCATAGTTTCCTATGTCCAGATCGGTTTCAGCTCCATCTTTTGTTACAAAAACCTCTCCATGTTCAAGTGGAGACATTGTTCCAGGATCGACATTGATGTATGGATCGATTTTTAACATCCCTACATTTTTCCCAGAGTGTTTAAGCAGTGTCCCAACACTTGCCGCTGTAATTCCTTTTCCAAGCGAACTCAAAACGCCTCCGGTTACAAAAATGTATTTTGTCATATAAAATCTCCATATCTTTTAATTATCGCGATTATAGTATATAATCACTTATTAAATTATGAAAGTTTTTAGATGGAAAATATTTTACTCTATATTATTATTGCTTTAGGGATTTCGATTGTACTTAATATCATTTTAAAAAAGATAGGTATTTCACAGATAATCGGTTATATTTTAACCGGTACTATTATTGTTTATGCTTTTGATCTGCGGGAGGTAGGAGACTCTCATGAGTTAGAAATGATTGCCGAGTTTGGAATTGTTTTTTTAATGTTTACCATTGGTCTTGAGATCTCGCTTGCAAAGATGGGCAATATGAAAAAAGAGATCTTTGGAAATGGTTTGATGCAGGTTGGTTTTACCTCTTTTGTTGTCTATCTTGTAGCTCACTACCTTTTTGCTCTTCAAAGTGAGGCATCATTGATTATAGCTCTTGCTTTTTCACTCTCTTCAACTGCTGTTGTCCTCTCATATCTCAAAGCATCTAAAGAGATATATACTACATACGGACAGCGTGCAACGGGTATTTTGATATTTCAGGATATTGCGGTTATTCCTATTTTGATTCTTATCGGCTTTTTGACAACAGAAGCAAATGAGAGTATCGGTACAATTTTATGGCATACATTTAGCAGTGCCATTCTTGTTGTAGGTATTTTACTTACTGTTGGAAAACGGGTTGTTGCATGGTTGTTACATTTTTCGGCATCTTCGGATTTGGATGAACTCTTTATGGGATCGGTCCTTTTTATAGTTATAGGTGCATCGCTTTTTGCTGCTATGATGGGATTTACCTACTCATTGGGTGCTTTTGTTGCAGGTATGATTATCGCAGAGACAAAGTATCATCATAAGGTTGAAGCTGATATCGCGCCTTTTAAAGATATTTTACTCGGAACATTCTTTGTTGTTGTTGGGATGAAGATAGATCTCACGCTCTTTATAGATAATATTGGAACCATAATAGGTATTTTTCTTCTGGTTCTTGTAACAAAAATGGCTCTTATTTTTTCACTTTTGCGTTTAAGTACAAACAGTGCCAATTCTCTTAAAACCGCTATGTTGCTTTCACAGGTTGGAGAGTTCTCCTTTGTTATCTTTGCGCTTGCATCCAGTGGAGGTATTATAGAACAGAATCTTGCTTCTTTACTTGTTTTAATTGTTATCTTCTCAATGATTGTCACACCATTTTTTATTGCACGGATCAGCCCTTTTGTAGATAGAATTATAAAAGAGAAAGATGTCGTGACAGATCTCTCTGTTTTAGCCGGACGAGAGAATCATGTGGTTGTTTGCGGATACAGTGTTGTCGGTAAATTTGTAACAAAGCATCTTGAGGAGATGGATGTTCCTTTTATTGTTATTGACAACTCAAACAAACATGTAAAAGAGGCGTTGAGAGATGGCGTAGAGTGCTATTTGGGTGATGCCTCAAAATCATCTATTGTAGAGGCACTGAATGTTGATAAAGCATCGGCAATTATTGTTACACTCGATAATATTGCAAAAAAGAGACTGATCTGTGAAGCTGTTTTAAAAGTGGCAAAAAATGCAAATGTAATTGTTAAAGTGGTTTCACTTGAAGAGAAAGAACAACTTCAGGATTTGGCAATTACTACAATGGTGGATGCAAAGGTTGAGGTGGCTAGAGTATTGGTTGAGCGCATGATAACATGCCAGCTCAACTATAAATAAAAGTGCAGGGTTTAGTTTCCGCGTGAACCAGGTTTAATAGCTTCACTGCCATCTTTACAGAGTGGGCAGTTCTCCGGTGCATACATCTCAAATGTAAAGTCAGCCAAAGCGAAAAACGGAATATCCTGTGGGAGTTTGCAGTTTGGTTTTGTCTCGATGTCACTACCCTCTCTGTGACAAAAACCACGGTTTGCGAGTGCTGCAACACCGACAATCTCTCCACCCAGCTCTTTGACAACAGCAGCAGCTTCCATAGCAGAACCGCCGGTTGTAATAATATCTTCACACATAAGAACTTTTTCACCCGGTTTGATCTCAAATCCACGACGAATAGTCATCTTTCCGTCAACTCGCTCAGCAAAGATAGAACGAACATCAAGAGCAGTAGCGAGTGCAAAACCGGCAATGAGCCCTCCAAGTGCAGGAGCACAGACCGTATCGATCTCCAAACCGCTTGCTTTAATCTCTTTTGCCAGAGCATCTGCCAAGAGTTTTGCAGTTTTTGGATCTTCTAAAACTTTTGCAGATTGAAGATAGAATTGAGAATGATTTCCTGAAGAGAGTTTGAAGTGTCCCTCTAAAAGAGCGTCTGCATCCATATATATTTTTTTAATGTCCATTGTGAAGTTCCTGTTTTTAGAGTTGTATTGTGCACCACATAGGTGGTGCTAAGGGTTAAACTTTAAGAATTTCAGTCTCTTTATCTTTAAGGATAGTATCCACTTTAGAGATATATTTGTCTGTAATCTTTTGAATGTTTTCTTGAGCAGATTTAGAGTCATCTTGTGTGATCTCTTTGTCTTTTTCAAGTTTTTTTACTTTGTCATTTGCGTCACGTCTGTCATTTCTGATAGAAATTTTTGCTTTTTCTCCCATTCCCTTCATCTGTTTTACAGATTCTTGACGTTGTTCTACTGTCATTGGAGGAAAGAAAAGTTTGATAACATCACCGTCATTATTTGGATTTACACCGATATTTGCTGCTTGAATTGCAGACTCAATATCGCCAAGAAGATTTTTTTCCCAAGGATTGACAACGATAGTTGTTGCATCTGTAGCAATAACTGAACCGACTTGATCAAGTGGTGTTGCTGTTCCATAATAGTCAATTTTAACATTGTCTAATACGGAAGTTGTTACCTTTCCCGTTCTAAGTGTTTTGAACTCTCTTTGCATATGTTCAATAGCACCTTGCATTTTTGTTTCACATTCGTTAAAAATTTCGTTTAACATAGACTTTTCTCCTATTTTGAGTTGTTTGTTTCTTTTGTATTTGTAGGGACAACAGGGAGTTTTGGTGCAGTAACATCTGTTTTTGTAACTACTTCATCAACAACAGAAGATTGTGCTGCTTTTGAGTACATATATCCTAAAGCAATAGTGTTTATAACGAATAAAAATCCGACTGTAAAAGTAGCTTTGGCAAGAAAGCTATTTGGACCTTTTGCTCCAAAAACGGATTCGTTTGAACCGCTATATGCACCTAAACCGATACTAGAACTTTTTTGTAAAAGTACGGCAATGACTAAGATAATAACGAGGACGATTTGGACAATAAGTAAAAGACTTGTAGTCATATATGATTTCCTTGTAGATTTTTAAAATCTATTAATAAAAGTGGCGAATTATATCCAAAAAAACTTATATTATCAAACTCTATAAAAAGAGGGTATAATTACAAATAAATTTACAGAGGGTTCAGAATGAAAAATTTAAAAATTATTATACTCCTTTTACTCGTAGTTTTAGGAGGACTGTTCTTCTTTGTAACGAATGAAGCAAAAGTTTCAACACAAAAGAAGCCAATTGTAGCTGTTACGACATATGCTCTGTATGATATTGTGCATCATATTGCAAAAGATAGTGTAAAAATTGTTAATATTTTACCTTTTGGTGTTGATCCACATAGCTTTGAACCAACGCCGAAACTTATGGCAGCTCTTGAAAAAAGCTCTTTGGTTATTTATAGTGGTGCTGGATTGGAACCATGGACAAAAGGTTTTGTTTTTCATTCAAAGGTGATTGACATGAGTCGTTATGTTAATCTTCGCAGATTGAAAAAAGGTGATGACTCTATGCATATGCATAATAGTGTTGATCCTCATTACTGGTTGGACTTTGGAAATATGCAAAAAGCAACAAAAGTGATTACAAAGGCGTTAATAGAACTTTTACCTCAAAATAAAAAACTCTACGAAGAGGAGGAGAGCCGTTATATTGCTATGTTGCAAAATTTAGACAAACTTTATAAAGAACATCTTAGCTCTTGCAGAGTGAAGAGTGTTGTTGTCAGTCACAATGCTCTTGGGTATCTTGCTCGTGACTACGGTTTCCATGTGGAATCTTTAACGGGACTTTCACCGGAAGCTGAGCCAAGTGCAAAAGATGTGACACGTATTATGCAAGATATTAAAAAAGAGGGTGTGACAACAATCTTTTTTGAACATTTTGTGAATGATTCAATTATTAAAAGAATTGCTCAAGATGCGCATATTAAGCTTGATGTCTTTCAGCCTATAGGTAATATTACAAAAGATGAAGCAGAGGCACATTTGACCTATGAAGATATTATGAAAAAAAATCTTCAAAAACTTTCTAAGGCATTAATGTGTCAATAGATTTTTCTTTACCTATTTTTGATGTTAAAAATTTGACTTTTATTGTTCGTGGGCAAACAATTTTAGAGAATATCTCTTTTGAAATTTTTCATAGTGAATATATTGCCATTATCGGACCAAATGGTGGAGGAAAAACAACACTAATTCGAATGCTTCTTGGACTTGAAAAGCCAACGAGTGGAACTATTAAAATTTTTGGAAAAAAATTAGAAAATTTTAAAGCATGGCATAAAATTGGTTATGTCCCACAACGTGCAGCACATGTTGATGCTAATTTTCCGGCAACGGTAGAAGATATTGTTAAAATGGGGCGTATAGCAAAAAGAAAACTTTTTGCTGCTTCGACACAAGAAGACAAGAAGGCAGTTTTTGATGCTATGCAAAAGATGGATATTGTCAATTTAAAAGACAAAATGGTAGGAACACTCTCTGGTGGTCAAAGGCAACGTGTAATGATTGCTCGAGCCTTGGCATCTTCTCCAGAAATTTTAATTTTGGATGAACCAAATACCGGTGTTGATGTTAAATCTCAGCAGCGTTTTTATAGGCTTTTAGGTGAATTAAATAAAGAGGAGGGAATTACTATTTTATTTATTACACATGATATTGGAGTGATAGCTGATGATATAGGTCGCCTTTTTACCATCAATCAAAAAGCAACTATTTGTAATGATCCAAAAAAAGCTCTTTCTTGCGAAGATATGTCTGATCTGTATGGGATACAAGCACATTTGATTCATAATCATAGACATGAACATTAGGATAAAAATATGTTAGATATGTTTGCGTATGATTTTATGCAAAGAGCTTTCGTTGCAGGGCTTTTTATTGCTACTTTGGCATCATTGAGCGGTACATTTGTTGTTTTACGCCGTTATTCACTTATTAGTGAGACATTAGCACATTCAGCATTAGTTGGGGTTGCTGTTGGACTTGTTGCGGGATATAATCCAATGTGGGTAGCTGTTGTTATTGCTATAGTATCTGCGTGGTTAATTGAGTACCTAAGAAGCTCTTTTGCTCTTTATGCAGATGCTGTCTTGTCAATATTACTCTCTGGTTCTTTGGCTCTTGCTGTTATTATTGTTTCTTTAGGTGGAGCATTTAATAACTCACTCTTTTCCTATCTTTTTGGTTCTATCTTAGCTGTTAGTAACAGTGACCTTCTAACTATTGTTATCTTTGGAACAGTTTCTTTACTTTTTTTATTGCTTTTTTCAAGAGAACTTTACTTCATAGCCTATGATGAAGAGGTGGCAAAAACAAGTGGTGTGAAAGTACAATTTTTAAATTTTTTACTCGTAACTGTTGTCGCTATTATTATAGCGCTCTCTATTCGTATTGTTGGATCTTTACTTATTGGTGCATTAATGGTTATTCCAACAGTCGCAGCTTTACAGTACAGAGTAGGCTTTAAAAGTACAATGCTCTTATCGCTCTTTTTCGCTCTTTTTAGTGTGATCTTTGGTATGACCCTTTCATACTATTTCTCTTTGCCTTCTGGGGCTACTATTGTGCTTTGTGTTATTGTTGTTTTTATTATTTCACTTATTATGAATAAGCGATGAATATATATACTGAGTTTTCAAAATATGCATACTCTTATGCCAAGTATAACTTTATACAAGAGAAGGTAGCCCAGCATCTGTTGCAATTCATACATAAACAGCCGAAATATATTTTAGATTTAGGTTGTGGTGATGGGATGATCTATAAAAAAATAGATTGGAAAATAGAAAAATTTGTAGCTGTAGATTTTGCAGAAAGTATGTTGGAACTTCATCCTAAAGGGAAGAATATAGAGTTTATTTGTGCCGATTTTAATGAAGAAACTTTGTTTAAGGATCTTCAAAAAGAGCATTTTGATTATATAATTTCTGCTTCCTCTTTACAGTGGGCAAACAATATCGATCGTCTGTTTTGTAATATTAGCTCTTTTAAAACTTCTGTAGCTCTTGCGCTGTTTACTTCTGGAACATTTCAAACGCTAAATAAAATTGCCGGTGTCAAATCATTACTGTTGTCGGCAAAAGAGTTAGAAAAAATACAGAAAAAATATTTTCCTGATGCAAAATTTGAGATAGTTCAATATCAAGTTAGTTTTGAAAGTGTACGAGAGATGTTTCGTTATATCAAAAAGAGTGGTGTAAGTGGTTCACGTAAGCTTCTCTCCTATAAAGATATGAAAAGAGTTATGAGTGAGTATCCTCTTAACTATTTAGAGTTTGAAGTGCTTTTTATAAATACTGAAGCATGATCTCTTTTTCAAGATTATAGAGTTCATAACGAATTGTTTTGAAATTTTCACTCTCTTGAATATTTGAGAGTTTAAATAGTTCTTCTAATACACGAGCAGATTCTTGAGCTCTTTTAAAATTTGCAGTTATGATACTTTGAAGATTGGTACGATTTTGTTCACTTTTTGTTGATCCTCTTAGTACATCATTGATACTGTCTCGATTCTTTAAAAGAACTTCTAACATATTTATTCTTGCTTTATGTCGAATTGTTTTGAGTTGTTTTGAGAGTGCTTTGTTATTTTCTTTGTATCGCATAATGTCTTCAATAACACGAATCCCCTCTTTTAGACGATTAAGATTGGCATCTATCACCCGATATAGTTCGGGAGATAGTGTTTTATTAGTCATCACTACCAAAGATACCAAAGAGTTGAAGAAGTGCTATAAAGATGTTTAAAAAATCTAAATAAAGAGCAATAGCACCGTCAATTGGCGTTTCGTATGCTCCATTCATAATATTTTGTGTATCAAAAATTACTAAAATACTAAAAAGAATGACCACTGCACCGGCAATGATAATTTGTAACATAGGATTTCCAAGAAACATATTTAAAATAGAAAAGCCAATAATTACAAATAAAGCAATCATCAACGGTTTGCCAAAGCTTGTAAAATCTTTTGTACTTTTAATAGCAAAGAAACTCATTGCTCCGAAAACAACTGCTGTCATTGCAAAAGCATTCCCCACAATGGTAGCTCCACCAGTCAGACCAAGAGTGTAAGCCAAAAGAGGTGCTGTTGTAAGACCTGTTACAAATACAAAAGCAAACATTACCAAGAGATTAATTCCTGGTTTGTTTTTTGCAAATTGTAGGCCGATAAGAAGACCGATTTCTAAGAAGAAAAGTGGCCACATCATTGTAGATATAGTTCCGGCAAGTGGTACGCCAACATATGCTCCAACAGCTCCAGCCATCATTGAAGCAGCAAAAAGTTTGTATGTCTCTTTTACAAAAGATATAACTTGTGCCTCAGAACGATGAGCTGTTTCATAGGTATATGCATTACCTCTTGCATAATCACGATCGTAAAGTCCCATATTTTTTCCTTTTTTAAAAAATCTTTTAAAAGATATTTTTTATGTAATGAATTCTATATAGAAAAAGTTAATAGATAGCAACATCAAAAGAAATATAATTTGCTTACATTATAATATATTTTTAAAATAACTCCAAAAAAAAGATAAAATCTTTTTCCTAAATTAACTTTTTAAAAAGTTTTTGCAGAACTTCCCAAACATTAAGCTTCTTCTAAGCATATTCCCCCTATAATTCCCATCCACAAACAGAGAGACCTTGTTTAAAAGGGCTAGAGAGACTTCGAGTTGAAG
>Ga0256828_1000994_pt1 | contig 18308 bp, 16 predicted proteins | sample CV88metaG_FD_185993 | JGI IMG/M metagenome (GOLD analysis project Ga0256828, IMG submission 185993) | Hydrothermal vent microbial communities from East Pacific Rise, Pacific Ocean - CV88 | ecosystem: Environmental > Aquatic > Marine > Hydrothermal vents | place: Pacific Ocean: East Pacific Rise...
ATGTAATGTTTTAGATACTTTTTTTAAAGCAATATCACCAGCATCATGACCATATGTATCGTTGTATTGTTTAAAAAAATCTATATCTATCATTATAAAAGCAGTTAGCCAATTATTATCTTTTGTAATTATTGGTGCATCGTTAAATATTATATCAAAATATTTTCTATTGTATAGTTTTGTAAGTCCATCAGTTATAGAGTCATGTTTATATTTCTCTATTAGATATTGTTGTTTTTTATGTGTTTTAATTGTAATATATATTATATAACTTGTAAACAACAATATAAAAACTACAATAATAACTTGATTGTAGTAAAGATAATTTTGAACTTTTTTATAATCATCTAAAAACTTTTTTCTCTGAATCGATGCAGAGAATATCTCATGCTCAATTAGATACTTGATCTGTTTTTTTATAAAAAGATAATGCTTTTTATCATCTATTTTAAATGCCTCTTTTATTTGATTATCAATTATATCTACTTTTTTTCTCTCTTGAGATGTTTTATATTGGTTTTTGTAAAAATTCCAATTTTTAACAATTATAGCTTTATTTTTAGTTTTATCATCTTGAGAATATATTATATTTGTATAGTTCTCATAAATAATATGTAATTTATCTATTGGAATAAAGTTTCCAAAATATATATTATCTATATTTTTTTTAAGATTTTTAATCTCTGATGAAAATAGAAAACTGATATAAAAAAGAGACAATAAAACAACAACAGGCAATGCAAATAGTTTTATATTTGATTTCATTTGTTATTTTCTCTTATTATTAGCATAATCAACAATATATTGTGCAATATCATCAAGATGGCAAATATCTTTTATGGCACCCACTTTTATAGCTTGTGCAGGCATTCCAAACACAACACAGCTTTCCTCATTTTGTGCTACTGTATAAGCACCATTATTATAAAGTTCCTTAATACCAATAGTACCATCATCTCCCATACCTGTCATAATTATAGCCATTGCTCCACCACCCGCACTATTATTTAAACTTCTAAATAAAATATCTACACTAGGTTTATGCCTACTAACTTTTTCAAGATCCAATAATTTAGCAACATAATTTTTATTTGCTAATTCTACTATTAGATGCATATTACCAGGTGCTAGATAGGCATGACCATACTCTAGTACTGTATCATGTTCAACTTCAGATACAGTAACATCTGAGTATTCATTTAATCTTTTAGCGAATGATCCTGAAAATCCATAAGGTATATGTTGAGTAATAACAATTGGTGGTAGATTATCTGGTAAATTTTGAAAAACTTTTAACAAAGATTCAACGCCACCAGTAGATGAACCAATACCTATAATTTTAGATCCAGGTATCATAGCTGGTTTACTTTTAAATACTTCATCTGGATGAATTTTTTTCTCAACTAATAATTCTGATGAGGATGTTTTATGTTTACTCTTGCTGTGTGTTTTATTTAAATGATATTTTTGTACAGCTGGTGTGATATAATTGAACACCTTAGATATATTTCTACTAAAATCTAAAATTGTTTCATTTTTTGTAGGTTTCTGAATATACTCTATAGCACCATCATCTTTTACAGATTTTATATTCACATTTTCACCAGATATAACAATCGCTGGCATAGGATGAAGTCTCATAAGATTTTTTAGAAAAGTACCGCCATCCATTTTTGGCATATTTATATCTATAGTTACTAGATCTGGTTCATGTTTTTTAATTTTTTCCCTTGCATCAAATGCATCTACAGCAGTATCTACAACATGAAATTTTTCGATATTATTTATAATATCTTTTAAAATTCGTCTCATAGAGGCAGAATCATCAATAATTATTACACTATACATTATTATCTCTATAAATCAAAAAAATTCCATCTCCATTGTTTCTCCAGATCCTTTGTTATCATTTGTAAATAGATCTGTACCATTTGTGTATTCTGCTGTAGCAGGTTGACGAATAGATAGTTCTCTTTGAAGTTTTCTCTCTTCAGATACAACTGATGTTGTTGTATTTGTATTGTCAACACTTTTAATAAATGTTTCAAATCTATCACCCATTAAGATAACTCTTCCATCATTTCCTCTTGTATGATCAGATAAAACTCTGAACCCTTCAGATTTACAAAAAGTATGTGCAAACTCTACATTTCTGTAACCTATACTTTTTCCAGTAGAGCCAATATTCATAATATCAGCACCACCTGAAATTTTAGCAGCCATATTTTCCTTTTTACAACCCATTTTATACATCTCATTTAGCATAGCTTCAACTGAATAAAGTCCATATTTCATATCTTCATTTGCATTATTAGTATCAGGTAATAAAAAATGATTCATCCCTTTGATTTTCATATTTTTATCGTAAAACATAATAGCAACACAAGATCCTAAAAGTGTTTTAAATGCGATATTATATTTATCTGCAACTACTGCAAACTCCCCACCTATTACGGTATGCGTAGGCATCCCTTTAACAATTTGTGTAATTCTAGATGCTGGTATTTTTTCAATACTACCATCTTTATGCCCAACTGTTACCACTACATATCCTTTATTTTAACAAAGATATTTTGACCAACCCTTTTAATATAATGGATAAGATCATGTGGATTTTCAGAATGTCCTATATAAAGTGTACCACCAATTTTAAGGTGTCTAAAAAGTTTTTTAAGTATCTCATTCTGATCTTCAACTGAAAAATATATTAGTACATTTCTACAAAATATTACATCAAACTGATGTAATTCAAAAGGGTAACTTTCATCATTTAAATTCATCTGTGCAAATGTTATCATCTCTTTTAACTCATCATTTGCTTTAATTAAAATCTCATCACCAATTAGATTTTTTTCAACTCTTTTTTTAAAATACTTTTGTGGTTTAATCCAACTAGGAAACTCTTTTGAACTTTTTTGAAATCTATATATACCATTTGCTGCATGTTGTAGTACATCTGTATCTATATCTGTAGCTATAATTGAAGCTTTTAAAGTAGGACTTACCTCTTTTACTGTCATAGCCATAGAGTAAGGCTCCTCACCAGTAGAAGCTGCAGAACAGTACATTTTTATTGGTTTATTATTATGTAAAAACTCAGGTAAAACTCTATCCTTAAGATCTAAAAAATGAAAATCTTCTCTAAAAAAATGTGTTTTATTTGTAGTGAAAGCATTTATAAACTCAGTAATAAATTCACCACCTTCAATTCTTTTAAGAAGTTCAGGAATAGAACAGTTTGCCTTAGTTGTTCTTTGCAGTTTATCTAAACGATTTGTAATCATTATATCTTTATTCTCCGCAAGTGTAATACCTGTTAGAGAATAAAGAATAGATTTTACTTTATTATGTAATTGCTTTGTATCATCCATTAATTATAATTTTAAGAAGCTGCTAAATTATGTTCAACTTGATTTAGGTGTAAGCTTTCAACTTTCTTTTGTGCTTCTATAATACCCATAATATCAAGAATAAGTCCTATACTACCATCACCTCTTACTGTTGCTGCACCTATACCCTCTACACTTCTAAAGTTTTTATCTAGAGGCTTAACAACAACTTGATGTTGATGTAAAAACTCATCTATAAACATAGCAATTTTTAAAGATCCAGATTTAACAACAATCAACATACCCTCTTCTATTTTTTTATGCTTAGGTTCAATATCAAATAGTGTATGAAGTCTAACCACAGGTATAAACTCTTCTCTTAACATAAGAATATCTTGTGTACCATCACCAATCTTTTTAATCATATCTGGTGTAGGTTGTAATGATTCAACAATAGAACTAAGTGGTAAAATATATTTAATCTCACCAACTGCAATATCAAGACCATCAAGAATAGCAAGAGTAAGTGGTAACATAATAGTAATTGTTGTTCCAACACCAATCTCTGTATCCAATTTAATAATACCACCAAGCTTAGTAATATTTGTCTTAACAACATCCATACCAACACCACGACCAGAAATATCAGTGATCTGATCCGCTGTACTAACTCCCGCCCCAAAAATTAGCATAGCTTTTTCATTATCTGTCATTGTAGCTAATTGATTATCATCAATTAATCCATTTGCATGAGATTTTGCAGCAACTTTATTAAAATCGATACCTTTACCATCATCTGTAATTGTAATGATCATTTGACCATTTGCTTGCTCTGCCGAGATAGATATACATCCTGTCTCTGGTTTACCAGCAGCAATTCTCTCTTCTGGCATCTCTAAACCATGATCTAATGAGTTTCTAATAATATGCATCAATGGATCTGTTAACCCCTCAATCATAGCTTTATCGATCTCAACTGTATCACCATCGTGTTTAAATTCGATTTTTTTACCAAGTTTTTTAGAGATATCTCTTACAACTTTAGGGAATTTTGAATAGATTGATTCCATAGGTACCATTCTGATACTCATAATTGAATCTTGCATCTCTCTAATATGTCTTTCAAGTAATTCAAGTCTTTCTAATACAGAACTTCTAACTTTATGATTCTCAATAGTTGTACTAAATTGTGTTAACATCGCATTTGTAATAACAAGATCTCCAACATTATTCATAAGAAGGTCGATCTTATCAAGGTTTACCCTAATTGTACTTGTAGCTGCTTTTTTAGATGTAGGAGCTTCTTTAGCAGGTTTTTTAGCTGCTACTGGCTTTGCAACAGGTGCTGCTGGTTTCTCCTCTTTTTTCTCTTCAACTGCAGGTTTTGTCTCTTTTACTTCAGGAGTATTAGATTTAATTTCAGAATCTGGTTTAATCTCATCCATATCATCAAAAAATCCAAAATTTTCGTCCGACATAGATGATTCTCCCATTGGGTCAGAACCATCTTCTGCCTCATCTGCAAAAAATCCCCATGCTTTGTTATTATTATTTGAAGGTGATGGTTGTGATTCTATAGCAATAGGAGTATTAGAATTGTCCTCTTGATTTTGTGCTGCTTCTGCTGATGCAGCATCTGCTGTTGCATCACCATCAGGAGTTTCACCATTAATATATGCTCTAATTTTCACAAGAAGATCTTGAGTTTTCTCTGTAAATAGATCTCTATCTATCTCTCCATCACACTCAAGCTGTAATATCTCTTTCATAACATCTAAACCATCAATAAGTGTACCAGCCATCTCTGGGATAAACTCTATCTCATGGTTTCTAAGCTTATCCATCATATTTTCAACATCATGAGTAAACTCTGCAAAATAAGCCAATTCAACAGAAGCACCACTACCTTTTAAAGTATGAACATCTCTAAACAGTTGTCCCATCTCTTCATCAGTTAAACTTCCGTTAGTTTCTGCTTCTAGTAACACATTGTCTGCAGACTCAAATAGCTCTTCAGCTTCCTCTACAAACATATCTCTATACATTGATATATCAAATCCAGACATTTTTACACCTTCTTTTAAATTTAATTAATTAGTTTTACTAAGTACGATATTAACGGCTTTTAGTAATTGATCCGGGACAAATGGTTTTACAATCCAACCTGTCGCACCTGCTGCTTTACCTTTACTTTTCATCTCATCACTTCTTTCAGTTGTTAAAACTAAAATAGGAGTTTTTTGATATTGAGATAATTGCCTAAGCTCTTTTACAAAAGTTAATCCATCCATATTTGGCATATTAACATCTGTAATTACTAGATCAAATTGTTCAGATTTTGCTTTATTTAATCCATCCAATCCATCTACAGCATCAGATACATCATCATATCCACCCTCGTTGAGTGCATAAGATAACATATCTCTTAACATGGTAGAATCATCTACAATCAATAATTTCATTTATATTCCCTTCAAATGAATCTATACTAAACTATATTACACAACTATAGCAAAATCTAGTTTAAAATAATCTAAAAACCAAATCTATAAAGATGATGAAACTAGTTCAATTCTATCTTTAGTTACTTTTAGTACTTTAACATTTACTACATCATTTTCACTTAATACATCTGAAACTTTAGAAACTCTCTGTTTAGATATTTTAGAAATATGTAATAACCCCTCACCACCTTTTGGTAACTCAATAAATGCACCAAAATCAGCTATTCGTACAACTTTACCATCTAGTACATCATCTACATTATATAGTTTAGTAAAATTTACTGTCTCCCTTTTTTGAAATGATTTCGCATTTGATGATATATTTTTAATATGCTCAGCTGCTGCTAAAATCTTCTCTTTATTATCACCAGAAATTTTAACTCCACCACTTTCTCTTTCAAGATCTATAGATACACCAAACTCTTCAATTATCTCTTTTATAACTGAACCTGCTTTTCCAATAACAGCCATAATTTTTGATGGATCAATATTAAATTGCTCAATTAGTGGTAGTGCATCACTTGGTACTATTGTTTTTTCTGCCTCTTCCATTAAACCTAAAATATGCACTCTACCCTCTTTTGCTTGAGCTAATGCCTCTTTTAGTAGATCTAACTCTATTCCACCTAGTTTTATATCCATTTGAAGTGCTGTTATACCATCTCTAGTTCCTGTAACTTTAAAATCCATATCACCATCGTGATCTTCAAGTCCCATTATATCTGTCAATATTGTATATTTATCATCTTGAAATACACCACCCATAGCAACACCAGCTATAAGACTAGTTGTAGGAACTCCAGCAGCTTTTAGTGCAAGTGATCCACCACAAACAGTAGCCATAGATGAGCTACCATTTGATTCAAATATCTCAGAAACCAATCTAACTGTATCTGTAAAATCATTATCAATTGAAGACTCTAAAGCTCTTTTTGCAAGATTACCATGACCTAGTTCTCTTCTACTTACACCAAAAATTGGTTTTGCTTCACCTACACTAAATCCTGGAAAATTATAATGTACCATAAAATTTTCGCTGCTTGAAGATTTACTTGTTAGTGTTTCATACATCTGTGCATCTTTATTATTTCCAAGTGTTGCTACAACTAATGCTTGTGTTTCACCTCTAGTGAATAAACAACTACTGTGAGCTGCAGGTAAGATATTTGTCTCTATAGATATTGGTCGCACTTGTGTTGGTGTTCTACCATCTGCTCTTACTTTATCATCTATAATCATACTTCTTACTTGCTCTTTTTTTACAATCTCAACTGCACCATAAACCTCTTCATATTCAAATTCATTTGATATACAATAGTCACATTTAGATATAAGTTTTGCAACCTCTTTTAACTCTACTGCTCTCTCTTTTTTTGCAAGAGTTTTTATAGCTTCTCTTATCTCATCTATATAATTCTCTCTTATAAAAGTCAATAGATCTTCACTAATCTCATGTACTATTAGCTCTACATCTTTCATAGGTGCTGATGCTAATTCAAAACTTGCTTCATAAGTTTTATTTGATATTGTTATGTTCTCCTGAGCTAACCCTATCGCATCTACAAGATCATCTTCACTAATATCATTTATATTATGTACTTTTGTAAAACTTTCAAGATCTACCTCTATCATCTCTTGAGTTGATATTGATCTCATCTCGATCATAAGTAATTCAGATGATGATCCAGCTACATATAGATCTAAAGTTGAATCTTCAAGTTGTGACAATGTAGGGTTTACAACTAACTCTCCATCTATTTTTGCAACTCTTGTTGCACAGATAGATTTTTTAATAGGTAGATCAGAAACAAAAAGTGCTGCTGATGCTGCATTTAATGCTAGTACTTGAAGATCAGCATCTTTATCTACACTTAAAACCATAACAGTTATAGTTGTAGGGTAAACATAACCTTTAGGAAATAGTGGTCTTAAACTTCTATCAATAATTCTAGATGTAAGAGTCTCAAAATCACTAGGTTTCCCCTCTCTTTTTATAAAACCACCAGCAAATTTTGCAGCTGCATAGGTTCTCTCTATATATTGTACTGTAAGTGGTGTAAAATCTTCACTTACAGGGTTATCAAACTCTGAAACTACTGTTGCCATAAGTACAGTATCTCCAATAGTTAATAATACCGATCCATTACTTTGTTTTGCTACTTTATCAAATGCAAAAACCTCTTTTTTATTGTTTAATTCTAATTCACATATTGTTGACATTATTTTCCTTTAATATTTTTATTTTATCTAAACCTATATATTCTAACTCTTTATAATAAAAATCAATAGATACAAAATGTTCTGGTGCTTGAACATAATATAGATCATCTGCTATAGATTCTATATCATTTTTAGTTACACTTGGTAACACAGGTACAGCTACACATATTGACTTTGCATTATTATTAATTACAGATTTTATACAAGCCATCATAGTTAGTCCTGTATTTAGTCCCTCATCGATTAATAATACATTTTTATTCGATAGATCTATTATATCTAAAGAATCACGATATTTTGCTTTATAATCAGCTATATCTGTAATATATTTTAAATTTGCTTCATCATATATCTCATCAAGATCTAAATTAAATGATCTCATAAGCTCCTCATGTATAACAATTTCACCAGTTTCTGTTACTATTGCAATCTCACATTCTTCATTTTTAGCAGCATTTACTTTTTGTGTAAATATAAAGTCAAATTCACCTTCTAAATCTTTTGAAAGAGTTATTGCGATTGGTACTCCACCTGATGATGTAGCTAATACTATCCAGTTATCTGTTTTCATATTTTCTATTGGCAGTACATCTGATAATTGTCTATAAGCATCATCTCTATTTTCAAATATGATTTTTTCAATTTTCATCTATTCTACCTCCTCTTTAAATTTATAATATTGCTTTAATTTAAATAATTTTTTTAAATTAAATTGAAGATATATAATATTTTGTCTTAATACACCATTATCTACCCTGTTTGTTGCAACCAAAGAATCTGTAAGCCGAAGATCTAAATCCCAACATTTCTGTTTTATCTTAAAAAGATACTCTTTTTTCTTACTTATTTTATTTAAAAGATCATATTCTTCTTTATAAGATATAGTATAAAATTTTGAAAAATTTAAACCAGCATCATAAGTAATACTTCTATTTTGTGTAAGATCATCTGCATTATCTATGTAAGAGTGATATATATTTGTAAAAAACTGATCATCGTCATATTTTAATGATGTTGAAGAAGATACAATTTTTTTTCTATCATAATTATATATTAAACTATTTGATATAGATCCATTATAATAATTTAATTTTACAAAATTTTCAAGATTATCTTTTTGATAGCTATGTTTTTGTTGATCATATACATAAGATTGTTTAAGAGTATGATTTATAATCTCATCAAGAGTATCACTACTATACAACGATTGATTAAACATAATCGATATTGTATCGTCAGGATCATCTATATCAGATATTTCAGTATCATCATAACCTTTTTTCCCATATATATTTGCTTCGAGAATCTCTAAATCAAATTTTACAGTATGAATATAGTTATCATAAGGCTTAATCAGATTTGTCCCTATATTAAAAATATGATCATATGTTGCATATTGTAAATTTTCATATCTGTTGTCATTATAATTTATATTTTTAAAATATAATTTTTCAATAAAACTAAAATCTAAATAATCATATAAAAATTTATGACTATATTTTATTGGTAATGTTATATTTGTAATATTTGATCCTAAATCAACTTTTTTGGTATTTCTTGAGAAATCAATATTTGTTGAATAGGTAAAGTAACTATTAAACAATCTATTACTATATTTATAATAACTAAGAGATGGTATATTTTGTGCTACATCATCACTATTATCTTGTGATATATTCTTATAAAGTCTTACTTCAATATCACTATAGTAACTATTTGTATTATAAAAATATTTTAATTTAGACTCCAATAATTTATTTGTGTAGTTCATATTATCGTTATCATATTGGGTATTAATATAATCTACATCATTCATATCTATTGATTGTAATAGTAATCCATCACTATTTTCATTTTTAGAAAATAATTTATCTCTTTTATATTCAAATTTCCAACCATAGTGTTCTTGATTCTCTAAAGAATTTGCTTTAAAATAATCATCATACTCTTTAAAATATGATGTTTCAAAATGAAATGAAGAATATAGTGAATCTACGTATCTATATTTTAAACTACTTCCATACCCTCTTTTTACTCTTATTTGTGGGATCAATTCTATATCATAATTCACTTTTGGTGCATAATAAAATGGTTGAGCATATAATATACCATCATCACTAGACCATCCAAGTGTTGGTCTTAAAAAACCTGTTTGTCTTGTTCTGCTTGTAGGGAAACCAAAATAAGGTGTATATAGTACTGGTGTATCTTTTATATACAATGTTGTATCGTATGTATTTACCCATTTTTTTGTTAGGTTATAATCACCTCTTCTAAAACCTATATGCCAATCCGGATCATCACAATCACAACTAGATAGTGATCCATCTTGTAGACTGTAAGTATTATTTGTAAAATTTGAATCAAGTGTCTTAAACCAAATAATATCATCATTTTGAGCTATAAATAGAGAATCAAAGCTATCTGACTTATCTTTAATATTTAATTTTGCATATTTTGTATGTAGTGATTGTCTATTATTAATAATATTTACATCACCTTTAAGTTCTAAATCTGTAGAGTTCTGATCGTATATTATACTATCTGCTGTCATATAATATTTTGGAGAATACAATATAACATTGCCATTTGCTTTTATGATACTATTATTCAGATCAAGATTTTTAGCAACTATCTCTACATAGTTATCTTGCTTAAATGTTTCAGTACCATATACAAATTGATATGATAGATTTAAAAAAAGAAAAAACTTAACTCTATTATGCATCAACTACCAATGTTTTACCAAATTTATCATGAAATGTTTGTCTTGAATCTGTAAAATAAGCAAATACAAATCCCACATAAAATAAAGACTCACTTATGATTCTACCAAATGATCTAACAGCAGAGTTAATTAAACTAACTCTACCAAAATGATCAAAATCAATAACTTTTATTTTAGCAACAAATTTACCAATAGTAGCTCCATAATACCAGATAAAAAAAGTTTGATAAAAAAATTTCAACAATATTATCTGGTAAAAAGCATCATTCATAACCATTAAAATAGTTAATAGATCTCCATTTGCCATGGTGATCTTATCCCACAATAGTAAAAATACAACCAATGTAATAGATAGATCATCTATGATAAATGCTTTTGTTCTTGCTTTTATAGAAGCTAATTGTAAATTTTGAATATCTGACATTAACTATAAAACCTATTTAAGTGCTTGATATGCTATATCAGTTCTAATCTTTTTACCAGCAAAATGAACTTGTCCACAAAGTGCATAAGCTCTATCTCTAGCTAATTGTATAGTATCACCAAATCCTATACATAATAGTACTCTTCCACCAGTTGCATAAAGTATATCATCCTCTTTTGATACACCAGCATAAGAGATGTGTGAATTTTCTTTTAACTCATCATCATGTATATCATCTACAATTATTTGTGCAGGTTCACTAGAACTATATGGATAATTTTTACTAGCCATTACAACTGCTACACCATACTCATCTTTCATCTTTAACTCATAGTTTTTAAGATCTTTTGTAGCACCCTTATAGAACATCTCAGATACGCTAGACTCCATAAGTGGCATAAGTATCTCACACTCAGGATCTCCAAATCTTACATTGTACTCTAATATAATAGGTTCACCATCAACTACCATAACACCTATAAATAGAACTCCCTCAAATGGAGCATTCTCTTTTTTCATCCCTGCTAAAGTTGGTTTTATAACTCTATCCTCAACTTTTTTGTAAATATCATCATTTACAAGTGGTGTTGGAGCATAAGCACCCATACCACCAGTATTTGGTCCAGTGTCACCATCCCCTACTCTTTTGTGATCTTGAGCTGCTGGTAATACTACATAATCCTCACCATCACAAACAGCAAATATAGATAGCTCATACCCATCAAGGTACTCTTCTACTACAACTTTAGCTCCAGCATCGCCAAAACTTACACCTTGAAGCATATCTTTTACAGCATCTTTAGCTTCCTCTTTTGACATAGCAATAATAACACCTTTTCCACCACAAAGTCCATCTGCTTTTACAACTATTGGAGTTTTTGTCATACTATCTATAAAACTATTTGCCTCATCTTGAGATGATGTTTCTATAAATGCTGCTGTTGGGATACCATATTTTTTAAGGATATTTTTCATATATACTTTAGATCCCTCAAGTTGTGCTGCTGCTGCACTTGGTCCAAATATTGTTAATCCCTCTTTTTTAAATATATCTACAACACCATCAACCAAAGGAGCTTCTGGCCCTACTATTGTAAGATCTATACTATTCTCTTTTGCCCAAGATGCTAAATCGTTGTAATCTTTTATATCTATATTTTGACCTAATTGATCAGTAGCACCGTTACCTGGACAAAATGTAATGTTGTGAGATTCTTCCTCTTTTGATATAGCAAGTCCTATAGAGTATTCTCTTCCACCACTTCCTAGTATTAATATATTCATAATTATTTACCTTTTATATTTTCTTTTATTTTTATAATATTATCCTAAAGCAACTAATAAATCACTTTATTGAATCTTTTAAGATTTTTCTAAAAACTGTTCAATCTCATTTGCTATATCGTCCATAGGTTTTTTAGCATCTACTATTAAAAGATCAATTTTCTTCTCACTCATATTGTTTATCATAAGTATAGATTGTATCATCCTCTCTTGAATCTCAATAAGATAATCTACCCCTCTTTTCTCAATATTATCATGCTTTTTTAAAGATAATCTTTTCTCTAGCTCCTCTTTTGTTAGCTCTAGGATCACTATCTTATCTGGCATAATTCCATTTAGTGCCATAATATTCAATGAGATTGCTATCTCTAGTGGTGCTTGTGCATAAGCTATACCGCTTAACAATCCTCTATCACTTACTACTATTGCATCTTTGTTTTTCTTTAAAACTTCAAAACTATGCTCAGCTCTATCTGCTAGAAACATAAACATCTCAGCAACCTTTGATTTTGCTTCACCATTTAACACCATCTCTCTTATTTTAATCCCTAGATCTGTACCACCTGGTTCTTTTGTGAATATTATATCTGAATGTTTTCTTTTTAAAATTTCCAATTGTGTAGATTTACCAGCTGTATCTATCCCCTCTAAAATTATGTACATATTTATACCCCTTTTTTAATATATTTTTTTATTTTTTTAGAAACTCTTTTAGATACAAGATGATCAAAGTCTCCACCAAATCTAATAAGCTCTCTTACTACTGTTGAACTTATATAACTATTTTTTAATGTTGGCATAATAAAAATAGTATCAAAGTTTTTACTTAAAGATCTATTTGCATATAACAGTTGTAACTCATATTCAAAGTCACCATTTGTTCTTAAACCCCTTATTATATTATACACATTTTCATCTTCTGCAAAATCTACCATAAGATTGCTAAATGGCTTAACTAAAGTATTATCTATATTTTTAGTAGCTATTTGTATAAGTTTTATTCTTCTTTTAAGATTAAACATAGGCTTTTTAGAACTAGAATCTGCAACAGCAATAATTATCTCATCGTAAATCTTTAATCCCCTTTTTATAATATCCAGATGACCTTTAGTAATTGGATCAAATGTACCACTATAAATTGCTCTTTTTTTCATATTATTTACTTTTTTCTCCCCATCTTTTAAATAAATTGTGTTCTATTTTAAGTAGATCAAACCACTTACCTATGATAAATTTTTCCATATCTTCTAGTGTTTGCTGTTCACTATAATACCCCAATATCGGTGGTGCAATAGTAACACCACAATTTGATAGTTTTGCCATATTTTCTAACTGAATTGTGTTGTATGGCATCTCTCTTGGTGCTACTACTATAGCTCTATTCTCTTTTAACATCACGCTAAATACTCTAGTTATAAGTGTATCTGCAATTCCTACACTACATTTTGCAAGTGTATTCATACTACATGGTAATATTATCATACTATTAGTTTGAAATGAACCAGATGCAATAGGTGCCGCTATGTTATTGTCTTTATATAAAGTTATATTCTCTTTATTTTTAAAATATTTATTCAAACCAATATTTAACTCTTTTTTCAATGCAACTTTTGAGCTTTTTGAAAACACTACAAATAGGTCTATATGGGCTGGGATATTATCTATAAATTTTAATGCTAATTGTACTCCAGATGCACCAGTGATAGCTACAACTATTTTTTGTTTCTTATCCATATTATCTTCTACCTATTTTAAATTGAGATATTTTATCTAAAAAGCACTTTAATTTAAAATTATATATTGTTTTAACAATTCTTAATTTTAGTTTAAGTATATATAGTGTAACATTCTGTATAAGTTTTAAAATAAATATTAAATATAATGTCTTATACTTAATAAATAATTTATACATAATATATAAGGAAATAAATATGAAAAAAATTGTAAGTTTTATAAGAATAAATAAAAATAATGAAAAATATACAGAAGCACAAGTTGTAGCAATAGCAAAATATATAAAAGAAAATAATCTAAAATTAGATAAAAGTATCGAGGTGGAGGTAAATATTCCTAACGAAGAGACTAAGATATTTGAGATCCTTGAGAGCTGTCAAGAGGGTTGTACTGTGCTAGTTAGCAACATAAATGTTTTTGGTAGAACAACTATGGCTATTTTAGAAAATATAAAATATCTTTTAAATCATGGTGTAAGAATACTAAGTGTTGAGCAAAACCTTGATTTTGTAAGTAAAGATGATATGCTTACTAAAATGATATTGGGGGTTATTAGTATGACAATAGATCTTGAAAAAGATCTTATGAGTCTAAGAACAAAAGAAGCACTAACAGCAAAAAAACTTGAAGGTGTATCTTTAGGTAAACCAAAAGGGACAATCCAAAAGTCAAAATTTGATCTTCAAAGAGATAAAATAGAGGAGCTATTAGCACTTGGATTAAGTGTAAGAAAGATTGCTAAAGTTTTAGGATACAACAACCATATTGGACTAAATAATTATGTTAAAAAAAGACATATAAGAGAAGAGGTATTTGGAGATAATGAACTAGCAAGTTAATCCTATTTGTTATAAACAAAATATATCTAAGAAATTATGTGTTATAATCGCGATATAAATTAGATATAAAATTAGGATGATATAAATATGAGTAACAAATATGAACCAAAGCAAGTAGAAGATAAGTACTATAAACTATGTGAAGATAGAGGATATTTTGAGATCGATGGAAATAAAGATATTCAAAAAGATGGTAAAACATTCTCTATCATGATGCCACCACCAAATGTAACAGGTAGTTTACATATAGGTCATGCACTTACTTTTACTTTACAAGATATTATAACTAGATATAAAAGAATGGATGGGTTCAAAACTCTATGGCAACCAGGAACAGACCATGCAGGGATCGCTACTCAAAATGTGGTTGAGAAACAACTTTTAGCTGAGGGTACAACTAAAGAGGAGATCGGAAGAGAAAAATTTCTTGAGCGAGCTTGGTTACAAAAAGAAACTTCAGGTGGAAATATTGTACATCAGATGAGAAAGCTTGGAGTTACTCCAGCTTGGAAGCGAGAGAGATTTACACTTGATGAGGGTCTTCATGAAGCTGTAAAAGAGGCTTTTGTATCTTTATATAATGATGGTCATATCACACAAAACAACTACATGGTAAATTGGTGTACTCACGATGGAGCTTTAAGTGATATTGAAGTAGAACACGAAGAGGTAAAAGGTGCATTTTACCATATGGTTTACAAATTTGCAGATGGATCTGGGCAGATTGAAGTAGCAACAACACGACCTGAAACATATTTTGGAGATACTGCGATTATGGTTCATCCAAATGATGAACGATATAAAGATATTGTAGGAAAAGAGGTATTACTTCCACTTACTTCTCGAAAAATTAAAATCATCACAGATGAGCATGTAGATATGGAGTTTGGTACAGGTGTTGTAAAAGTTACACCAGCACATGACCAAAATGACTACGAAGTAGGAAAAAGACACAACCTAGAGTTTATAAAAGTGTTTGATGAAAAAGGTATCTTAAACTCATATTGTGGAGAATTTGAAGGACTTGAAAGACTTGAAGCTAGACCAGTGATTGTAAAAGCTTTACAAAATGCTGGACATATTGTAAAAATAGAGGAGCATATACATCAAGTAGGACATTGTTATAGATGTAAAAACATTGTTGAGCCATTTATATCAACACAATGGTTCTTAAGTGAAAAAGTTGCAAAAAACTCAATAGAGAAAACAAAAGCACACAACAATTTTCATCCAAAACATTGGATCAACTCATATACAGCTTGGATGGATGAGCTAAGACCTTGGTGTATATCAAGACAACTTTGGTGGGGGCATAGAATACCTGTGTTTACATGTACAGATTGTAACCACCAATGGGCTGATAAAGCAGATGTGCCAGAATGTTGTCCAAAATGTAAAGCTAAAAACTATACACAAGATCCAGATGTCTTAGATACTTGGTTTAGTAGTGCCTTATGGGCTATGTCACCACTTGGTTGGGGAAATAATGGAAAACTAAAAGAGCTTTATAATGATAGTGATATGGAAGATTTTTATCCAAACTCACTTTTAATTACTGGTTTTGATATTATGTTTTTCTGGGTAGCTCGTATGATGATGATGGGTGAGCATTTTACTGGTAAACTTCCTTTTAAAGATATATATATGCATGCTCTTGTAAGAGATGAAAAAGGTGCTAAGATGTCAAAATCAAAAGGGAATGTGATAGACCCACTTGATATGGTTGAGGAGCATAGTGCGGATATTATTCGATTTACACTTGCTTACTTGGCTGTCCAAGGTAGAGATATAAAGCTAGGTGCTAAAAACTTAGAGCAGTTTAGAAACTTTACAAATAAACTATACAATGCAAGTAACTACCTACAACTAAATGTAGATCAATTTCCAGATCTTAAAGATATAGATGTTGTAACACCACTTGGAAAGTATATGCAAAGTAGACTTTCTCTTGCTGTAGATAGTGTAAGAGCAAAAATAGACTCATATAAATTTGATGAGATGGCAAAAGAGTTGTACAATTTTATATGGAATGAATTTTGTGATTGGGGAATCGAGTATAGTAAAGCTTCAAAAGAGAGTATAGTAGAACTAGGAGCTATTTTTAAAGAGACACTTAAAATGACATCTCCAATTATGCCATTTATTGCGGATCATCTTTATCATAAGCTTAGTGGTACTACACTTGAAGATGGAAAATCATTGATGATTATGGAGTTTCCAAAAGATATAAAAAGAGATGAAGATGCTGAAGCTATGTTTGATATTATCCAAGAGGCTATTACAGCTTTAAGAAGAGCAAAAGTAGTTATTGATATGGGAAATAGTAAAATTGAAAAAGCTTATATAAAACTAGATGCTAATATAGATACTAAAATTGCTAAGCCATTTATTGAAAAACTAGCAAAAGTAACAACAATAGAGTTTGTAGATGAAAAAGTTTCTAATAGTATCACTGATGTATCAGATAATCTTGAAGTTTATCTTCCAGCAAGTGAAATAGATATGACACCAATTATAAACAAACTTACAAAACAAAAAGAGAAATTAGAAAAAGAGATAGCAAAACTAAATGGTATGCTATCAAATGAAAAATTTGTAGCAAATGCACCAAAAAGTGTAATTGAAGAGAATACAAAAGCATTAGATGATGCTAAAACAAAATTTGAGAAGATAGATGCTGAGCTAGTATCTTTAAACTCTTTATAGAAATAAGGGAAAAGTATATATGAAAACTATCCAAAGCCTAAGAGGTATGAAAGATATAATTGATAACGATAGTGAACTTTTTAACTATTTTATAGAAAACTGTTCAGCTATAGCTAAAAGATATGGCTATGGGTATATTGAAACTCCTATTTTAGAGGAAACTGCACTTTTTAAAAGAAGTGTTGGTGAGAGTAGTGATATAGTAAGTAAAGAGATGTATCAGTTTATAGATAAGGGTGAAAATGATGTATGTCTTCGACCAGAGGGTACAGCAGGAGTTGTAAGATGGTTCGTACAAAATAAAAAAGATAGAGCTGGTGGTGTAAATAGAGTTTATTATCATGGTTCTATGTTTAGATATGAGCGACCTCAAAAAGGGCGACTTAGATCTTTTCACCAATTTGGTTGTGAATCGTTTGGTGAGGGTAGTGTATATGAGGATGCTACAATTATACTTATGATAAGTGAAATACTTAACTTTTTTGGAATAGGTTTTAAACTACAACTTAACTCTTTAGGTTGTAAAGATTGTATGCCAAA
>Ga0256828_1000995_pt1 | contig 18299 bp, 15 predicted proteins | sample CV88metaG_FD_185993 | JGI IMG/M metagenome (GOLD analysis project Ga0256828, IMG submission 185993) | Hydrothermal vent microbial communities from East Pacific Rise, Pacific Ocean - CV88 | ecosystem: Environmental > Aquatic > Marine > Hydrothermal vents | place: Pacific Ocean: East Pacific Rise...
CCACTCTCTGTTTGGTGCTTTCCCTTTTACAAGTGCAAAAGACCATACAGCTACTTGTGTTGAACTATTCCATGGTCTTGCCGGGTTTACATCTGCCTTAAGCAAGAACCATCGTGGTGCATCACCAACTTCACTTGGTAAAGCCTCATTGAGATCACTTTGACCATTTTTAACAAGCTCACCATTTTTCCAAAAATCAGCCAATTGAGCATTATAACGAACTAGTTCTGTAGAGTTTATAACCTCCTCAAAGGTAGGTAGGATCTCATCTTTTGCACTTTGAACTGTTCCTTGACGTATAATAGCCGGACGCAAGAACCACAACGCAAACTGTGTAAAACCTCGATATCGTACAGGTTCATCGATCATACCTGATGCATTAAGATTTAACTGATAAGCAAAAGTACTATTTACTTTTTTTGCTTCTTGAAGCATAAATGGAAGGTTGTTTGCATAAACATGTGCCCCTCTTCCACTCTCATCACCACTTTGTTCATTTAATGCAAAGTCAACACTAAGTCCGTCCGCTGTTAAAGGCCAAATATTGGTATAATAGTTTGTATAGGTAGCGTTTTGATCCCACGTTTTTGTTGCACCCATTTTTTGAGAAAGTCTGTTATAGCTTATAAACTTCACATTCTTTTTCCATGCAGCTTTTATAAAACCTTTTTTAAAGCCAGCATACATTTGACGATATTTTTCGATCCACTCGGCATCTATAAGTGTACGTTTAAAGTTTGCATCTTTATCTTTTAAAGTATAGCGTGATGCCGTATCTATATCACTCCATGAAAGTTTTTTTGCTTCATTTTCACTGACAAAAAGTACAAAAGGCGGATTTGGATACCATGCTTGGATCTGCTGCATAATATCACTTTTACTCCATTCTTCACCCATTTCAGCCCAAACATCACTTGGTCCAAAAGGACTAAGTTCATTAAGAATAGTTCCATCTTTTGTTATAACATTAGGATTTTTCTCTTTTGGAAGGTTTTTATAAAAGTCATCACCATACAGAGCCGATTCAGCAGCAGGTAAAACAAAAACCAATGGCAGTTTTAGTTTTGCTGCTTCTTTTATAGACGATTCATAATACGATGGATCAATATTGTTATTATAGTAAGGATCAAGTCTCCATGAAACAAGTATATGCTCACCTTTTTTCAAGCGACTCAACATATACATAGGATCAAGTCCCTCAACATTAGGCATACCAACATTCCAGTTTGCAACAACAGGTAGAGCATGCTCTTTAGAGTTTGAAAATGCATTTTTAAGTGATGTTGTGATCTCAGATGCTATTGTAGCCGGATCAAAACTCCCGCCTCCTGCAGAAGGTTCATTGTTGAGTTCAGATATAACACCCTCTATATTTGTAATCTTTTGAATAACCATAGAACCTTTATAGTTAAGTGCACTCACTCGCATAGGCGCTGTTTTATTTGCCTCTGCCATTTGCATCTTTTTTGGTGCTCTTGTCATATAAAAAACAACTCCTATGACAACAAAAAGTAAAATCACTATTTTAAAAATATTTTTTTTCATCTGCACTCCCCTATTCACCGGCTAAACGCTGTGCATACGTTAAACTCGGTGCATTTGCCATCTCTGTAGCAAGATTGTATTGAGCACTTTTTGCATCGACAAAATGCACTCTTGTATGTGGATCATCTATTTTAATATCTGATATAGTATCTTGTAAAACATTTTCAAGATCATCAAAACTAATCGTTGCCAGCGTACCGGTAGAGAGTAAATAGCGGTTGAATACATCTATGTTTTTTGAGAGAAGTACAATACCATTTGATGGATTTCCATCACTATCCAAAGATTGCAACACCATTGAAAGTTTTGTAACAAGAGGATCCATAATAGCAGCGCGTGCTTTTCCTAAAATATCTTGTGTATATATTCGTTTATCAGCAGGAATCATACTAATCTTCCCAATTTCTTCTTCACCAAGAAAAATTGAAACAGGAAGTTTGTCACACGAAAAAGTGCCACCCTGCCCTGTTGTGATCCTCTTTGAGCCACAAAGAACTTTTAAGCCGTAAACACCACTTGCATCTACAATGCGAGGAACATTTGTCGGAAGAATATCTGTAGCAGAACTGATCTCCCTTTTCTCTTCATTATTAACAGTGGTACTTTTTTGTGGAGCAGTTGTACTGCTAGAAGCGCTTTCTCCACCGCCTCCGCCTCCACCGCCACAACCACTTAAAAGCACCATAGAAGCTGTAAAGATCACTATAAGTTGTATGTATTTTTGCACTATTTTTCCCTTTTTTAGTATGACAAATTATCTGTTCTATTATAGCATAACTACCCTAAAATTACCCTATAAGTCTTGGTTGTGCAATATATTGTCCCTGAAATATCTCATAGCCTGATGCCTGTAATTTTTCCAGATCATCAGCACTCTGCAATGCCGTTATGATCAACTCAATTCCCATAGTTTTTGAGAGTATCTCAAGCGCATTGAGTAGTGCCTTGTTCTCTTCCAAAGCTTCTAAAATAAAGTTTGCACTTATTTTAATATAATCGGGACGCAGTCGCTCAATATAACTCAAATTTTCCATACCGCCAAAACGATCAATGCCAAACTTCTGTTTATGCGCATGGATCATATCCGCAAACTCAACATAAGCATCCAAATTTTGCAAAATATCATTTTCTGAAGACTCAAAATGCAATCGCTGAGGCACTTTTTTTCGTAAAGCAGAGAGTCTGTTTCTTAACTCCAAGAAATAGATACTCTGAAGAACAAACTCTTTTGATATATTTAATGCCATAGGGTTCTCAAAGCTTTCAACTTCTCCTAAAATACGCTCTATAACAATATAGTCAAACTTAGATATAATCCCTAACGTATGTGCCATAGGAAGATAATATGCCGCTGTCGCAATAGAGCCATCTTCCTCTTTGATACGGATCAGAGCCTCTTCGTGATAAATACGGTGATTCTCTGCAAACTCAGCACGCTGCAATGCAAGTGCAACTCGATGCTCTTGAAATATTTTATCAAACATCTTTTTCCAAGAGCTCTTTCCACTGACAACAAGCCTATTTTTAGCATCTTTCGTATCATAAAGATCTATAATATTGCACCCATTTATTTTTGATCGACTCAAAGAGTAGTCAACGCGTGATAAAACCTCACTGATCTTATCATTATCATAACATGGTGCAACACCAATACTAAAACAGAAAAGTCGCTCTTTTGATGCGATCTCTCGACTGCTAACATCAAGTTTCGTTTGAAGATTATGAAAATATTGTTCAATAAGTTCTACATCATGCGTATCAAATAAAATAGCGATCTCAGCTTCACTTATACGTGCAAGCAGATAGTGTTTATTATTATCCATAATCGTCTTCACAAAACCTTCAAGTGCCTTTATATAAGCCTCATATCCTTGCTCTTGCTTGATTGTATCAAGTCCAGAAATAGAGATCAGTGCCAAATAGCCAACACTTTTATTTTCATCTTCAAGCATCTCTTTGAGTTGCAACATAAAATATCTCTTATTTGGCAAACCACTCTCTTCATCTTTATACAAAAGATTTTGATACTCTTCAAAGGTTTTTACCTCCGAACGAAAAATATCTTCAACTTTATGAACCATTTTATTCATAGACTCTATAAGCAGATGAAACTCGGTAATAAAGCTGTTTTCTTTTTCAATAATAAACTTATGTTGTCCAATACCATCTGCTTGACGGGTAATTTTGTTTAAAGAGTACAACAAAATATTGACAATTACCAGAAGCACAATAAATGCAATAACAAAAATGATCAAAAAAGTAAAAAGCAACTCTTTAAATGAGTTATAAAGTTCATAATAAGCATATCCCGGATGTGCTTTTAAATAGAGTTTCCCTCGCCTAATCCATCCATCATTTACATCACTCTCAACAGCATGAAGTTGCACAGGTATTAAAGAGACAAACCACTGTGGTACATCTTTAATAACAATTGGTAAAGAGGCTTCATAGATCACCTTGTTATTCATATCTTCATATTTTATATAAGCATAGTAACCACTGTCAAATATAGCCTGAATGATCAGCTTAACATCCCCTTTATCCTTTTTGGGATCTACTTTAGAGAGAGAAAGCGCTAAAGAGTAGAGGGTATCTTGTGAACTTGAATAGACCTGATTTTCAATAAACTCCTCAACACTGCGTAGATGAATGATAAAAACAACAATCAATATTATCATCAACAAAGAGGAGAGCACGAGTGTAAAAAGAGACTTTAGCTTCATAAATGTTCCTTCTTAATTTTAAGTATTAAATTTGTCCATTTGGTTAAATTAACCTTTCCTTGAGGTATCATACGCCCTAAACCACGCTGTTTTGCCATATATATTTTTGCACCGTTAAAATTAAATAAAGGTAGTAAATCTGTACGCTGAGTAGCCGGAAGGATCTCTTTAACAATGTTGTCAAGAACCAAAGGAATAGCCGTTTTGGTTTTATAGTATGTTAAAACCATATGTGACTGCCGATATTTTATAGCTTTTACATAGGTTAAAAATATTGTATCATCACTATACCCAAGCTGTTTTAAGGAGAAATATTTTGCTATGACATAATCTTCACAATCCCCTCTGTCCACCTCTAAAAACTCCTCACGTGATGCCCAATAATCTTTTTGGTTCCAGACCTCCAGATCAGTTGCAAATGATATTTGATTAAAAAAATCATTAATAGCTTTGAGCTGTTGCGAAGTATCTTTGTCATCGAGTTTATTCAAAAGTGCTACGAGTGCAAGCATTCTCTCTTTTGCCGATTTACCGTAATTTTGCTCCATGCTCTCTAGAATCTTCTCATCAATTGTATAGAGGTTTTTAGCATTTAGATTGAAAAATATAGAAAAAAACATTACAATAATCAATATGCGCATATATAATTATAGTATAATAATATATCTTTGTATAGAAAGGTCATCCTATGAAAAATATACTTCAAAGATTTTTTAAACCCTCAAAAGAGTACCGACGACTCTATAATGTTGATCTTCACTCACATCTCATTCCAGGTATTGATGATGGTGCACAAACCATAGAAGATTCTCTCCTTTTACTCAAAGGGATTGAAAAACTTGGCTTTGAAAAGATCATTACAACCCCACACATTATGAGTCACCGTTTTTTAAACGATAGCTCAATTATAAACAGTGGTCTTACAGAGTTGAAAAAGCGTGCCGAAAATGAGAATATCACACTGACAATTGAAGCTGCGGCAGAGTACTATATGGATGAACATTTTTTTCAACTGCTTGAGAAAAAAGAGATCTTGAGTTTTGGAGAAAACTATTTACTTTTTGAGCATAACTACGGCATTAAACCCCAAAACTATGAATCACTTGTTTTTGAAATTGCCGTAGCGGGGTACAAACCTGTTTTGGCACATCCCGAAAGATACCTCTTTATGCATAAAGATTTTAAAAACTATGAACGGCTCAAAGAGCAAGGAGTCTATCTACAACTCAATCTCAACTCACTAAGTGGCTACTACTCAAAACCGGTGCAAAGAGTAGCAAAACAATTAATAGATCGGGGACTAATTGACTTTATAGGGAGCGATATGCATCATCAAAAACATCTACAAAATTTTCAAAATAATATTAACTCTACTTTAATTGCAGATATTTTTAAAAAGAATACTATACTAAACGACCAACTTCTCTAACTGTTGCTCGTATAGTAGTCGCTATCATAACCGTATCCATAACCGTATCCATATCCATAACCAGAGTGTTTATGCAGCACAACACGGTTGAGTATAAACCCTGAATTTTTCAAGTCATGCTCCCTTACAAAGCGATTAATATTTTTAATAAAACCTTTTTTAGAATAATTTGCTCTAAAAACAAAAAGATTCAAATCTGATACTTTCATAAGCATCATAGCATCTGTTACCAATCCAATAGGTGGTGTATCTAAAAGCACATAGTCATACTTTTGTAATAACTCGTTAATAATCTTATGCATCTCTCGACTCATTAAAAGTTCTGAAGGATTCGGAGGTGTTGGACCGGCAGAAATAACATCTAAGTTTTCAGAACTTGTATGCTGTAGAACCTCTTCTAAAGTGTGCTTATTGATAAGTAAGGTACTCATACCCTTTTTGTTACTAAGATTATACTTTTCATGTACACGAGCTCTACGCATATCAAGATCAAGAAGAATAACTTTCTTATCTGCTTTAGATATAATTGAAGCAATATTAGAGATAAGCGTTGTTTTTCCTTCTGATGGAATTGAAGATGTAACAGTTACAAGTTTTGATTTGTCACTCTGTTTCAAAAACTCCATATTTGTACGTATGACCCGCAGAGCCTCTTCATAATGTTGAGAACGTTTTTCATTCTCTTTAAATTCAGGTACAGCACCATAAAGCGGTATATCCGTGTGATCTTCAATATCTTCAACTGTTTTTACAGTATCATCAAGATAATCTCTTAAAAAAGCCTGTGTTACTCCTAAAATAAGACCAAGAATAAAACCTACTATAATTATTAACATTCGTTTAGGTTTTACAGGTTTTGAACCCACTAAAGCAGGATCAACGACACGTGTATCTGAAACTGTAGAAGATTGCACGATTGCTGTTTCAGCACGTTTTTCAAGCAAGAATGTGTAGATCTTCTCATTTGCCATAAAATCACGTTGTAGAGCCATCAACTCACGTTCTTCTTTTGGTAAAGCACGCAAATTATTCTTATATTTTTCAATAGTACGTTTCAATGTAGCTTCTTGGTTTCTAATATTACGTAAATTTGAACGAATAGAGTCTCGTAAATACTCTTTAAGTGATTTTAATGTTTTTGTTACTTTAATTACATCAGGATGAAGCTCTGTATAGTCAATAAGCAGTGAATTACGAAGTGAAGTCTGCTCTCTAATTTTTGCAATAATTGAATTAATTGAAGGATCAATTTCTACCCCACTGAGATCTATACCGGTTAAATCTTTTTTGTTTTTAATACGTGCATATATATTTAAAAAGACATTCTCCTGCATTTTTAGTTCATACAGTTTTGCTTCAAGGTCTGAGAGTTTTTCAGAAGAGAGTGAAGCTTTATTTTGAAGATCAACAACTTGATGCACGCTCTTGTATTTTTCTAAATTTTTCGCCGAACTTGTTAACGTTTTATGAATACTTGCAATTTGTGAATCTAAAAACTCTAATGCTTTGTGTGCACTCTCTGTTTTATAACGCAACTCTTCCGCCAAATAAGCATCTGTAATAGCAGTTAAAATATCTGTCGCTCTTTGTGGAATATTATCCGTATAAGTAAGACGAATCAGTGTAGAGTCTTTATCCAGAGTAGAAGCTGAAAGTGATTTTAAAATAGAATCAACCATACCCTCCTGCAAAACCATTTTAAAGCTATAACTGTTTGTTTTAAAATTATAAAGTTTTTTTACTTTAATATGAAAAAAAAGCGTTGTAATATCTTCGTTATATGTATGTTTTTCATCAAGTTCCAAAGGAATTTTATCAGCAGGCACATCACCAAATAATGATTTTATTTTATAGATCAGTTTCGCTTTTAAAGATGGTTCAACCACTAAACGAAAATGTTCTTTATCAATAGGGATCAGCTGAAAAAGTGCAGATCTAGCAACTTTTGTAGAAGAGAAGACATGCACAGAAAAGGGAGTATTATTATACTGCTCATACGTTTTTAAACCTGCTTTTTTATAATATCTAACATTAAGATCAAGATCTTTTAAAGCAAGCATAACTGTATGGTGCGTCTGTAACATCTCCATCTCATTTGCAACATTATTACTCTGGATGCCCAAAGCCTGACTCATAAAATCATTTCCTGAATCACGATCATGTTTTACATAAACAGTTGATGAAGCTTTATAAATATTTGGAGAAAAATATGCATATACACCGGCAAATAGAGTCATTATCAGCGCAATAAGCAATATAGAGTATTTAAAACGATTTAAAACTTTTACTACTTCTGCTAAATTTATCTCATCTTGAGCAGTTTCTCGCTCTTCAATTGTATGTTTCATTATTCAAAAACCTTATATATTACAGCAGATTGATAGAAAGGAGCTAAAATTTTTCCTACAAGTTCCCACATTGGCATCTCCTCAGTGAATCCTACACTCGATGCTTTACTCGCTCTTGGTGTTACATAAACAATATCATTTGGACGTAAAATCAAACTTGCAAAACGTAACGATTTCATATCGTTTAAGTTCACTTCTCTTATTTCAGGATTTCTCATATCACCACGAATTATTTTAATATCGGTACGATCTGCATAATCTGTCAAGTCTCCCGTTTTTGCCAAAGCTTCAAAGAGATTCATCGTCCCGTTTGTAACAAGAACTACACCCGGATTTTTCACTTCCCCGACAACAAAAAGTTTTTGATTTAAAATTTTAACTAAGACATAGGGGTGTTTTAAATAACGTTTATATTTTTGAATCAGTAACTTAGAAGCTTCATCTTCTGTTAATCCTGTTAATTTCACAGCACCAATTAACGGTAACTCAACATAACCGCTACTAGGAATTAAGATCCCCTCATCACCGTAACGTGTTGTAAAATTTTTCTGTCCGGCATTACTTAAGAGTTGTGTCAACTGTCCATTAAGCCCATTAGCCGATTGATTAAACGCTTGAATTTCAATGCGATCCCCTTTCGAGATCTTCCATTGAAACATTTGATCTTCTTTATACTCTTTATCACTAACTTTAGTTATAACCTTTTTTTTGTCAAGGTTTTTTCCAAAATAGTCATAATTTTTAACACTACAAGCTGAAAAAAGCAGTGTTAGCAGAATAAAGAGTATGCGTAATATAAATTTCATATATTGCTTACCTTTTTAATTTAATATCTCAACCTTTATTATACCTTATACAAGATTAAACTATATTGAGTATTTTTTATTTTTTTTGTGATTTTTTTGGTCCTCTATATCGGTATCGCTGATCAAACATATTTAAAAATATAAAAAAGAGCAATCCAAAGAGCAATAAAGAGAGCACTTCATTTGCATTTTTAAGTTGAAAGCCTATAATTGAGAGTGCCAACTGTAAAGAGAGTAACAAAATTACAGAGAACTTCACATGTACTTTTACTTTATATAAAAAATGGTGTATATGATTTTTATCTGCTTTAAAAGGTGATTGTCCTCTTTGAATACGTCTTCGCATAACAATAAAAGTATCCATTAAAGGCATAGCAATTATAAATAAAACAGCAGCAGGTGCAATATAATGCAGTGATTCAACGCTCAAAACTGAAATAATAAAACCAAGGCTGAGTGATCCACTATCACCCATAAATATCTTTGCAGGATACCAGTTAAAATATAAAAACGCCAACAAGGCAGCAATAGTTGCAAAAGAGAGATTTATCATAAGAGCATCATGATGCATATACCCTATTGCAAAATAAAAAACCAACATTATTAAAGAGAGACCACCGGCAAGACCATCCAAACCATCCATTAAATTAAGTGCATTTGTAAAACCGACAATAGCAAAAGCCGTAAAAATAACAGAAATTGCGACAGGTAAAATAAATTTATATCCAAAATAATCACCAAGAGACTCAATCAAAAGACCATGATAGGAGACAAAACAGGCAATTAAAATAAGTCCTACAAATTTTAAACGATGTGAAATATTATATTTATCATCATATGCACCGACAAACATAATAAAAAGCAGTGAAATATAGACATAATAGTAATGCATTACATGTGATGGTTCAAAGAGTGTCAAAACAATAAGAATTGCACCGACAAAACCTAAGCCTGCACTTCTTGGTGTTACTTTTTTATGAGCACTCCGTTGATTGGGTATATCTTGCAAACCAAAACGTTCTGCATTTTTAATAAGCCATTGAATAAGTGCAAAAGCGATAGCAAATGTTATAATAAACAGTAAAATCATATATTTTCCCTTTATAAAATTATAAACTATTTTTCTATCGCCTTTACTTAAATTTTCTTCAAGTTCTCTAAAAAAGCCCTTTTAGAAGTCCACCTACATTCACATCTTTTCCCAAACGTTTTTGAAGCTCTTTTGTTATTGCTTTTTTTGCCTCTTTTTTAAGAATTTTACTCGCATCGATACGAACCTTTGGTTTTGTAATATCACCACTTAATTTCACAACAAGAGGATGTTTGTTTGCATTAATGTCAATGAGTGATCGTATCTGTTTTGTTTTTGAATTAATATAAGTATTTTTTGTCACAATAGAAGATGTATTTGATTTTAAATTGAGAGATGCAAAGATATTCTCTTTATCAATTTTTGCACCTATATCACCATTAAATCTCTGTTTATACAGATCAATATGTGCATACTGCTTTGTAAGATCAAGTACTTGATTTTTTGTAAATTTTCCATGAGACAAGAAACCTTTTAAAAGACCTTTTGACGTTGCTATATTGTAATCAAGATCAGCATCTATACTTGACTTGATAATTTTAGGGTAGAGAAGCATATCTAAAATATCTAATGTCTGTAGTTGATTAATATCTGCATGAAAGTCATTATTATGAAGTTTTGCATCTACTGTACCGCCCGCTATTTTCGCATGTGTTGTAAAATCAAGATCTTTTGCTTTTTTAATGTCACCCTCTGCGGTCAAACTCCCTTTTAAATGACGTTCAGTTACAAAATAGAGTTGATCAAGATTATCTATTTTTACAAGATAGTCACTTTTAAGAGCACCCTCTTTCATATCAAAATGTGCTTTTTTAAGATACAAATCCGCCAGTGTTGAAAAGATCTCTGCTTTTGTATCAATACTTTTTTTATTCAGTGTTGTAAAAGTTTTTGCATGAAAAGTAGTTTTTGGCATTCTACTTTTAAAGGCATAGGCTCGACTTAAATATTTACTATCGAGCAAACCTTTTGTAATCTCAGTGTTAACCGTTCCCTGCAAATTTTTCATATTTGCATCTTTAATATCAAGTTTCATATCAAAAAGTGCATCTGCATAGTGTGGTTGTTTCAGCATATAGAGTAGTTTTTGAAGTTTTAGCGCATGGATCTGTGCCTGCAGTGTTTTTGGTTGAAAATCTTTCAAAAGTGCTTTAAACGTAGTTTGTGAATCTGCGAGATCGCTCTCCCCGTTTACAAACATCTTCTCTTTTGTACCTTTTACTTTCCCGTGCATATGAAAAGCACCTCGAAGGTCCGCTTTTGTAATTGGTTTTAAAACTGCCAGATTTGCAATATTTACATTATAAGCAAGTGCTACTTTCAATGGTTGCGGTCTTAGTGTACCACTACTTGTCATTTGTGCAAGATTTGAATTGAGAAGATACTTGTAGATAACATCATCGCCTTTAAGCACGGCATCAAGCTTCATATTAAAATGCGTTTTTGGGAGTGTAATAGCAAAATCTTTTTTCATAACACGGCTATTTAACTCCCCTTTTTTTGTCACTAAAACAATATCACCATCAAGTTTATGTGGTGTAATATTTTTAAAATTCACTTTCAGATCAGCTTTACCGGCAGCATACTCTTTTTCATTTAACATATGTAAAAGAGAAGCGAGATCGAGTTCATTTACAGTGGCAATGATAGAAGTAGGATGAAGATCTCGTAACTCTATTTTATAATCAGTGTTACTTTTTGATACATCACTTAAACCTTTGACAGTCATAAATTTCATATCTCCGACTATATCACCTTTTGTAAAAAATGAGTCATTTAATCTGCGTTCTATTAAAGGTTCTAAAGCGGCAAGCTTTTTAAGAGCCACATCGTAATGAAGATCAAATGATTTTGAAAAGAGTGAGTAGCTTCCTTTCACGCCAACACTGTTTTTTGGTGTAAGATTTAAAATAAGATCCACCCTGTTCAAACCCAAACTAAAGCGCTCTAAATGTGCCGGAAGATGTATCTGTTTTTGTATCTCGGCTTCAATATATGGCTTCACAAGATTATTTCCAAATGTTGTAAAGAGAAGCGCATAAAGAGCTCCTAGCAAAACAACTACAAAACCAAAAATCCATGCTAAAAATTTCATTTTCTTTACTCCGTTATTTTTTCATCTAATGATACTATATTATATATAACAGTCTGTATCTCTGAATAAAAAATATACTTTATATAGAGTGACTCAACTTTATTAAATAATAAACTGCAACTAATACTTGACATTATTACGCTCAATATGTATAATTACACTATCTTTTTAAAAAAGGAGTTAACAATTATTATGTCTGAAGAGAAAAATAATACTGAAAATGAAAACATAAATGAAAATGAAACAAACGTCTCTGAAGCAGAAGCCGAGGCAGAAGCTGTAGAGAACGAACTTGATCTTTTACAAAATGAACTAAACGAATTAAAAGATAAATATGCACGTGTTCATGCAGATTTTGATAACATCAAAAAGAGACTTGAGCGCGAAAAATATACAGCGGTTGAATATGCAAACGAAAAATTTGCAAAAGATATGATCCCTGTTTTAGATTCACTTCAAATGGCACTCAAATCAGCAGAAGCTGATGCAGCACCAGAGGAGTTGATCGCAAAACTCAAAGAGGGAATTGAACTGACACTAAAACAGTTCATTACCGCTTTAGAGAAACATGGAGTTACAATGGTAAGTCACGACGAGCCATTTGATCCAAACATTCACAATGCAGTACAAAGCGTTGACCATCCTGAAGTAGAAAGCGGACAGATCGTTGAGACTTTCCAAACAGGATACAAATACAAAGAGAGACCGTTGCGTGAAGCAATGGTAGTTGTTGCGAACTAAATTCGCAACAATGCAACTTAGGTTGCAAAAGATATTTTGAAATTATCATACAATTTCATCAGAAATAAAAAATAAAATTTAATATTGAAAAAAAGGAAGTAAAAATGTCAAAAGTAATAGGTATAGATTTAGGAACAACAAATTCATGTGTAGCAGTTTATGAAGGTGGTGAAGCGAAAATCATCCCAAATGCAGAAGGTAAAAACACAACGCCTTCAGTTGTAGCATTTACAGATAAAGGTGAAGTTTTAGTAGGTGATCCTGCAAAACGTCAAGCGATCACAAACCCTGAAAAAACAATCTCTTCAGTTAAGAGAATTATGGGTCTTATGATGAACGAGGAGAACGCTAAACTCGCTCAAGACAAAGTAACATACAAAATCGTAGATAAAGATGGTATGGCTGCTGTTGATGTTGCGGGTAAAGTATATACTCCACAAGAGATTTCAGCAAAAATTCTTACAAAACTAAAAGAGGATGCTGAAGCTTACTTAGGAGACAAAGTAACTGACGCTGTAATTACAGTTCCGGCATACTTTAACGATAGCCAAAGAAAGGCTACAAAAGATGCAGGTACAATCGCAGGTCTTAACGTACTAAGAATTATCAATGAGCCAACTGCATCAGCACTTGCTTACGGACTTGACAGCAAAACTGATGAAGATGTACTTGTATATGACCTTGGTGGTGGTACATTTGACGTTACTACACTAGAGATCAGTGACGGTACATTTGAAGTTCTTTCAACTGATGGTAATGCATTCTTAGGTGGTGATGACTTCGATAACAAAATTGTTGACTGGTTAGCAGCAGAGTTCAAAGGTAGCCACGGAATCGATCTTAAAAACGACAAAATGGCGCTTCAACGTCTAAAAGATGCAGCTGAAACTGCGAAAAAAGAGTTATCTTCAGCAACTGAGACTGAGATCAACTTACCGTTTATCACAATGACAGAAGCGGGACCACAACACTTGGTTGTAAAACTGACTCGTGCTAAATTTGAGGGAATGATTGAAGGTCTTGTGAATGAGACTATGGATCACATCCAAGTAGCAATGAAAGATGCAGACTTAAGTAAAGGTGACATCAAAGAGATCATCATGGTTGGTGGTTCAACTCGTGTACCATTAGTACAGAAAAAAGTTTCTGACTACTTCGATGGTAAAGATCTTAACAAATCTGTAAACCCAGATGAAGTTGTTGCTGCAGGTGCGGCTATCCAAGGTGGTGTTTTACGTGGAGATGTAAAAGATGTTCTTTTACTTGATGTTACACCATTATCACTTGGAATTGAGACTCTTGGTGGCGTTGCAACAAAAGTAATTGAGAAAGGAACTACAATTCCTGTTAAAAAATCTCAAGTATTCTCAACTGCAGAAGATAACCAACCAGCGGTTTCTATCAATGTAGTACAAGGTGAGCGTGAGTTCGCTAAAGACAACAAATCTTTAGGATTGTTTGAACTTACTGACATTCCGGCAGCACCACGTGGTGTACCACAAATTGAAGTAACATTTGATATTGATGCAAATGGTATTTTAACTGTTAGTGCAAAAGACAAAGGTACTGGTAAAGAGCAAAAAATTACTATCTCTGGTTCATCTGGACTCAGTGAAGAAGAGATCAACAGAATGGTAGCTGATGCTGAAGCACATAAAGCGGAAGATGAAAAACGTAAAGCATTAGTTGAACTTAAAAACCAAGCAGATGCACTGATCGCTCAAACTGAAAAATCTATGAGTGAGATGGGTGATAAACTTGAAGCTGACGAAAAAGCAAAAATTGAAGCAGCTATTAAAGATCTTCAAGAAGTTCTTAAAGATGAAAATGCAACAAAAGAACAAATTGAAGAAAAAGTTAAAGCATTAACTGAAGCAAGTCATAAAATGGCTGAACAAATGTATAAACAAGAGCAAGGCGGTGAGCAAGCAGGTGCTGCAAACCAAAATGCTAAAAAAGATGACGATGACGTTATCGATGCAGAGATAGAGTAACAACTCTATCTTCGCAACCCCTTCTACAATCTATTTAACAACCACTCCATAATAACATTACGTTTTTTCTGATTATATTTTTTATCTAAAATAATTTTCTCTTGATGCAGATTGTAAATTTTTAAAAATGCATCAATATTTTCAAAAAATATATCTATAAGATCAGGATCAAACTGTTTAGCACGCATATCTTTCATATATGCAAGTGTCTCTTCGACACTCCAACCTCCCTTATAAGAACGCTTAAACATCAAGGCATCAAAAACATCTGCAATCGCTACTATACGACCATAAATATGAATATCTTTACCCTTTAAACCATTTGGATAACCACTCCCGTCATACTTTTCGTGATGCTCACCGGCAACTATTTTAGCAGCCTTAAAAAGCGGTAATGAAGAGTGTTGTAACATCTCTGCACCCAAGAGTGCATGTTTTTGCATCTCTTTAAATTCACTCTTGGTTAGCTTTCCTTTTTTGTGCAAGATATTAGATGCAATAGCAATTTTTCCAATATCATGCAAAGAGGCTGCATTTTTTAAAAGCTGTGCTGCTTTTTCCTGCATTCCTGAAAGTTTTGCCAGAAGATAAGCAAATTGAGAGACTCTTTGAACGTGTGCTGTTGTCTCTTTGGAGTGCCCCTCTGCAACACCACCTAAGACATACATCAGCTCTACTTGTGTTGCATAGATCTCTTTGGTTCTTTGACGAATGGTACTTTCAAGATTTTTCTCATAGTTACGAACATTAATACGTGTCTCAACTCGTGCAATAAGCTCCTCTTTAAAAAAAGGTTTCTTAATATAGTCACTGCCTCCGGCTTTATAAGCTTTTGTCAATGTCTCTCGATCTTCATCTGCTGTCAAAAAGACAACAGGAATAGAAGCTGTTTTTGGTTCAATTTTAAGATATCTACAAACTGCTATACCATTCATTTTTGGCATATTTATATCTAACAAAATAAGATCAAAATGTTCCTCATTTACTAAACGAAGAGCGCTGATACCATCTAAAACGGCTTTAGTTTTATAACCTTCTGATTCGAGTACCTTTTGGACTATATTGACATTTTCTTTTGTATCATCTACAATTAAAATATTATATGCTTGTTTTTGCATTTGACTTATTTAAAATCCTTCTTTGCAATTTGCCATGCAGAGTAAAAATCGAGAATCTTTCCTCCATGCTCTTTTTTAAATGCTTTTGCATCTGCTAACGATTTAAAAGCATACTTACTTGTTTTTGACATTGTTCCTTTTACATTACTACCAACAACATAAAAAGCTTCTGTAACGGGAATAAATTTGAGTGTTTTCACATCAACAACCATAGGATTTTCAAGTTCTGCACCCTCTTTAATATGTTTGGCAAGACAATGAAGTGAACAGTACTGAATATTTTGACCATTAAATTTTGCAGCATGATTTGTTTTGTAATATTTCACTAAATTCATTCCACAAATAGCACAATGCTCTTTATTTACCCCTTTTTGCAATAATGTTGCTTTCTTGAGCGGAACAGTTTGAAAGAGTTTTTCTACTGGTTGTTGTACAATTGCAGGTGTTACTTTTTTAATAACTTTTTTTCTTTTTTTATGAATCGTTTTTTTTACTTCATGATGTTTTTTTACATTGACAACTTTCTTTGGAGCAGGAAGTGGTTTTTTCACTTTACTCTTTTCTATTGGTTTTACCTCTGGAGCAGCTGTCCACATACATCCACTCATTGTGAATAAAAATAGTGACAAAATAGTTAGTTTTAACATCAAATTTCCTTTATTTTTACTAATTTTATCAAATTATCATTACATTAATGTTAAGCTCCTCCTATGAAGTTCACAAAGCAACAAATTAAGCACTATATCAAAGAGATTCTTTTCTATTTTGTTACCATTACACTCTTGACAAATTTTATAAGTCTCTATAAAAGTCAATCATTAAACAAAGCACCACTGCAAGAAAAAAACTTTACCTTTATAGATGGTTCACAATATAGTATCGATCGCACAAAGCCACTGCTTATACACTTCTGGGCAACATGGTGCCCTACATGTAAACTTGAAGCTGCAAATATAAACTTACTTGCAAAACATTACCAAGTCATTACCATAGCTGTAAAATCAGGTACAAATGCAGCAATTAAACACTATCTTCAAGAGCATAACTATACTTTTCCCGTCGTCAATGATAAAAATTCAAAACTTTCACAACACTTCAACGTAGCAGCTTTTCCAACTACTTTGATCTACGACAAAGATCAAAAACTCCGTTTTGCAGAGGTTGGATACAGTTCAACATTTGGACTTTGGTTACGCCTGCTATGGAGTTCTTTATGAAGACAATAGTAGTTAACAACAGATAAAATATGCATAATTTCACATTTGAGTATCCCTCTGTTTTTTTACTGTTACTACTCATTTTTTGTATCTATAGATGTCCGGTGAAGATCAAACAGCTGATCTTTCCGCATACACACCTTTTTCATAAAAAACGCTCATTAATAGACAAAGAAAAACTGCTCTACTCCCTCATTTTTACACTGCTTGTAACGGCACTTGCCTCGCCGATTAGCTATGATGCCAAACCCTCTTCAAAAAGAAAAGGAAGAGATCTCGTCTTTGTTTTAGATACAAGTGGTTCTATGGGAGAGATCGGCTACTCAAAAGAGAAGAGCAACAGTACAAAATTAGAACTTCTAAAAAATATTCTACGCTCTTTCATTCTGCATCGTTATAATGACAATGTTGGCGTCGTTGTTTTTGGAACATACGCATTTGCTACTGTACCTTTGAGCTATGATATGAAAAGTGTCGCTTTTTTACTTGATTTTCTCTCCGTTGGGATAGCCGGAGAGAATACCGCCATTGGCGATGGACTCAAACAGGCAATAGAACTGCTCAAAAAAGGTGATGCAAAAAAGAAGGTTATTCTTCTTGTAACAGACGGTTATCAAAACAGTGGAACAACTTCCATTAAAGATGCCGTGGCAGAAGCACAACAAAACCATATAAAAATATATACTATCGGTATAGGCAAAAAGAGTGCTTTTGATGCTCCGCTTCTTCAACGCATTGCAAAAGATACACAAGCCAAAATGTTTTATGCCATTGATGCAAAAAAGCTCAAAAATGTTTACAGTGAACTCGATCAGCTTGAGCCAAGCCACATTCGATCTCAAAACTACCTCAACAAAGATCAACTCTTTATCTTCCCTCTTGCTTTGAGCATACTGCTTCTGCTCTATCTACTCAATAGAAGGAGTACTCTATGACACTTCTAAATCCTTGGGTATTATTTGGACTTATTCCTCTTTATATTATTTATAAAAGACAAAGTCAATCGGCAGAATATGTAAAACAGAAACGTTTACTCTACCTCTCTCTTCTTTTTATGATCCTTGCTTTATCCCGTCCAGCACTCACCCAACACAGCAGTGATCAAAAGATCGATGCCCAAGATTATATTGTAGCGATTGATGCTTCGTACTCTATGCAGGCAGATGACCTGCATCCAAGCCGTTATATTATGG
>Ga0256828_1000996_pt1 | contig 18283 bp, 16 predicted proteins | sample CV88metaG_FD_185993 | JGI IMG/M metagenome (GOLD analysis project Ga0256828, IMG submission 185993) | Hydrothermal vent microbial communities from East Pacific Rise, Pacific Ocean - CV88 | ecosystem: Environmental > Aquatic > Marine > Hydrothermal vents | place: Pacific Ocean: East Pacific Rise...
AAGTATGTAGAAGATGTAGACCTTATTAAGTTTGACTTCTTGGGTCTTAAGACCCTTACGGTGATAGAAGAGGCGTTGCAACTGGTTGAGCGTCGTCATGGGAAGCGTATTAACTTCGTGGAAGAGAATATAGAAGACCCTAAGGTGTATGAGTACATCGGTACAGGTGAGACACTAGGATTGTTCCAGATAGAATCAGCAGGTATGCAAGACTTGGCTAAAAAGCTCAAGCCTAATGGTTTTGAAGATGTCATCGCGATGCTCGCACTCTACCGTCCAGGCCCTATGGAGTCAGGGATGCTAGATGACTTTGTGGAGCGTAAACATGGACGTCAAGAGATTACCTATGCTTTCCCAGAGCTAGAACCTATCCTAAAACCTACCTATGGGGTCATCGTCTATCAAGAACAGGTTATGCAGATTGTGCAGACCATTGGTGGGTTTAGTCTTGGTGGGGCTGACCTCGTTAGACGTGCGATGGGTAAAAAGATTAAAGAAGAGATGGACAAACTCCAAGGCGAGTTTGCCGATGGTGCAGTAAAAAAAGGGTTTGATAGACAAAAAGCCTTTGATTTGTTTGACCTGATTGTGAAATTTGCAGGGTATGGTTTTAACAAATCTCACTCTGCAGCATACGCGATGATTACGTTTTATACCTCGTATTTGAAGTATTATTATCCTACAGAGTTTATGGCGGCTATCTTAACACTGGAGAAAAACAATACCGATAAAGTGGTACGTTATGTCGATGAGGTGAAGCGTATGGGTATGAAACTCCTCCCACCTGATATCAATAAGTCTGGGCTTGTATTTGAAGCACGTAACATTGATGGTGAAGAGGTTGTTATGTTTGGTATGGGTGCACTCAAAGGAGCAGGGGAAATTGCCATCAATACCATGATTGAAGCTAGAGGTAATGAGGAGTTCAAAGATATTTCTGATTTTGTCTCACGTATAGATTCTAGTAAGGTCAATAAAAGAGTTATAGAGACTTTGGCAAAAGCAGGTGCATTTGATAGTTTTGGGTACTCACGTAAGGCAGTCTTATCACAGATAGATGACATCATAGATATGGCAAAAAAGGCGGGAGATGCGAAGAAACAAGCTGTCAACTCTCTTTGGGGTGATGATGTAGAGATGACTACTGTGACGCTAGAACTATCAGATATGCAAGAGTTTGAGCCTATGGAAATCTTGGAGATGGAAAAAGAGTCTCTTGGTTTCTACGTCTCAGGTCACCCACTAGACAAATACCGTGAACAACTAGACGGCATTAACTACACACTAAGCTCAGAGATAGATGACTTAGCAGATGGTTCACAAGCGATGTTTATAGGAAAGATAGAAAATATCACAGAAAAGATATCTAAGAAGGGTAACAAGTTTGGTATTGCCAACATTATGGACTTGCATGGAAATATTGAACTTATGCTCTTTGAAAACCGTTTGAAAGAACTTGAAGAGGACTTTGACCTCACCAAGCCTATAGCCTTTAAAGTGAAGATTACCAAAGATGGTGATTTTACTCGTATGAACATTATGAAAATATCGAACATTAAAGATGCTAAAAAAACAAAAGTCAAAGTGGAAAAAGAGATAAAACACGTACCTGAACCAGAACAGCCACCACTGATACTTGCACTCAATCTTATGCCTGATGCTAAAACTGTTGAAGAGTTAATGTGCCTGGTTGAGCGTCATCCTGGAAAACGTCCTTTAGAGTTACATATCAAATCAAAGCTTGCAGATGTAATCATAGAGAGCAAATATAAAGTAAGCGAATTAATACTGGAGGAGGCAAAAGAATTAGGGGTTTATCTAGAGGAGAGTTTACGTATTGAAAACTAATATAATTTATACTTTGCTGAGACTTGTGTAGAGTGTAGGTGGTATGTTTTAGGTAATACAAAGATAGTACTCTTCTTTTCTAGTGGTGTATAGTACCTCTAAAATTAATCTATATATTATAACAAATATATAGATTAAACTCTTTTTTATATATAGATATTATAATATCTTAAAATTATTCAAATTAAAAGGAACATAATGAAAATGATAAAAGGTTTACTTACCCTTATCGGTGCAATAGTGGTTATTGCAGCTATTATTGGTGCAGTAACAGTAGGTCCAAAAATAGCAAAGCTTGATTCTCAGGCACTACCAGAATACATGAAGATGTTTGACAAAGTATTAACTACAGGTGATCCTGCAAAAGGGATGGTACGTAGAGTAAAAATGGTAATACCAGAGGGTATGACAAAACAAGAAGCATTGGAAAATGCATTAGATATTATGGATGAGGTAGCTTCAGAACATGGTTTATCTATGGTTGATTCTAAAACTATGCCAAGAGATGGAAAGCTTTTTAAAGATGGTGGACTTCTTACACATATTCGTTCATATTGCTCACCGGCTATTGCAGATATTTTCTTAAAACATTCACCTTATTTTATAGGATTTATGCCTTGTAGAATTGGTATTGTTGAAGAACCAAATGGTGATATCTATATTTATACTATGAGTATGGAACTTATGATTAATGGTGGATATACATTACCAAAGAAATTAGCTGATCTTGCAAATGAAGTACGTTCAGGTATGTATGAGATGATAGAAAAAGGTGCAGCGGGTGATGATTAATATCTTTTCTATTTAAAACCAATACTTTCATTCTTCTTGGATGAAAGTATAGTATTACCCTCTTTTTCACATTCCTTTTATTTACTTACAATTCGAACTATGTTAATATCATTACCAATATAATATAAATGGATAATAAATGTCAAATGAAGATGATATAAAAGCACTGAACCTTTTAGAAAAAGCAGTACATAAAGCAGAAGAATCACTCACCCAAACAAAATATTTTCAACCCTTTTTAATGTTACTAACTGATACAGGTAAGATTGAAATTTATGAAAATGAAGAGACTGATTCAACAAAAAGCTATGCCTCATTAGAAGAAATACTTAGGAAGCGTATAAAAAATGGTGACGTTGATATTATGATTTTGGCTGTAGATACTGTGATTCCTGATAGATTTGTAAAAGATATTAGCAGTGGTATACGTTTACATTTGGAAGAGAAGAGTCAAAAGTATAAAGATATTTCTGGGAGATTCATCTATGTGCCATATGAGCTTTGTCAGATAAAGGATAAAGAGATATTTGTGCGTTTACATGCACCAATTCCAGTAGGTTTTCCTGCTGAATATATTGCATAAACATATATCCCTCTCTAGTAGGAGTAGAAGAGAGGGACAATAAGTAAAAAAGACTGATAAATATTGCTTTGGGAGACTATGTTTTATATATACATACATAAGCAACAATATTTACTATTATGAAGGAAGTATGTCTTTTGTACTTACTTTAAATACATGTTATTATTATGGGTAAGTATGATTTATTTTTTTTCAGTATCACCTCCTTGTATTGATATATTTTCATCTTCTTGTATGTCTTCTAATGCCTGATTGATGGCTGCTTCACTATCTGCTGCTGCATCAAGGGCAATTTGTGTGACCGTAAATTCTTGAGTAACATAGGTATTACTAGCTTGAAGTAATAGACTAGATAATGCTATTGTTACAATGAGTGTCATCATAGTTTTCATTTCTTTCCTTAAATCGTATGAAGGGTTAAACTTTTAATAATTGATACGATGTATTATGTTTTACATTCAAATTCTATAAGAAAATTATTACCTTAGTATTACTCTTGAGCTTGTTATTTGGGTTATACATTAGTTTATTAAGATAACAGAGCATTATCGTGTGCTTTTACAGTGCTTATAGATATAATGAGAGGATAGGGTGAAATTACTGTGTAATATAGAAACAAATAAATAATATAAAAATAGATACCTTTAGATTTAAATAGTCTTATATTATAGTAGTGATAAACTCTCCATACTAAATTATTAATTTAAGGAATCAGTATGTCAAAATTACCAAAGATTATATGGTCAAAGATCGATGAGGCACCAGCATTAGCTACGTATTCATTATTACCAATTGTAAATGCATTTACACAGGCTGCAGGTGTTTCTGTTGTAACTTCTGATATTTCACTTGCAGGAAGAGTACTTGCAGCTATGGGTCTTGCAGAAGATGAGCTTTCTAAGCTTGGAGAGGTTGTCTTTCAACCAGATGGAAATATTATTAAACTTCCAAATATTTCAGCTTCAGTGGGTCAACTCAAAGAGTGTATCGCTGAGCTTCAAGGACAGGGGTTTGATATTCCTAACTTTCCTGAAAATCCTAGCAATGCAGATGAAGAGGCGATTAGAGCAAAATATAATACATGTTTGGGGTCTGCAGTTAACCCTGTACTAAGAGAAGGTAACTCAGATAGACGTGCAGCAAAAGCAGTTAAGAAGTTTGCACAAAACCACCCACACAGACTTAAAGCATTTCCAGAAAATGCAAAATCTTATGTAGCACACATGGCAGGTGATGGTGATTTTTATGCCAATGAAAAATCTGTTGTTATTGATAATGCACAAAAAGTAACGATTGCCTTAAATGGAAAAGAGCTTACAACAATTGATGCACTAGATAAAGAGATACTGGATGGTACATATATGTCTGTGGCTAAACTTAAAACATTTATTGCTAAGACTATTGAAGATGCTAAGAAAAATAATGTTTTATGGTCAATTCACCTTAAAGCAACAATGATGAAGATTTCTGACCCTATTATGTTTGGTCATGCATTTACAGTATTTTTCCAAGAAGTATTTGATAAATATGCAGCAGAGTTTGCAGAGCTTGGTATTAAACCGAACCAAGGTATGTCTGATTTAGAGAAAAAAATTGCAGGTCATGCAAAAGAAGCAGAAATTAAAGCAGCATTCCAAGCAGTTATAGATTCTGACAATCCCGAGATTGCAATGGTTGATTCTGACAAAGGAACAACAAACTTCAACGCATCTAACGATGTAATTATTGATGCTTCTATGCCAGTTGTAGTAAGAGAAGGTGGTAAACAGTGGAACAGAAATGGGGATGCAGTTGAATGTGTGGCTGTGATTCCTGATGCTTCTTATGGTATGTTCTATGAAGAGATGGTAAAAGATTGTGTTGCACATGGTCAATATGATGTCACAACAATGGGTTCTGTAGCCAATGTAGGTCTTATGGCTCAAAAAGCTGAAGAATATGGTTCTCACCCAACTACATTTGAACTCTCTGAAGCTGGAACTGTAACGGTTACAGCTGAAGATGGTACAGTGTTAATGTCATTTGAATGTGAAGCTGGTGATATCTGGAGAATGTCTAGAGCTAAAGATATTCCTATTAAAGACTGGGTAAGACTAGCAGTTGAGAGAGCACGTATTGAGGGTGTTCCAACAATCTTCTGGCTAGATTCTAATAGAGCTCATGATGCAGAGATGATTAAAAAAGTAAATACATATTTGGCTGATTTTGATACAGAGGGTCTTGATATCCAAATTATGGATGTAGCTGAAGCGACAAGATTTACTAATGCAAGAGTAAGAGAGGGTAAAAATACTATTGCTGTTACAGGTAACGTACTTAGAGATTACCTTACAGATATGTACCCAATCCTAGAGCTTGGAACATCTGCTAAAATGCTTTCTATTGTTCCTTTACTTGCAGGTGGTGGTCTTTACGAAACTGGTGCTGGTGGGTCTGCTCCAAAACATGTTGACCAATTCTTGGCAGAAGGTCACTTAAGATGGGATTCTCTTGGTGAGTTCTTGGCATTGGCTGAGTCTTTAAGATTTATTGGTCGTAAACATTCAGATGCAAAACTAGAAGCACTTACAGCTGCTCTTGATAAAGCAAATGAAGGTTACCTTGATAACAATAAGGCACCTTCAAGAAAATGTTGTGAACCAGATAATAAAGCTTCTCACTTTTATGTTGCACAATATTGGGCAGATGCACTTGCAAATGGTTCAGATGCTGAGTTGGCAGAGAAATTTGCACCTGTGGCAAAAGCACTTAAAGAGAATGAAGCAAAAATTATTGAAGAGCTTCTTGCTGTTGAAGGAAAAGCACAAGATATCGGTGGTTATTTCCATCCAAATGATGCATTGGCAGAAAAGGCTATGAGACCAAGTGCCACTTTAAATGCAATTATTGATGCTATCTAAATAGTTTCAAACACTTGCGAAGAGTATATCTCTTCGCTAGCACTTCTTTGTATCTAGTGTAAAAAGATACTCTCGAGACTTTTGTCTCAGTACACATAGGGTTGATGTAGCCTCTTTTGTCGCAAAGCATAATTGATAACAAACATTATGATTTATGTTTTGCTATGAGGTCCCCTATAGTTCTCACAATAAAGGAAATAATATGGGTAAAGGTAAAAAAGTATCGATTATCGGTGCAGGTAATGTTGGAGCTACTGTAGCATATTCACTTGCGATGAAAGGTGTTTGTCATGAAATAGTACTTCGTGATAGAAATATTGAGATTGCAAGAGGGAAAGCATTGGATATGTCTCAAGCAGCAAATGCTGCTCGTATGCATACACTGGTTTCAGTAGCAGAAGAAGCTTCTGATATGGCAGGTTCTGATGTGGTAGTGATTACTGCGGGAAGTCCAAGACTGCCAGGAATGAGTAGAGATGATTTACTGATGATTAATGCAGAGATTACTAGAGAAGTAGTAGCAGATGTAAAAGAACATGCACCAGATGCTATTATCATTATGGTTTCTAATCCTCTTGATGTCATGACGTATGTGGCACTTAAAGCCTCTGGCTTTCCAAAAGAGAGAGTCATTGGGATGGCTGGGATTTTAGACTCAGCTAGAATGGCTCACTTTATTCATGAAAAGATTGGTTATGGTGCTGGTCAAATTAGAGCTTCTGTAATGGGAGGACACGGTGATGATATGGTACCCCTTCCAAAGTTCTCAACAGTTGCAGGTGTGCCATTAACAGATGTGCTTGATGAAGAAGAAATTTTAGAAATTGTTGAACGTACTAAAGGTGGTGGTGCTGAAATTGTTGGTTACCTTAAAACAGGTTCCGCATACTATGCTCCTGCAAAGTCTACAGCGATTATGGTTGAAGCCATTTTAAAAGATACAAAACAGATTCATCCTTGTGCTGTCTATCTTGATGGCCACTATGGACACTCTGATGTTGTCTCTGGTGTACCTGTTGCATTGGGAGCAAATGGTGTGGAAAAACTTTTTGAAATGACACTCAGTGAAGGTCAAAAAAGAAGATTTGCAAAAAGTGTTGAGTCTGTAAGAGGTATGATTAACGTACTGAAAGAGAAAAAGTTCTTCGACTAAAAGAATGTATTCTGGGTAAAGAAGCTCAAAATACTACGCTGACGCTGAGTCTTGCTGTACCGCGTTTTAGACGCTTGTCAGCAGAATACTCTCAAGCGACTTGTCGCTTTTTATAAAAGGAATAATGATGGAATATAGAATAGAAAAAGACACTATGGGAGAGATGAAAGTCCCTGCCGATAAATATTGGGCTGCTCAAACACAAAGATCTGTACATAACTTTGAGATAGGTAATGAAAAAATGCCTTTAGAGGTTGTTTATGGATTTGCTAACTTGAAAAAAGCCTGTGCTTTGGTAAACAATGATCTTGGTCGTTTAGATGATGAAAAAACTGCAGCGATAGCTAAAGCATGTGAAACTGTACTTGCAGGTGAATTAGATGATAACTTTCCACTTGTTGTATGGCAAACAGGTTCAGGTACGCAGTCTAACATGAATATGAATGAAGTGGTTGCAAACAAAGCTACAGAGATTCTTGGTGGTGACTTTACTAAAGAGAACCTTGTGCACCCGAATGATGATGTAAACAAAGGACAAAGCTCTAATGATACCTATCCAACAGGTATGCGTATTGCAGAAGTAGTAGCAGTGACAGATAATCTTATTCCTGCACTTAATCAACTCAAAGCGACACTTGACAGTAAAGCAAAAGCATTTGCTGATATTGTGAAGATTGGTAGAACACACTTGCAAGATGCTACACCACTTACTTTAGGACAAGAACTTTCTGGTTATGTGGCTATGCTTGAGACAAATCTTAAGCAGATTAATGATGCACTGGTTTATTGTAGAGAACTAGCTATTGGTGGTACAGCAGTGGGAACGGGACTTAACTCTCATCCTGATTTTTCAAATCTGGTAGCAAAACAACTCAATACTTTTATGGCTAAAGATTATGGTTTTGTATCTCAACCAAATAAATTTCATGCACTTACAGGTCACGATGCAGAAGTTGTCTTGAGTGGAGCACTTAAAGCGCTCGCAGCAAACCTTATGAAAATAGCCAATGATGTAAGATGGTTAGCATCAGGTCCTAGATGTGGACTAGGAGAAATTGAGATTCCAGCAAATGAGCCAGGTTCATCTATCATGCCAGGTAAAGTAAATCCAACACAAGCTGAAGCGATGACAATGGTAGCAGTACAAGTGATGGGTAATGATGCAACTGTAGGTATTGCTGCATCTCAAGGTAATTTTGAACTCAATGTATTTAAGCCAGTGATTGCGTATAATATTCTTCAGTCAACAAAATTACTTGCAGACTCTATGAGAAGTTTTGATATAAACTGTGCCGTAGGTATTGAACCAATTAGAGCAAATATAGATAGATTCTTAAATGATTCACTCATGCTTGTGACTGCACTTAATCCTCATATTGGGTATGAAAATGCAGCTAAAATTGCAAAAACAGCTCATGCAAATGGTACAACACTCAAAGAAGAGGCAGTAGCCCTTGGACTTATGTCTGCTGAAGACTTCGATAAAAATGTAAAACCAGAAGAGATGATCTCTCCAAAAGCTTAATATAAATCATTCATTTGCTCCTTTTGTCAGCAAAGGGAGCATCTTATTTTTTCCCATCTTCTTTAATGTAATGTAAATGCTATTTACTGTGTAGATAGTTACCATATTAAAAAAAAACATAGTAACTCTTATAAAATTAATCAACTATTATTATCTTTAGGCGTATAATTATTCCATTATATATAAAGGAGTACACGTGAATATTCATGAGTATCAAGCGAAACAAATATTCCAAAAGTATGGTGTTCCAACACCTAGAGGTATTATCGCCAACACACCAGAGCAAGCTGTAGCAAATGCAGGTGAACTCGGTGGAAAGGTATGGGTAGTAAAAGCACAAATCCATGCAGGTGGTAGAGGACTTGGTGGTGGTGTTAAGCTTGCTAAGTCAAAAGAAGAAGTAAGAGAATTTGCAACAGAGATTCTTGGGATGACTTTGGTAACACATCAAACAGGACCTGAAGGTAAACTCGTACAAAAAGTGTATATAGAAGAGGGTGCAAATATTCAGGATGAACTTTATCTCTCTGTTGTACTTGATCGTGCTGCTGAGATGCCAATTATCATGGCATCAACTGAAGGCGGTATGGACATTGAAACAGTTGCCCATGAGACACCAGAAAAAATTATTAAAATTGCAGTAGATCCTGCATTCGGTTTTCAAGGTTACCATGGTCGAGAGCTTGTTTTTGGTCTAGGAATTACAGATAAAGCAGAACAAAAAAAGATGATTGATTTTGCAAAAAAAGTTTATACACTGTATATGGAAAATGATGCCGAAATGATTGAAATCAATCCACTTATCAAGACTGCAGAAGGCAACTTTCTTGCACTTGATGGAAAAATGGGCTTTGATGACTCTGCTCTTGGACGTCATCCAGAGATTGAAGATATGAGAGATATTTCAGAAGAAGATCCAGACGAAAGAGAAGCATCTCAGTATGGTCTTTCTTACATTGCTCTTGATGGTGAAATTGGTTGTATGGTAAATGGTGCTGGTCTCGCGATGGGTACTATGGATACCATTAACTACATGGGTGGAACACCTGCAAACTTCCTTGATGTTGGTGGTTCGGCAAATGCTGAGACAGTGGCAAAAGGATTTGAAATTATTCTTAAAAATCCTAATGTAAAAGCTATCTTTGTAAACATTTTTGGTGGGATTGTAAGATGTGACAGAATTGCAAACGGTATTTTAGAAGCTACTAAATTAGTAGATGTAAATGTACCAGTAATCGTGAGACTTGATGGAACAAATGCACCAGAAGCAGCAGAGATTCTAAAAAATGCAAATATCGATAATGTTATTGCAGCAACAGACCTTGGTGATGGTGCAGCAAAAGCAGTAGCAGCAGCAAAGGGAGCGTAGAGAATGAGTATATTAGTAAACAAAGACACAAAAGTAATCGTACAAGGTTTTACAGGTGGAGAGGGTACTTTCCATGCAGAACAGTGTATGGCATATGGTACAAACATCGTTGGTGGTGTTACACCAGGTAAAGGTGGACAAGAACACCTAGGTAAACCTGTATTTAATACAGTAAAAGAAGCAGTACAAGCAACGGGTGCAACAGTATCTATGGTATTTGTTCCACCTGCATTTGTGGGTGATGCAGTGATGGAAGCAGCATCAGCAGGTATTGAACTTGCAGTGATTATTACTGAAGGTGCGCCAGTACGTGACATGCAAGCAGCAAAAGCATGTGCAACAAAAAATGGTATGATGACGATTGGACCAAACTGTCCGGGTATTATTACAGCAGATGAGTGTAAGATTGGTATTATGCCAGGTAATATTTTCAAAAAAGGAAATGTTGGACTTATCTCTAAGTCTGGTACACTTACTTATGAAGGTGCAAACCAAGTTGTAAAAGAGGGTTATGGAATTACAACAGCAGTTGGTATTGGTGGAGATCCAATTATTGGTCTTTCATACAAGCAACTTCTGCAAATGTTCCAAGAAGATCCAGAGACAGAAGCCATTGTTATGATTGGTGAAATTGGTGGAGATCTTGAGATTCAAGCTGCAAAGTATATTAAAGAAAATATTACGAAGCCAGTGGTTGCGTTTATTGCAGGACAAACTGCACCAGCAGGTAAAAGAATGGGACATGCAGGTGCTATTATCTCAGGTTCAGCTGGAACTGCAAAAGAAAAAATGGATGCACTTGAAGCAGCAGGTGTTAAAGTTGTTGTCTCTCCAGCCGAGATTGGCAAAGCAGTAAAAGAAGTTTTATCATAATTAGAAGCTCTCTATATAGTGTGGGTATTTCCCACATTATCTTTTCACATTATTCCCTATAAAATTCAATCTCATATCTATCATATTATAATCGACAAAAATACTCTTGATTTGGTCTCTTTTTCTTGCTTCATATGGTAACAACCTACCTTATAATAATCACAATTACATCTTATTCATAGCTACTTTACTAAAACTAAGCTATCCTAATTTTAGTGAATAATAAAGATCACGTAATTATTTTAAATTTAAAGGGGAACCAATGTCAAAAATTATGACAGCTCCAGCTAATACGCCAGTATGGGTCGATACAGCTAGATGCAAAGCATGTGATATTTGTGTGGACGCATGTCCTGCAGGTGTACTTTCTATGCAACAGGAACCAACTTCAACATTAGGAGCAATGATTAGCGTTATTGCACCTGATGCATGTATTGGATGTAATGAGTGTGAACTTTCATGTCCAGATTTTGCTATTTATGTAGCAGAAAAAAAAGAGTTTAAATTTGCAAAACTTACAGATACGTCTAAAGCAAGACAAGAAGCAATTAAAAACAATGGGTATAGAATACCTACAGATTATAAGGAGGCAAACTAATGTCAGCAACAAGAGAAGTAATTTCAAGTGGTAATGACTTAGCTGCAAGAGCTTCAGTTGATGCAGGATGTATGTTTTTTGCAGGATATCCATTAACACCATCAAGTGAAATCATGCATACTGTCTCTGATCTCTTACCTGAAATTGGTGGAACAGCCATTCAAATGGAAGATGAGATTGCAGGAGTAGCAGCAGCAATTGGTGCAGGTATGGCAGGTGTACGAACACTTACAGCAACTTCAGGTCCTGGTATCTCACTTAAAGCTGAAAACCTTGGTCTTGCACAGATGTGTGAAGTACCATTGGTTGTTATTAATGTTATGAGAGGTGGTCCAAGTACTGGTCTTCCAACGCGTGTATCTCAAGGGGACGTTGCACAAGCAAAAAACCCATCTCATGGAGATTATAAATCAATTACACTATGTGCGGGTAACCTAGCAGAGTGTTATACAGAGACAGTAAGAGCATTTAACTTAGCTGATAGATTTATGCAACCTGTATTTGTGTTACTCGATGAAACAATTGGTCATATGCATGCCAAAGCTGAGATTCCTACTGCCGAAGCTGTAAAAGCAGGTATTGTGCCACGAAAAACATTTGATGGCCCAGCAGATGAGTATCTTCCTTATGGTGTAGGGGACAATGAACCAGCAGTACTTAATCCTATGTATACAGGATATAGATACCACTATACAGGTCTTCATCATGATGCCTCTGGTTTCCCTACTGAGGAGATTGAGACATGTAGAAAACTTATTGACAGACTCTTTAAAAAAGTAGAAGATTTTACTGATGAAATAGAGAGTAATGAAGAGTATATGGTTGATGATGCTGATATTTTAATTGTAGGTTATGGTTCTGCATCATTGGCAATTAAAGAAGCAGTTAATACACTTAGAGCAGAGGGTGTTAAAGTTGGTATGTTTAGACCAATTACACTATGGCCTTCTCCTGAAAAGAGAATGCATGAACTTGGTCAAAAGTTTGACAAAGTATTATCAGTAGAGCTTAACCAAGGACAATACCTTGAAGAGGTACAAAGAAGTATGGGAAGATTGGATATTCAAAAGTTAACTAAAACTAATGGTCGTCCATTTTCACCTGCTGATATTATTGAAAAAGTTAAGGAGGTATTCTAGTATGGCTTTTAATTATGATAATTATCTAAGAGTAAATAAGATGCCAACACTATGGTGTTGGGGATGTGGAGATGGTGTAATTCTAAAATCATTTATCCGTGCAGTTGAGAAACTTGGATGGGAAAAAGATGATGTTTGTGTTGTTTCAGGTATTGGTTGTTCAGGAAGATTCTCTTCTTATGTTGACTTTAATACCGTACATACAACGCACGGAAGAACGGTTGCTTTTGCTACAGGTATTAAACTTGCTAACCCTGAAAAACACGTTATTTGTGTTGCTGGTGATGGTGATGCCTTGGCAATTGGTGGTAATCATACGATTCATGGTTGTAGAAGAAACATAGATATTACAATGATTATTATTCAAAACTTTATCTATGGGTTGACCAATTCTCAAACTTCTCCTACTACTCCAAAAGGTATGTGGACAGTTTCTCAAAAAGCAGGGAACATTGACCCAACATTTGATGGATGTAAATTGGCTGAAGCTGCTGGTGCATCATTTGTAGGTAGAGAGAATGTAACTGCACCTAAGAAGCTTGAAAAACTTCTTTATCAAGCGATGGAGCATAAAGGGTTTTCTTATGTAGAAGCACTCTCTAACTGTCACATTAACCTTGGTAGAAAAAATAAAATGCAATCTGCAATGGAAAACCTTGACTGGATTGATAGTATTACTATTTCTAAAAAGAAATATGATGCATTAAGTGCAGAGGAACAACTCAATTTACTTCCTACTGGTATTTTAAAACAAGATAAAGATGCTGATGAATACTGTGATATGTATGCTGAAGTTATCAAAGTACATCAAGGTAAGAGAAATAAAATTACTCAAGATGACTTTGAGAAAAAGATATAAGGAGAAGAACGATGAGTAAAATTGTAATGAGATTTACTGGTGTTGGTGGACAAGGTGTTCTTCTTGCTGGAGAGATTTTTGCTGCGGCAAAAATTGCAACAGGTGGGTATGGTGTCAAAACAGCTACCTACACTTCACAAGTACGTGGTGGAGCTACGGTTGTTGATATTCAACTTGATGATAAAGAGATTTTTTATCCATACGCAATTGATGGTGAAATTGACTTTATGCTTTCTGTTGCTGATGTAAGTTATCAGCAATTTAAAGGTGGAGTAAGAGAAGGAGCAACAATTGTTATTGAGCCAAATCTTGTTAGTCCAACTGCAGAAGATAGAAAAAAATGGAATATTGTAGAGATACCTATTATTACTATCGCTAAAGAGGAAGTAGGAAATGTAATTACTCAATCAGTTGTTGCACTTGCTATTGCAAATACATACACAAAAGCGTTAGATAAAAAAGTATTGGTAGATACCATGCTTTCTAAAGTTCCTAAAAAGGTACATGAACTCAACTTAAAGGCCTATGACCTTGGTGAAAAATATGCACAAGAAGCTCTTGCTAAAGCGTAGTTTTAACCCTTGTTCCCCTTACCTTAGGGGAACAAACTCTTCTCAATACTACTCACTATAATTATAAAATAAGATAATTTTACTCTTATTAATATGGTTTGTGAAAAACTTAATACTCTTTAGTTATAATATTTTAAATTAGAATTGAATAAAGGAAAAATAATGAGTCATGATATAGATGATGATTACGAAAATGATAGTGGAGATTTTTTTGGAAGAAGTCCACAATCAAGCTATTTTGAGATTGCTAAGACAGCGAATCAAAACATTGTAGAACAAGAGCTTGAAAAAGTTTTTAGACGTTTAGCAGTGGCTGAAAAAATGTTAGAAGATAGAGACTTGGCGGATGAGCATGAGCGACAAATTTCAACATTGATTATTGATAAAGAGATTGATGATAGAACAGCTTCTGTTTTTATTGATCTTGTTGGTGCTATTGTTACTCAATGTGAGTAGTAAAATGGGGGGGGATGATTAACTCCCCCATCCATGCATCTTTTTAGAGATGATTACATCATAGTGTTCAAATAAATCATCGATTGTACTTGTTGCAACGTAATAGGTCTCTTCTAAAAGATCTATCCATCTATATCTCTCAGATATATTACTTTTAGGTATAAAAATTAAAATATTTCCTGCATTTAGTATTATTCTATGAACTCTTCTTAAAAAATCTTCTTTAAAATCATCTTGTATATCTATAGAAATAAAAGCAAAGTTATACTGTTTGGCTTGAATCAAATATGATTTTCTTTCTAGTGAAAAGTTACGCACTACTGTGGTCTGTGAATTTTTAAACTTTTCTTTTGTTTCTTCGTAAAAAGTATTTTCTATAGCATTTATCTCATACTGGTATGCTTTAGGTTCACAATAGTGATGTAACATATCAACTAATGTTTCGCCCCCATTACTAAAATGAACTATCTGCTGTAAGGGGTTATCCCCCATAATGCTTAATAAGCTTTCTAGTTTGTCTTTTTCTAAATTTTTCATAATAGGAGTGTAGCCAAAGAAAATTAATTTTGGTATAATTCTATCAAGGTGCAATAGGTAGTTGCTGGTAGCGTCAAAGCTACGAGAGGAAAGTCCGGGCTGCATGCAAAGCAGAACTCCATCTAACGGATGGCCAGAGTAATCTGAGGGCAAGTGCAACAGAGAGTAGACTGCCACTTTGTGGTAATAGGTGAAAGGGTGGGGTAAGAGCCCACCAGTGCTTATGGTAACATAGGTAGCTAGGTAAACCCTGTTCGCAGCAAGAAGTATATGGTATAAGCTTTGCAAGCTGTTTAATCAGCAAACATACTTCGCTTGAGCATATGGGCAACCATATGCCTAGATAAATAACTATCCACGACAAAACCCGGCTTATCGTTGCACCTTATTATAATGCACAAAAGTGCAAAACAATGCAAAATCCCCATAAAATAGACTATTTATACATATTAAGTATTTTTCTAATTACATCATATATCACTCAAAATGTAGCAATTATAAGATAACCTTGTACTCTAAATTGTACTTTTTTTGATGTTCCATTTTAGGTACAAGGTTATAGATATAATTGTATATAATTAGTAACAAATATTACTAATTGTGTGTAATTAGTAACAAATAAATAATAAATATGCTATAATATTTATGTAAAACCAGTTAGTAGTCCGTTATAAGACGTAAGTTTGGGACTTATTTATTAGGTATCAAACCACAGCTAACACCCTCTCCAGTAGTTTTTGGTCTACTGGATAATCACTTAATCCTTTTTAAATATAGTCTTTAATGAAAGTTCTTTATCTTTAAGATTACGTAATTTTACTAATTTAATAGTATCGTTATTATACCTTTTCTCAAATACTACAAAAATTTCTGTTTTTTTGGTTCTTCTATTGGGTTCTATACTTTTAGTGACTTTATCAAAAGTGGTAATAATCTCAGCAATCAGACAAAGATATTCTAGATCTTCTTTATGTCTATTTTTAACATGTCTAATATGTTCTTCATCTATAAATATATGATAATTATTTAAAGTGAATGGGATATATTTTTTTATACGAATAGCAATTTCAGATGTAACTGTACAAAGATATAGTTTTTTATTTGTCTTTGAACCACATGCATTGGTAACAAAATTACAAATTTCATCTTTCGTTGGTTGTTTCATATCTATCCAATTTTATATTTGACTAGAAGTCTAGCATATTAATTTACAAATTTATCAAAGATATCACTAAGTATTTACAATGTAAGGTTACTAGAAATGATACAAGACTTTAAAGATAACTATAAAAGTATAATGATAATTAGAGCATAGCAATAAAAAAATACATAACGCTACAATGATAGGTGAATATAACTCTTATCGTTGCACCTTTTTCTCCAATATTAACCCCTTTTAGATATAATCAAATAAAAAAAGAATACTTATGAAAGTGAAATTTTTATTATTATCGTTGATGCCAATCTTTGTGTTTGCCAAAGTACACTATGCTAAAGTTGAACCGTATGAAACAATCGTTGTCAAGTCTTCAGTCAGTGCATTGGTTTTAGATGTTAATTTAGAGGCAGAAGGAAGTATGGTTGAAGATAAAAAAGTAGTCAATTTGGATGATAGACTTGATAAACTTAATCTTGAAGCTTCCAAAAAAAATAAACTACTCTTAGATGAAATGTTTAAAATTAATAAAGATATTGCAGAAGGGCTTAAAAGTACATTAGAGAGACAAGAGGGGTATTACAAGCGTATTAATAAACTTTCTACAGCATCTAAAACACAAAAAGATAATGCTTATAGTGTTTATATTTCTGCAAAGACACAATATTTGAATACCAAAGAGAAAATTGCTAATCTTGAAAAACAGATCAATGATATAGCCTATAAAATAGCACAATTAAAAGATAGTATTGAAAAAAAATCTTTAATATTAAAACATCAATATCTCTACAAACTTATGGTACGAAAGGGTGATCATGTAGTTCCTGGTTCTACATTGGCAGAAGTGATGGATGCAGATCGTGCGAAGTTGGTACTTTTTTTAGATGCAGATGAGATAAAAGAATTAAAAGAAAAAATTATCTACCTTGATGATAAAAAAACTGAGTATAAAGTAAATAAAGTGTGGAGAGTTGCAGATAAAAAGTTTATCTCTTCTTATAGAGCAGAGATATATATTCCTGCACCCAAAGACTTTTTTTCTAAGCTTGTGAAAGTGGAAATAAAATAATGATAAGTGTTAAAACACAGTGTAGTGAGGTACTAAATGTCAAATCGTAAACAGACGACAGTATGTGCCTTAGACTGTTATGATGCATGTAAAATTTTGCTTGGTGATGATGGAATAGCTAAGATATCTGGGGACAAAGAACATCCAGTAGGTAATGGTGCGTTATGTACTTTGTTAAATAAAAGTATACATGAAGAGAGTCGTATAAAGAGTGCTCGTGTAGATGGAGAAGAGGTAAGTTTAGATGAGGCGATGAAAGCAGTAGTTGAAGCTTTTAAAAAAGAGAAATTTCTACTTTGGAGAGGCTCTGGAAACATGGGTGTAATGCAAGAAGTAACCAACTTGTTGATGCAAGAGGTTGGTGGTACTCTTACGCATGGAAGTTTGTGTGATGGGGCAGGAGATGCAGGCATTATGGAAGGTAGAGGGGTTAACAGAACACTTCCACTTGAGCAAATAGCCAAAGCAAATACTGTAGTAGTATGGGGAAGAAATGTTACAGTGACCAATGCACATATCATGCCGTTTTTAGAAGGTAAAAATATTGTAGTGATTGATCCCATTAAGACGCAGATAGCGAAAAAAGCAGATTTGCATATGCAGATTCAACCACGTACAGATTACTATTTAGCCATTATGTTGTCAAGATTTATGTATATGGAGGACAGTCAAGACTCTGAGTGGTGTGAGGAATTTGCTTCAGAGTATGAAGACTTTTATGATTTTACGCAAGAGCATCGTATCAAACCTATTTTGGAGTATATTGGTACAGATTTGAGTGAGATTGGTCGGGTTTTAAATTATTTGCGTAATCAAAAGGTGGTATTTCTGGTAGGTACGGGTGTACAAAAATA